>Ga0209777_10005821_pt1 | contig 14085 bp, 15 predicted proteins | sample FrelakmetHBP12HB_FD_187147 | JGI IMG/M metagenome (GOLD analysis project Ga0209777, IMG submission 187147) | Freshwater lake sediment microbial communities from the University of Notre Dame, USA, for methane emissions studies -HBP12 HB (SPAdes)... | ecosystem: Environmental > Aquatic >...
CACAAGGGGTTCATTTTCATCGCCATGATAGTTGTCAAGAATGGTTTTAACCACCCTTGAAGCCTCTTCATTGATTGGAAGGGAGTCCTTCGGTGGAGTGACAGTTCGCTTGTATCGATAAAATTCTGGTCTCTGTAATGTTTCAGGGGCAATTTCTTGATAGCTGAGAATCAGGTTTTCGATGTCTCGCGAAAAAAGATTCATTTTGAACAATTCCTGGGCTACTTTTTCTTCTTGAAGGAGCGGGGGAGTGGAGTATTGCTTTTTTCTCAAACAGGGCAAAAATACTTTTCCGTCACGATCGATTTGTGCTGCAGGAGATATTCTTTTCAGAGCGGCTCGAGTTATTCTTTGGGGGACTATAGTGGTGATGTCGCACAAAATTGAGGCATCTCGATTTTCGGCTATTTCAAGCCCTAATTGACCCGCCATATTTTTAATCTCGTCTGGACTTAAGTTTCCAGGCGGGGGGCAGGAGAAGCGAATAAGACTATTTTCGACGAGATCTTCTTGAAAGAGAATGGCTTTGCTTTCATCGATATTTGCAGAAGGAAGCGCTTTCCAAGCCCCTTTTACTTTCTTGAGCTGGGGGACAAAAAAATTACCATCAACAGAGAGTATTTTTTGAGCAGTGGTGGTAACAATTCCTCCTTCTTCCGAAGGCTTCTGATGAGAAAATAGATGAGGTTTTGAAGGCTGTGCTGAACTAATTTGAGCGAGCATAGAACCTACTTTTTACAAAATTATAAACTAAATTGTTTAATTTTGCAATATAAATAGTTTAAATTTTATTTTTATCTTTTGTTATGTAAAGTTTATTTGGTAATTCTTTTTATTGATTTTTTTTAAGTCAAAGAAGATCATTGTTTTGCGGGAGCAAAGGAAAATAGTTTACCATGAATTTATGTTGTAACGTCAATTCTTTGTGTGATGCTTTTAAAGGGTTAAAAATTACCCACAAAGATGACCAAAAACTTTGCGAAAAATCTTCACAACAAGACGGTTTGCCTCTTAGCAGGTTTTTGAGGCCTGTTGGAGAGCTGCTTATAGATTTTAATAAGCTCCAAGATGTTGTTTCGCTCAAACAGAAGAACTGTAGCATTGATCTCTTTCAAAAGATTGCCATTTCCCCAATAAATTTACTGAGTGATCATAAATGGATCACGTGGCGTATTCGGCCCGAAGTTGACCATCTTATCGTTGAATTTCGCGATCCCCAAGCAAAGGAGCTCAAACAATGCGATCAGGTCTTTTGTGAGATCCACGTTCATCCCGAAGGCCAAGCTGAGTTGCGTGAAATAGTCTCAGCTAGTTTTTCTGGCCCTCAAGCCTTAAAGGTTGTTTGGAATTTTATGAAAGTGGCTCATGTTGCCAATCTTATGCTTCGCGATGTGTCGACTATCGTGCCCTGTTGCCCCGAAGGCTCATTTTTCCCTCTTTTAGTGGCTGAAGTCATGAAAAGAGGTATGGGCTGGTATGAAAAGCAGGGAGCCAGGGCAGATTTTAATCCTGGTCTTTTTAGCAACCTTCTCGATCATGATATCGTCTTTCCTTTGTATTCTGAAACAGTCTGCGAGCCAAGAGACATAGCGGATGGCTTGCAAAATAAAGCTTCTAAAAGGAAGGCTTGCGCATCTTTAATCGATTATCGTCTGTTTCAACAGAAGGTCACTTGCCAGTTCGAAAATAGGTTCTTTCACCCCTCTGCTTATAATATTGCGTGCATTACGCTCTATCATACGAAAGTTTTTGAGTTGAAACATGCCCTTATGGCCTTTGATATTGGCCCTCTTGATATGATGTCGCAAAAAGCCCTCACTTTTTGTCGTCATCTTTCACAAGCCTGTCAGATTTTAGGGAAAAAAGATGATATTCGCGTTGGAGCACTATTCAGAGAAACATTTAAGTTGGGCAGGCGCAGAGCTTCAAGAAAACTGGGCCCCATAAGCTCTCAGGAGGAGGTTGCAAAGTTTTTAGCACATCAGACTCTCCATAACCTTCAAGACTATTTGGTGGGCAATAAAGATAGTTTTCTCGTCGATCATCTGATGCAGATGTGGCAGGAGAGTAAGAAAAAGGTGTCCTATCCTGCTCTCATTTTCGCCTTTTTAGCCATTGATAGTGTGTTTCGGCAAAGCAAGGAATTTTCAAAACCAATTGAGGGATTGAGTCAACTTGTCTGGAAGACGCTTTTTCCAGATAAACCTGTACAAAGCTATACGCCAGGAGAGTTTCGTCGGCTCACCGCTCGGATGGGCCAAATGTTTTTAGAATTGATCGAAAAAGATGTTACAACACCAATATCTTGTAAGCTTTATAACTCTGCTGAACCAAAGCAACTCATAGGTTGGATGAGAAATTATGACGAGATGAAGCTCGAGGATGCTGAATCTTTTTTAAAAGCGGTTCTGCAGTATTTTCTTGGTTTGCCTGTTGTTGACCTTCTTAAAGCTTGTCCGCAATTTATAGAAAAATGGTTCGATGCCTTAACTTCCAAAATGCATCTTTCTAGTAAATTAAAAATTTCCATCTCTCGAGATCGCCTGAAAGCGGTTGGTGAGATCATAGATAAGGAAAAAGTTGATAAAATACTTTTCGATAAATCAGGACTATTGACCTTTCAAGAGCTGGTTCAGATGGTTTCTGCCAATACTGACTTTGAAAAAGACAAAGAAATGCTCAAAGAGTTGGTAGGCGACCTGTTGGAGAACGGCTTCTATTATGGATGTCAGCTATTTACTCAATATTATCGACAGATAAAATATGAGCAAAAACAGGCGCAACAAATAGTGCCATATCCGCTGATAGCGCAGGAGCAAAAACAGACGCAGCAAAAAGTGCCATTGCCCTCTCCGAAAGTTAACTATGAGCTTTTCATGATGGCCAAAATTATTGTGAAATGCTCAAGACTTTTTACTTTGAGTTTCAACAACCTCAAGTAAATTTTCTCCTCCTCCCATCATGCGTAAAAGCTCTTTTTCCCTCTCGCGAGAGTCCAAAATTTTTACTTGGGAATAGGTGCGGCCAGCTTTTTCAAATTTGTAAATATGAAGATGGGTGGTGGCACACATGGCCACCTGTGGAAAGTGGGTTATGGCTATGACTTGGGCTGTTTTTCCCAAAAGGGCCAATTTTTGGGCGACACATTTTGCTGCCAGGCCTCCCACATGAGAATCAATCTCGTCAAAAAAGAGAGTTCTTCCTTTTTGGAGGTGATCTTTTAGGACAAGGTGGAGGGCTAGCTTTATTCGGGCCAACTCGCCCTGAGAGGCTATGTGGGCAACATTGCCTGCTTTTTCTCCTTGATTTAAGCTGACGTGGAACTCGATTGATTCATCACCAAGGGTGGTTCTTGGGACTTCTTTGAGGAGGGGAGAAAATTTTGCCTGCTCCATATTGAGCGCCTGAATTTCTTTCGTGACGGCTTTGCTAAGAGCTTCTAGGCTCTCTTTTCTTTTTTCCGAGAGCTTCGCAGCTTTTGTATTCGTTTCTTGTGTGACAGTTTGCAACTCACTCTGGATTTGAGCGGCTTCTTCATCTTGGTTGAGAAGCTTTTGTAAGGCCTCTTTTTTTTCTGGAAGACATTGCCGTATTTTGTCAGGAGTTTGCCCGAACCTGCGCTTGAGAGTATCGATGTGGTTGAGTCGCTCTTCGATTTCTATGATGCGTTGAGGGTCACTTGAGAGAGTGGCTCCATACCGTTCAAGCTGAAATGCTACCTCTTGAAGTTCTGCCAATGAGCTTTGAAAGGCACTTTCAAGGGGTTGTAGCTTATCATCAATTTGGGCAATTTTAGAAAAAAGATTTTTTTGCGAACGAGCTTGCCCTAAAATTGAAACGGGGCCATCTTGAAGTGTTTCCAAAATAGCTCCACAGCCTGCCTGAAGCTCTTCTGCGCTCTGCAAAACCGTGAGTGATTTTTGAAGCTCCTCAACTTCGCCTTCTTTCAGATTTGATGTTGTGATTTCGGCAATCTCTTCTTCAAGACGAAGTTGCTCTTTTTGACGCTCTTCTTTTTTTGCCTGCCAATCATTGAGCCAAAAGAGGAGCTCTTGCTCTTTTCGATAGGAATCTTTGAACCTGTTAAGTTCTTTTACAGAGTTTGCAAATTTGTCCACAATGTTAAGAGGGGCCATTTCATCTTCTAAATCTATGTCAGAATCTCTGCTTGAAAATTGAATCAGGGATGGAGCTATTTTTTTGAGACCTTGTACTGCACAGAGGCTGTTGTTGATAAAGAGCCTGCTTTTTCCATTGATCGAAAGCTCTCGTTTGATAAAGAGCTCATCAGATAAGTCAAGGCCGGCTTCTTCTAAATACTCTTTTTGTACCTCGTCAAAGTAGGCTTCAACTTGAGCAGATTCAGCTCCCTGTCGAATAAGGGATAGGTCGCTTTTAGCTCCTAGCACAAAGGAGAGGGCGTTGATGATCATCGATTTGCCGGCGCCTGTTTCACCTGAAATGACTGTAAAGCCGTCGTTAAAAGGGATTTCTAAATCGTCTATAAGAAGGAAGTTTTTAATGTGTAATTTACGGAGCATCGGCGCCTCTTAGAGGTATTCCCGCTGTGCTGTTTTTGAGGATAGAGATGGATCTTTCTGCCCGATTTCCCCGCAACCTGCCCACCCATATTACAAAGAATATGGGCTTCGTTGGCAGTGGGGTAAATCGGTCTAGAAATCTCCATCTCCTCCTCGAAAAAATCACAACGGTAATACCTCTTCTAGAATTTGACTTGTGGTCTTAAAATGGATTTTTCCGACCTCTTTGAGCTTCTCCTTGCCATATTTTCTCACAAAGGCTTTTCCTGCCTCGATAACCTGTTTTGAGGCCCCTTTCGGCAAGAGCTGCCCGGCTTTGTCAGACAGAGATTTTAGCCCTTCTAAAAAGGCTGCACGGGCAAGAATAGAGGCTCCCGCTACGACAAGGTCATTTTCTGCTTTATGGCGCTGTGTCACATCGAGGGAGATCTTTTTCTTGGCAAGCGCCTTTTGAATAACCGTTTCATGGGCAAATTGGTCGACAATGACACAGGTGCAGCCAGAAATTTTTGAGAGGCTCTCAATGGCGGTGGCATGGGCCCAGGCCAAGAGTGTGTTAAGGTTGCCAAAGCTTTGATACATGTCGTTATAGCGGAGTGGGTTAATCTTCACTATGGAGTGGATGAAACCGGCTCGGAGCTTCTTGGCAAGGGCTAAAACGGCTGCGTCGGAGAGCAGTTTTGAATCTTTTACACCCAATTTCTTCAACTCGAGAATTTTTTGAGAGTCTGCATAGAGAGCTGCGGCACATAGGGGGCCAAAAAAATCGCCCTTGCCAGCTTCATCGACACCCATACGTGGAGTCAGATCGATCTCTTTTTCTTCTTCATAGCCAAATCCGAAGCTTTTTAAAATTTCTGGCTCGAGATAAAACTCGATAAATTCTTCAAAATCTTTACCTTGTACGACTAATTTCAACGAGGTGTAGCAGGTGACTGAGACCCCCTTTTTTGTGGCTTGAAAGAGAGTATAGGCAGGCTGCTTGAGTTCGAAGCCTAAATTTGGAAGATCCTCTTTTAGCTTCTCAGCTTGCTCACGAGTGATTTGCGATACAAAAATTTTGGGTTTTGTACTCATGTTTCCATTAATGGTTAAAGTCACTTATAATGGCAACTTCCGAGTTTTTCTGCACCGTATGTGTTCTAAGTTATGTGAACGAAGCGGCTTTGAATGCAGCCCCGGCAGATGCTAGGAGCACTCCCTTGTAAATAGCCAGAGGCTATTTACAAGGGAGTGGCCCGAGGCAGATGCCAGGGCTCCATCGGAGCTGCGAGTTCAAAATAGCTTAGAACACATACTAATAGGAGGAGTGAATGAATCCAGAATTTTCAAGTTTAGGCGAAACGTTTAAAACACGACGAAAAGAAAGAAATCTCTCACTAAAAGAGGTCGAAAATGCAACTTCCATTCGCGTTCAATACCTCCAAGCAATTGAAGATGGCCAAATCGAAAAATTAATCTCTCCCATCTACGCACAAGGGTTTGTCAAGCAATATGCCTCCTTCTTAGAACTAGATGCCAATAAGATCCTCATCGACTATGCCGATGTGTTAAAACAGCCAATTCATCAAGAATTTGCCTATGGGATCGGCACGCTTGAAATGAGAGGAAATCCTGGCGGGACAGCAAAATGGATGCCAAGTGCCCTCTGGATTGTCGCCTTTGCTCTTTTAGGTGTGGTTGCGTTTATGTTTGCCAAGTCCTTAGGACTTTTTTAGCCATAGAAAATCGAAGACAAAATCAATCCATGAGCAGGGGCTGTCAGGCCTGCTAGTGCTCTTTTTTTAGAATCGAAAATTTTTGGAATGTCAGCCGATTTCAGTTTGCCCTGTCCAATCTGGACAAGCGTGCCGACAATGTTGCGTGCCATCTTATACAAAAAAGAATTCGCACAGAGTTCAATCCGAAAACAGCTATTTTCAAGTGGAACAATGGCAAGTTTGGATAGATGACGGGTCGTGTCGGGGTACTTCAGGTTCTTTCTTGAGTTGCAAAAGGCCTTAAAATCGTGTGTGCCACAAAAAAGAGGACAAGCCTCCTCCATAGTCTCTAATTGCAGTATTTGAGGAATATGCCAGTGGGTGAAACGCAAAAAAGGGGAGGCGACAGATTTGGTATCTATGAAATAGTGATACTCTTTTTGGATGGCGTCAAGAGTTGGATGAAATGCGGGGTGGGGCGCTTGCCTGATCTTTTTCACTCGTATGTCAGGGGGAAGAAGCTGATTTAAGCTATACTGCAAGCGATCTTGATCGATTTTTTTCTGTGTGAAAAAGCGGACGATTTGACCATCAGCATGCACGCCACGGTCTGTTCGAGAGGCGGCGTCGAGGATAATTGGGTGGTCTAAAACCTTTTCTAAGACTTTTTGAAGCTCCTCTTCAATCGAGGAGCCAGTTGGAGTTTTTTGCCACCCAAAATAGCGTGTGCCATCATAGGAGAGTGTCAGAACAATATTCTGATGGCTCTCATCCTTATGCATGGCCGTTGAAGATCAAAAATCCTTCCAGTACCCGTTGAACGGCAATCAGGATCAACACCATGCCCATCAGTTTTTCACAGGCGTTTAATCCTGTAGCGCCCAAACCCTTAAACAGCAGTCTCGAGACAAAAAAGACGCAGCAGGAGATAAACCAGGCGATGAGGATAGCGGCTAAAGAAACCCAAACTTGATCCTCAAAACTAGCGTAGAGCATGATTGTGGCAAGAAGGGCAGGACTGGCAATCATCGGAATGGCAATCGGGACGAAAAAGGGCTCTTCCCTTTCATCTCGACCATTTGGAGCTTGTGCTGGAGGGAAAATAATTCTGAGGGCAACTAAAAAGAGGATTAATCCAGATGAGAGGCAGATAGTAGCTTTTGAAAAGCCTAAAATGTTGGTGAGATATTCGCCTAAAACATCAAAGGCCACCATCAAGATGAGGGCAAAAAACATTTCCCGAATAACAATGCGGATATAGCGATTGGTTGGCACATGTTTGACAAGTGATAAAAACCCTTGAATATTTCCAAGCGGGTTTATGATCAAAAAGAAGATCAAGGTAAGTGCAAAGAGAGTCATAGAGCTCCTTGGGCTAAAAGTACTGACTTAAACTGAGTGGCACCATTGATGATAATCTGAAGGGCCAAGAATAAAAGAACCATTCCCATGATCTGCTCGAGGACCTCGAGGCCCCGTTTTCCGAGCAGTTTTTGCATGTAGGTCGAAAAGACGATGACGGGAGTCATGATGAGCCAGGCAATGATGCAAGAGGTAAATACTTTTGGGGTTGGATTATTTTGGGCCAAAATCATCACGGTGGAGAGCACCCCTCCTCCAGAAAGAAGGGGAGTGGCTATTGGGACGATGAAGGGTTCAATTTTGGAAGCTTCAAAAGTCGCTTGCTGAGGTGGAAATATCATATTGATGGCCACTAATAGGATGAGAGTGCCGCCGCAGATTTGCAATGAATAGGTTTCGATATGGAGGGTTTGCATAAATCCCTTTCCGACAAAAAGGAAGGTGACTGCCAACAAAAATGAGGCGATTGCCTCACGAAGGAGAATTTTTTGTTGCCGTTTGATGTCGAAATTTTTCAAAAGCGCAACAAAAATAGGAATGCTTCCTAAGGGGTTAGCCACGAAAAAGAGGGTTATCACCATCTGACTGATCGTCATGAAAAAAATCCTCCATACGACACATTTTTTTGCGAAATGGCATTGTAGACTGCATCAAGAACAAGGCCTCCTAAAAGAGCAACAGTTGCAGCTGCTATCATAGCCATGATGGGGTAGAGTTCGGAAAAAAGCAGCGCCACTGACAGGGCAACCAAAACAACATAAGGAGCCTTTTGAATTATCTTTACAGCCAACCTTTCTAAAAATTGGCAAGTAGTATAATTATGAAACATTTGTTTTACAAGTCTTGTTGCAAAATAAGTACAAGCAGCGACTGCAATTGTCGTATAAATTGGTTTTGCAAATAGAACTTTTGCCAGTGCGGAAATGGCGACAAAAAGGGTTGGAAGTTTCAGAGTTGTTGCCAGAGTATCCTCGGCCATATTTGTGGTCTCTTGCAAAGGAGGGCCTACCCAGTCAGCTACGCAATAGGGGATCATGGAGGGCTTTCCTGCATTGATGAGGCATTCTGTTGCGGCAGTTTTTGAGGATAGAGATGGATCTTTCTGCCCGATTTCCCCGCAGCCTGCCCTCCCATATTACAGAGAATATGGGCTTCGTCTGCAGTGGGGTAACTTAAGTCTTGAAATCTCCATCTTCTCCTCGAAAAAATCACAACTTAGAATGCCTCTGTATGAAAGGCGTGGGGTCTTTTATGGACATGGAAAAAGGTCTTTGTGCCACCCTTGCCGGCAGAAACTTCGTGTAAATTTTGAATCGCAACAAAGGCTTTGGGATCGATGTCATAGATGAGATCCTTTAACTTAGCAAGCTGGAGTCGTTCGGCGATGATGTAGAGAATTTCGGTGTCGTGGCCAGAAAAGCCACCCCGTCCATACATAATGGTGAGGCCGAGTCCAAGTTCATGGAGAACCTGGGCCGATATTTGATGTGACTTTGAGGAGATGACTAAGACTGACTTTGTGTCATCAAGTCCCATGATAATCGTGTCCATGACCTTAACGACGACAAGATAGGTGATGAGCGAAAGGAGCGGTGGATGCCAGCCGCCGAAGACAAACCCTGCTGAACCAAAGATAAGGATGTTGCAGAGCAAAACGACCTCTCCCACCGTAAAGCCATACCGTTTGCTCAGGACAAGGCCCAAAATTTCTGTGCCGTCAAGGCAGCCGCCAAAACGGATAATCAAGCCAATGCCGATGCCCAAAAGGGCGCCACCAATGACGACGACCTCTAAAGTGTCTCCTACAAATGGCATTACAAAATATTGAGGAAGGATGATGAGGGCAGCGCAGAAGGCAAGAACAGCAAAGGCAATGCGCAGGACAAAGCGCCTTCCAATTGACTTGTAGGCAATAAAAAGAAAGGGCAGGTTGAACAAAAAGAGAAAATAGGGAATGAAATGTTGCCCCCAGATGCGTCCTGCGATCATGGAAAGCCCCACAGTGCCACCGTCGATCAGGTTGTTTGGAATAAAGAAAATCAGGATGGCAAAGGCGGCAATGGCAGCACCGACGCATGTGGCAAAAGCGGCCAAGAGGTGTAGGAAAAAGGTCTTTATTCTGTGTGGGGTCAAGATTGTCCCTTTCATATTCCACCGGAGTTTTTCAAAGTGTACTTTAAAAAAGAAAAAGAGCAAAGATTTTCAAAGGGATGTTACAGGCTGTTAACAAAACATTGAAGTTTCTGATCAGAAACTTCAGCGTTAAAAAGTACGCGGGAGACGGGGCTCGAACCCGCAACCCCTAGCGTGACAGGCTAGTGCTCTAACCAATTGAACTACTCCCGCGTAAGGAGTGTCTAAGCCATAGCTTAGACTAAAGTGTTGCATGGGCGCAAGAGGGCTCGAACCTATGACCTCCTGTGTGTAAGACAGGTGCTCTAACCAACTGAGCTATGCGCCCAAAAGACGGATGATAGTTTGCCCGAGAGTTCTCTTTTCTCTCAAGAAAAATTCATAATACTTGTTATGATGCACTCATGATTCGAATAGTCTTAGTCTTTATCATTCTTTGCGCATCCTGTTTTGGGCCATCTGAGAGGTATTTTCAACGGCAAAGCCGTGAAAAGCAGCGGGAGTTGATCGACGTCCTGAAAAAAATTGAGTCTTCACAAGATTTTAAAATGGCTTCAAAAAGGCTTGAGAGGCTCTTTCAAGACCTGGTTGCTTTGATGGAACAAGCGGTTGTGTATCAGCAAAAAAGCGGTTTTGCTTTCCCGATCGAAGAAGATGATAGAGCCATTTCTCAAGAGCTCCAAGCCCAACTTGCCCGGATCGCGATGATGCCAGGCGGCCTTGAGATGATCGAGCAGTCACAGCTCGAAGCTGCGCTTAAATTACAAAAAGTCGAAGAGCGTCTCCTGCATGACAGGCAGACTTCATAGTTGTTTTTTAAAAAGCGCGCAAACGTAAGAAAGAAAGCAAAAAAACCTCTTAAATTAAAATAATTATTTTACTTAATTACCCTTCTTCTTTATAATGAACCTATGGGGGTGTGTATTCATGGACCTCAATCCTTTGGAAAAGCAAAAGTTTTCTGAGAGAAAAATCCAGCCAGAAGAGCCGAAAAAGGGTATTTTTTCTGAGCTTTCGTCTCTTTTTCGCTCCTTTAGTAAACTCATTACTGACAGTACTGTAGTCGGCCATCATCCAGGCGGCCATTCGATCGTTTTAGCAAAACGAGATGATCTTGTGGCCAATGCCCATAAAATGGCAGAAGATCTTACCAAGCTCAAAAACGATTTCTTTAAGGAGTTTGGAGCCCCCTTTTATTCAGTCATCTCGAAAACTTTAGCCCCTGTCATCGAGCAGGCAAAAGCGCTCGGTCATGAGTTGCAAAAACAAAAAGAGGGTGGCCAAATTCAGACCGATTTTGCCCATCAAGCCATTCAATCGACCGAAATCTGGCTCCAATTTTGTGACGAAAAAAAGCTGAAAAAGAAAATTATTTCAGATGCCATTCAGGCTACACGTTCTGTTATCGAAAAAGATATGCAGGTGCTACGTCATTATCAGATTCATGCGCTCCAAGATGCAGATCTTGCATCAGATGAGTTTATTAGTCGCTTAGAAGTGTCTTTAGAGCCGATATTTCAACAATTTCATGAGCTGGTACTTTCAAAAATCACAACCGACGACCTGCGTCAATTTTTTCACTTGCGTGCCGCTATCGATGAAAAACGGTCAGTTCTGACGGAGCAGGGGCTCCATATTATCGATCACTTCATCGAAAATCAAAGAGTCGAAAAACCAGTTCCAGAAGAAGATGTTTCAGCCGAGCCTCAAGAGGCAGAGTGGCCTTCTTAAATCTCATTTAGCCCGTGGATGGGTCTCATTATAGACTTTTTTCTTCAGTTTCGTCGACACCTGGGTGTAGATAGTTGTCGTGGCCAGTGATTTGTGGCCAAGAAGTGCCTGAATAGTTTTTAGATCCATTCCATTTTCTAAAAGTTGAGTTGCAATGGTGTGGCGAATCGTGTGAGGAGTAATTGTGCCGGCAAGGCCAGATCGGCGCAAATAGCCTTGAAACAGTCTGTCGACAGAGCGGCAAGAAATTTTTCCCCCATAACGGTTAAGGAAAACAGCCTCCTTATCTTGCTCTTGTTTGTGCTCATCATTATCAATATAGCGCTCAATATGGTTCAGGTATGTTTTTAGCCAGTCTCTTGCCGCTTCTGTGATGGGAGAAATCCTTTCTCTTCTTCCCTTCCCATGAACTTTGATGAGTAAATTTTCCAAATCAAGGTCAGAACGATTGAGACCGACAAGTTCTGCCAAACGCAGTCCTGAGCTATAAAAAAGCTCCATCATAGCTCTGTCACGCAGGCCAAGATAGCTTGTGAGGTCGGGAAGATTGAATAAGATTTTTACCTGCTCATAGGTGAGAATGGTTGGAATTCTCTTTTCGAGCTTTGGAAGGTCAATGTCCTCCATCGGATTTTCAGACCATTTTTCTTTGACGCAAAATTTAAAAAATGAGCGGAGGGCAGCTTGTCGGCGATAAATGGACTTTTTCGAAAGATTTTGGTCGAACAAATAGGCCAAAAAATGGCGAATGTGGCCTCTATCAATGGCTGCAATAGGGCACATTTTTTCAGGATTGCCTTGAGTTATGAAGTCGACAAAAGATTGAAGATCAATGCCATAATTTCTTACGGTGTGCTCTGAGGCGTCTTTGATAGTCTGAAGGTAGTCTAAAAATTTGGATTTTGCTTCATTTAGTTGCATAGGTGATCTCTTTGTCTTCATGCCAAACAGCTGGGCCTAGCAAGGTAGCACAATCCTGAGCGATTGTGACTTGCAAACTCTCTTGAGAGCGCACTGTGAGTGTAATTGGAGAGGGGAGTCTATAGTATTTTGAAAGAAGATAAGCGGCGGCAACACAGCCTGTTCCACAAGCAAGCGTTTCTGCTTCGACACCTCTTTCATAGGTGCGGATTGTGAGCTTTTTTGGATCGACGAAGTTGACATTGGCGCCATGTGGAGAAAAATTGGGATGATGGCGAAAAAAAGCGCCCATTTTTACCACATCGACCTTTTCTATATCTGGCAAAAAGATGACTGCGTGCTCAACACCAGAATTTACAAGATAAACGGTATAAGTTTTGCCTTCGTATGCCAGAGTAATCGGTTTTTTGAGCTCAACAATTTGGCCCATGTCGACTTCAAACAGATTGTTTTGTTTTTTCACTTCCAAAATTCTGCCGCCGATTTCAATTGTGATGACATTGTGAGGAAAATGGAGTTTGTCTATCACATATTTTGCACAGCAGCGAATGCCATTGCCACACATAGCAGCAGGGGAGCCATCATTATTGAAAAAGAGCATCGAAAAATCGGCTTTTTGAGATTTTCCGATATAGATAAGGCCGTCGACACCTCTTTCTAAATGACAAAGTTTGGAAATTTGCTCTTTTTCTTTTGGAAGGACATTTTCGCGATTGTCGATGATACAAAAGCTATTACCACAGCCCGAGTAATAGCTTAATAAAGTCTTCTCAGACGTCATGTGAGGGGTGGAATGTCTTTAAATGATGAAACAATGTTGGAGACAAGGCCAAAATCTTTTGCCTCTTGTGCTGTCATCCAGGTGTCGCGATCAATCGATTTTTCGATTGCTTCATAGGATTTCTTTGTGGCTTCAGTGTAAATTTCGATGATCATCTTCTTGGTTTTGAGAATCTCTTTAGCTTGAATCTCAAGGTCGGTTGCTTGTCCCTGAATCACGCCAGAAAGAGCTGGTTGGTGAATCATGATCCGACTTTTCGGTGTGACAAAACGGCGATCTGGCGCGCCAGCAAGCATCAAAATCGATGCCATCGATGCTGCCATACCCGTCACTAAAGTCGTGACTGGGGAAGGGATCATTTTGATCTGATCCCAGATGGCAAAGCCTGCGTCGATAGCGCCGCCAGGGCTGTTGATCACCAGCAAAATTGGCTTTCCAGGATTTTGCGTCTCCAAATACCAAATCTTTTTAATCACATCTTCTGCCAGTGCATTGTCGATAGTATTGGAAATAAAAATCCGTCGGCTTTTCAAAAGCGATGCGTCGATTTGATCCTTGAGCCGAATAAAATTAACATCCTCATTTTTGTTTACCATGTCACACCTTCATTTTTTCCCGAGTATTTAGTATGTGTTCACGCTATTTAAAGCTCACCTCTCTGATGGAGCTTTGGCATCTGCGGCGGCTCACTCTTTTGTAAATAGCCTTTGGCTATTTACTGCAAGAATGAGTCTTGCATCTGCTCAAGCTGCATCAAGAGATGCTTCGCTTACATAGCGTAAACCACATACTACTGATGTTGCTCATTTATTGCCAGAGGCGCACTCTCTTGCATGTCGATCGTGCCGAGTTCTGGATAGAGAGGGAAGGCTTCTAGCAGTTCCTCGACCCTTTTTTGGCACTTTTTCTGAATGTC
>Ga0209777_10005822_pt1 | contig 14084 bp, 10 predicted proteins | sample FrelakmetHBP12HB_FD_187147 | JGI IMG/M metagenome (GOLD analysis project Ga0209777, IMG submission 187147) | Freshwater lake sediment microbial communities from the University of Notre Dame, USA, for methane emissions studies -HBP12 HB (SPAdes)... | ecosystem: Environmental > Aquatic >...
GCCCATGGCGTGAGCCATGGGGAGTCGCCAGATTCATGAAGCCCCGGCACGGGGCGAAAGATCGCGACGTCGCCATCTTCCGCCCCCTCCGGGGGCTTTCCCGGACACGCCGCTTTTCCCATGGCTTACGCCATGGGCTACTCTCCGTCGCCCTCCGGGCTGGTGTAGCGTCCTTGCGTGCCACTACGCTCAGCTACCCGCGTTTTCCTTCGGAATTCGGAGTCTCGCCACTTTCAAGTCGCGCGCCGCAAAGGGCGATTTTCGTTGACATGCGGCGCGGAAGCCGAAACAATAACTTGAAGAAATGTTTTCTCCTCGCGAGCGGATGTGTGCCGGGCGGCTTGCGAAGAGCCGGGGTCGCGGAAGAGCGCGCGCGGGAACGGGTTAAAGCGTGACTAAGATGTTTTTGAAGCCCCAGCACCTGCACTTTGTGGGCATCGGGGGCATCGGGATGAGCGGCATCGCCGAAATCCTGCTCGATCTCGGCTTCACCATCAGCGGCTCCGACCTGAAACTGACGCCCATTACCGGGCGCCTTGCAGGCCTCGGGGCGGCCGTGCACGAGGGCCACCGGGCGGCCAACGTCGGCGCCGCCCGCGCCGTTGTGATCAGCTCCGCGGTCACCGAGGATAATCCCGAAGTGCAGGAAGCGCGGCGGCTGCAGATCCCCGTGATCCCCAGGGGCGAGCTGCTCGCCGAGTTGATGCGCCTGAAACTCGGTATCGCCGTCGCCGGCAGCCACGGCAAGACCACTACGACCTCGATGCTGGCCACCATCCTGAACCATGCCGGGCTGGACCCGACGGTGGTCGTCGGCGGGCGGCTGCGCTCGATCGGCGGCTCGAATGCCCGGCTGGGGCAGAGCGACATCCTGGTAGTGGAGTCCGATGAGAGCGACGGCTCATTCCTGAAGCTTTCCCCAATCTACGCCATCGTCACCAACATCGATCGCGAGCACCTGGACCACTACGCCGGCATCGAGGAGATCCGCGCCGCCTTCACTGAGTTCGTGAACAAGGTGCCCTTTTACGGCGCCGCCGTGCTCTGCCTCGATGACGAGAATGTGCAGCGAATCCTGCCCGACATCAAGCGGCGCACGATCACTTACGGCACGCGGGCGCAGGCGGACATCCAGATCACCGGCTGCTCGACGAGCCACCTGGCGAGTACCTTCCGGCTTCAGGCGCGCGAGCAGGATTTGGGGGAGTTCGAGCTGCATGTGCCGGGCACGCACAACGTGCTGAACGCGGCGGCGGCGGTGACGGTTGCCTGCGAGCTCGACGTCCCGCCTGATGCCGCCCGGCAGGCGCTCGCGGAGTTTACGAATCCGGATCGCCGCTTCCAGATCAAAGGCCAGGAGCGCGGCATCACCGTGGTGGACGACTACGGCCACCACCCGACGGAAATCCGCTCCACACTCATGGCGGCGCGGCAGTGCCGGTACCGGCGCATCCTGGAGGTCTTTCAGCCGCACCGCTACTCCCGCACGGCCAAGCTGATGGACGACTTCGCGCGGTGCTTCTACCAGGCCGATTCCGTGTTTCTGCTGGACATCTACGCGGCTTCGGAAAAACCCATCGAAGGCGTGACTGCGGAGGCGCTGGCCGAGCGCATTCGCGCGTATGGTCATCGGTCGGTAGTGTACGCGGGCACCGTCGATCGTGCGGTGGAGGCGGTTATCGGCGAGGCCGAAGAGGGCGACCTGATCGTGACGCAGGGCGCAGGCAGCGTTTGGCAGGTAGGCGACCGCATTCTGGAGCGGCTGCGGGCTGGGTGCTGAAATGGGCGGCAAGCGATCAGCGCAATTGAACCTCATGCTGCCGGACGATGATCCCGCGGACGCGCCGGCGGAGCCTCCCACGCCCCCGCGCAGCCGGGCAAAAGAACCGCGGCGGCCGTCCTTCGGTGCGCGTGTCCGCACCGTGCTGGTGTGGACGGGCGCGGGACTCGGTCTCGCCGCCGCTATCGTGGGGTTCTACAGGCTGGATCAGTTTCTCGCCAGCGACGCCCGCTTCGTGCTGCCGGGCACTCCGGAAGCCAGGCCCAATCCTGATTTCCGCATCGAGGGAATCGCACGGACTCCCGAGGCCGAAGTGATGCGCGTCTTCGCCCGCGACTTCGGCCGCAGCGTGTACCTCATCCCTCTGTCAGAACGCCGCCGCCGGCTGATGACCATCGACTGGGTGAAGGATGCCTCGGTGCTGCGTCACTGGCCGAACCGCGTCTCGGTTCGGATCGTGGAGCGTACGCCGGTCGCTTTCGTCGTGCTTCCCGCATCGCCCGCCAACGGGCTCCCGGTTTCGCAGACTGCGCTGATCGACATCGATGGTGTGTTGCTGCGGACACCGCCGCGGGCGCGGTTCAGCCTGCCGGCACTCACGGGCATTGCCGCAAGCCAGAACGCCGAAGCGCGCCGCGCGCGCGTGCGCCGGGCCGTGGATCTGCTCGAGGAGGCTAAACTATACGCCAGCCGGATTTCCGAAATCGATGTGAATGACCCCGACAACATGGTGATCCTGATGACCGCGCATGGGCGGGCCGTGCGCCTGATGCTGGGCGACCGCAGATTCCTGCCCCGGTTGAGCAATTTCCTGAACCATTACCCCGATATCGCGCACCGGCTGCCGAACGCCAGGACGTTCGACCTCCGGCTGGACGATCACATCACCGCTGAGGACGGAGGAACCGATGGGCGTTAAGCCGGCATACGCGGTCGGCGTTGACGCGGGCAGTGCATCCACGCGCTGTGTTGTCCTGCTGCTCGAGAACGCGTGCGTCAGGCTGCTGGGGTTCGGCGAATCGAAGTCGCAAGGCTGGAAGAAGGGCCGCATCGCGGATCAGAACGCGGTGGCCGAATCCGTCCTGGCGGCCGTCAGGCAGGCCGAAGCGGCGGCGCAGGCCCCCGTGGACGCTGGTGTGTTCGGCGTCGGTGGGGGAGGCGTCACGAGCTCCAACGCGCGCGGCGGATACGAGATCGGTTTCCCGCGCCAGATAGAGCAGAATGACATCAATCGCGTGGTCGAGCGGGCCCGGCGTGTGCAATTGCAGGAAGACGAGATGCTGCTGCACCTCTTCCCCCAGGACTTTGCGGTGGATGGCCGGCACGGCGCCCGCAATCCGCGCGGAATGGTGGGTTCCCGCCTCGAGGTCTACGTGCACCTGGTCACCGCCTCCACGCACGAGCACGAGGGGCTGGTCGGGGCCGCGAATCAGGCGCATCTCCTCGTCGAGGAGACGGTCTTCGAGGCGATTGCGGCCGCCTACGCAGCCATCGTGCCCGACGGCCGCGATGAAGGCGTGGCGCTCGTGGACATCGGCGCACATTCCACCGACCTGGCCATCTACTACGGCGAATCGCTGCTCTATTCATCGAGCCTGCCCATCTGCGGCGACCACTTTACCTGGGACGTGGCCCGCGGCCTGCTCGTGAGCCCGGAAGACGCCGAATGGATCAAGCAGCAGCACGGTTGCGCCATGTTGGGCCTCACGGCGGACAACAGCCTGATCGAGCTGCCTTCCTCGGCAGCGCGCGGCCCGCGCGAGACCACCCGCCGGGAGTTGAACACAATTATCGAGGCGCGCGCCTTCGAGCTCTTCGATTACGTGAAGCGCGAAGTCGAGCACGTGGGAATGGAGGATATGCTGGTGGGCCTCGTTCTGTGCGGCGGCGGCGCCCGCCTCCAAGGGCTCTGCGACGTCGCCGAGCGCGTCCTCCACTGCCAGGCGCGCAACGGCCTGCCGGTCGGCATCCTCGACTGGCCTGAGGAGATCGATACCCCGGAATGGACCACAGCCGCGGGGTTGGCCATGTATTCGGCGAGATTGAAGCTGCGCGCCGAGCTCGACAGGCGCAAGCCAGGACTACTGACGGGTTTGTTCAAGTAGTGACGCGTTCAGGGCGACAGCGCCCGTACGCGCTCGTTTGGAGGCTCCGTGACGCTGCTCGACCCGAAGATCGACAATCTGAAATACGAGATGCAGGAAGAAACCGTCCGCCCGGCCGCGCGCGTGAAGGTGATCGGCATCGGCGGAGGAGGCGCGAACGCCGTCGCCCACATGATGGCCGCCGGTCTCCAGGGTGTCGAGTTCCACGCGCTCAACACCGACCTCCAGGCGCTTTCCGCCTGCCCCGTGCCGAACAAGCTCTCCGTCGGGTGCGAGGTAACTCACGGCCGTGGCGCGGGCGGTGATCCCGAGGTCGGCAAGCAGGCGGCCCTCGAAGACACCGAGCGCATCGTGGAGATCCTGCAGGGCGCCGACATGGTATTCGTGACCGCGGGGCTCGGCAGCGGGACCGGCACGGGCGCCGCGCCCGTGGTCGCTTCCATGGCGAAAGAGATGGGCGCGCTGACCATCGCCGTGGTCACGACCCCCTTTGCATTCGAAGGCACGCGCCGTCTGAGGCAGGCCGAAGAAGGCCTCGCGAAGCTGGCCGAAAGCGTGGATACGGTCATCACGGTGCCGAACGAGCGGCTCCTCGCTCTCGCGCCGCGCGGCACAACCATCCTCGAAGCCTTCCGCCTGGGACATGACTTCCTCCGCCAGACGGTCCAGGACATCGTCGAGATCGTCACCACGCCCGGTTTCATCAATCGCGATTTCTCGGATATCCGTTCGGCACTGTTCGGTATGGGACACGCCACGCTGGGGACCGCCACCGCGCGTGGCGAAAATGCCGCGACGGAGGCCGCACGGCAGGCGATCTCTTGTCCGCTGGTCGAGGCTTCCGGCATTCGCGGCGCCCGCAACGTGCTCCTCAACGTCACCGGGTCAAGCAGTCTGGGACTGCACGAGGTCAACGACGCCTGCGTGATGATCCGCGAGGCCACCGGCTGCGACGACGTCCAGCTCAACTTCGGACTCGTCTTGAACGAAGAGATGGGAGACGCCGTAAAGGTGACGGTCATCGCCACAGGCTTCGGAACGCGAGCCCCGGCCGCGCCTGAGCCGGCCGCACCACCCGACACGACAGGCTGGTTGTCGGAGATCCAGTCGGACCCGGTGGTTGCTGTCCCGGCCGGAACGCCCGCGGAAGCCGCCGGGGAGCAGCTGGCTGCTGAGGTGTCTTCGAACGGCTCGGCGCGGACCGAACCCGTCGATCTGGACGACATCGACACGCCTGCCTACCTGCGGCAGCGGCGCGTGTTGCGCTAGCAGCCCGTGGTGCAAGTCCCGCGGGATCGCGCAACAAGGGCTTGCCAGCCCAGGGCGAGGAGAGACGACTGAGGGAGTGCCGGCCACTCCGGGGGAGGAACGACAAAGCCCTGGGCCGCAACCCCTTGTTGCCCTTCGGGTTCGGGCGGCGCCGGAGCGCTGGCTTCGTCGCGGCTCCTTACCGATGAATCACATCGCTCTCGTAGCCACTTCTCGCCATCGGCCCGGCGGCGCTCCGAACGCGACCCGCGCGGCTTGCACCACGGGCTGCTGACGGACGCGGCACGCGTCCGCCACCGGCCTAACTGAATTCGCTCATCTTCACCTTGCGGCCCTGCTTAAACGCCAGGTTGGCCAGGTGAGGTGCGGAAACAGCCGAGGCGCCCATCTCCACCGGACAGTTCGGCTCTTTGCGCGTCCGGATCGAGTCCAGGAAGTTCGCCACGTGCGTGTCCACCGGGATGCCCCCGCGCATGCTGAACACCGGCTCATGGTTCTGCGGCTTGGTGTACGGCTCGGCGTAGACGCGGAAGCCTTCATCCTCGATGACGAGCGTGCCCTGGTCGCCCTGGAACGTAATGGTCCAGTGCGGATCGTAAGCGTTGCAGTAGTTGAGCGTCCACGTGGCCATCATGTTCGGATACTCGAAAATCGCGCAAAACGCGTCCGGGACTTCGCTGCCCACGTACTTGATGATCTGGCCGTGACAGACCGCGGCGGCCGGCCCCTTCTCCGAGTTGCCCGTGAACCACTGCGTGACGTCCATCAGGTGCGTGCCCTGGTCCGTCATGTTGCCGCCTGAGAAATCCCAGAACTGCCGCCAGGAGCGGAACATCATCGGCTCGAGCGGCCGGTCCTTTGCGGGCCCGAGGAATCGTTTCCAGTCGAGCTTCCCGGGAAGCGGCGAGTTGTCGAGCGGCCCGGAGACGTTCCAGTTCCACATCGGCTTCACCATGGAGATCCGCCCGAGCGCTCCCTCCTCCACCAGCGCGTGCGCGTGGTGGATCATGGGCGAGCTGCGGCGCTGCATTCCGATCTGCACGATCCGCCTGGTCCCGCGCACCGCGTCCACCATCCGCTTGCTCTCCTCGAGCGAGTGCGACATCGGCTTCTCGAGGTACACGTCTTTGCCCGCCGCAAGCGAGTCGAGCAGGTTCGGGCAGTGCTGATGGTCTGGTGTTGCAACGAGGACGAAGTCAATTCCATTTTGGGCGAGCAGGTCCTTGTAATCGACGTAGGTCTTTGCCTGCGGCGCGGCTTTCAGGGTCTCCTGAACCCGCGGTTCGTAAACATCGCAGATGGCGACGCACTCGGCGCCCTGCGCCTGGAAGGCCTTGCTAACATACTGCCCGCGCCCGCCGGCCCCGATGACGCCATAGGCGGGCCGGTCATTTGCGCCCCAGGCTGTCCGCGGGACGAACATCGGTGCGGCGGCGGCCATTCCGATCGTGTGTTGGAGAAACTGCCTTCGGTTGTTGTCCATGGATTCCCTCAAAGGCAATACTGTATCACCCGCAGCGCTGGGGGGCACGCCATATTCGCGCCTTCGCCCGGGCAGCCCTCATACGCTCCGGGCGCGGGAGAGAGCTTTCGGCTATTTCCGGGCCACCAACGCCATCTGGTGGTCGTTCAAGGAAGCCCCTTGCGCTGTGGATTAACGAGCGGGCGCCAGGCTGGATTGAAGCTCGGGAATCTCGATTTCGATCCGCGTGCCCTGGCCGGGCTTGCTCTCGATCAACATCCTGTAATCGCTGCCGAAGAGCACCTTCAGCCTTTCGTTTACGTTGCTCACCCCAATCCCCTGCTCCCGCAGCGTTGCCAGCTTGATCTCGGGGATCCCCACGCCGTCATCCTCCACCAGCAGGTGCAGCCGCCCCGCTTTCAGGCTGCTTCGAAAACGGACCATGCCGCCATCCACCTTGCTGCTCAGCCCGTGCTTCACCGAGTTTTCGATGAGCGGCTGCAGCAGCATGCTCGGCACCAGGCGGTCGAGCGTTTCCGGAGCTACTTCCTTCTCGAAGCGAAGCTTGTCCCCGAAACGGACCATCTCGATGGAGAGATAGTCGTTGATGAAATCGAGTTCTTCTCCGAGCGGGCTGAAATTCTCGTGTTTCCGGAGCAGCCGCCGCAGGATGTTTGAAAGCCGGTAGACCACCGCCCTGGCCTGCTGCGGGTTTGTCCGGATGAGCGAAGACACCGAGTTCAGCGTGTTGAACAGAAAGTGCGGGTTGATCTGGCGGCTGAGGGCGTCCATGCGCGCCTGCAGCAGCAGGCGCCTCTGCTCGTCGAGCTTCATTTCGTTCCGCGCGTTGTTCCAGATCTTCAGCGGCAGCATGATCGCGAACGCCGTGGTGGCGTAAGTCGCAACGATGTTGAGAGGGTGCGGCGCCGGCCAGTTCGGATGGATCGCGAACATCCGCCGCGGCCAGAGCCCGTTCACCGTCTGCCGCAGCAGTTCCGCCAACAGGATGGCCACCACGAACACCACCTGAAATACGGATCGATAGCGCTCGGCGGGCTTGGTGAAGATCCGTACGATGCTCATATCGAAGACGGGGGAGAACCGCCAGATCTCCTCGGGATCGGCCGCCACGTTGCGCAGCAGACCACCGAGCGCTCCGGCGCCGGCCAGCAGCGGCATCGTGAGGTACTCATGGCCGAACATTGCAGGCACCGAGATCAGGCACCCCGAAATCAGGCCCGGCACGTAGCCCCCGACGAGACCCGCTACCAGGCTGCCCTCCAGGCCCAGGTCGATCGCCTTGTACGAATCGGCAACCAGCCTGATGGCAACGCCCGAGGCGAAGATGCTGCCGAGCGAGAGCGCCAGCAGGAGCCGCTGATGGATGGTCCGCTCCTCCCGCAGCAGCATTGTCTTGAACCGGCCAAACCGAACCAGGATGCTGGCCAGCGACGCCACCACTCCCAGGCGGATCAACAGAACAATCAGGTACTCCTGCTTCATCGTGCGCTTCCTGCGGGCTCCTCCCCTGCCGGCCGGGACGCGGCTCGATACACCTCTGCCGCCGCTGTCCATTATAATGAATGGATTAAAGCACCTCGACGGGCAGTGTCTGCCCGCCGTCTTCCCGAGTTTTCAGCAGCTTATGGCCCAGAATGGCAACCAATCCGGGTTTCACAAAGTGGCCGAGGCGGACTTCCCGACTCGCTTCGGGCACTTTCGGATCTACGGATTCGAGGGCAAGTACCAAGGCGAAATCGAGGAAGCCGTCGTGCTCGAGATGGGCAACCTCCATAGCCCGGAGCCCGCACTCGTCCGGGTGCACTCGCAGTGCCTGACCGGCGACGTCTTCCACAGCCTCCGCTGCGACTGCCGGGCGCAGCTCGAACTTTCCCTCGAACAAATCGCCGAGGAAGGCCGCGGTCTGCTCATCTACGAGCACCAGGAAGGCCGCGGCATCGGGCTTTCCAACAAGCTGCGGGCTTACGAGCTGCAGGACGCCGGCGCCGATACCGTCGAGGCTAATCTGCAACTCGGGTTCAAGGCCGACCACCGCAGCTACGAACTGCCCGTCGATATCCTGCGCTTCTTCGGCATCCGCAGCGTCCGGCTGCTTTCGAACAACCCGGAGAAGATCGAGGCGCTCGAATCGGCCGGTATTCGCGTGGTCGAGAGGGTGCCCTGTGTCGTGCCGCCGGTCGGCTCATCAGCCGGTTACCTGCGCACGAAGAAGGAAAAGCTGGGCCACCTGTTGGATCTTTAGCCCACCCACACAGACGAGACGGCCTGGCGATTAGTCATCACCTCTTCCGCTCTTCGCGTGAGCAGGACCGCGCAGCACCGCGTTCATGAACAGCACGTTGAGTCCGTCCATGAACGCGCGGAAATTCGGATCGGCGGTGAAGCCGATCACCTGCCCGCTGCCTTCGCGCTGAACGATGACGAACGGCTTGTAGGCGAACTGCTTCCGCACTTCCTCCCACATCTGCCCGCTTGCCACCAGTTCCTCCGGACCCGCGAACAGCGCCGCATTCACGCCCTTGTCCAGCTTGATCGGCGTGTAAACGGCCCGCCCCTCGACCATCGCGTTCACCACGGGCTGCACTCCCGCGGAGATCCAATGGTCCGGATCCATCCGCGCGCGCAGGATCACCCCGGCCACACGGTCCGGCAACTCCGATTCGGCCCGAATGGCCTTGAGGTACTCCTCTTCGGACGCAAGCAGTTTACCGGGAGTCCGCCCCCCGGCGGCCTCCGGCTTGGGCTCCGGCTTGTCATCCGGTTTGGCCTTGGAATCGGCGGGCCGCGACGCGTACTCCTGCGAGACGGCCAAAAGGCCCACCTTCGGATCTGCCAGGAACGACACCGCGGTGCCGAGCGCCACCAGCGTGCCTCCGCCCGAGACCCATTCCTTCAGCCGGCGCACGCCACCCGCCCCGAGAACCTCTCCGTAACCGCCCCGGGACTCGGGCAGGATGATCACGTGGAACCGGTCGAGCTCGGCCGTGGCGAGCGTGGACGTCCGCACCGCCGTAACCGGGTATCCGTACTGCCGCTCGAGCACAAACCGCGTTTGGCCTGCCGAGGTTGAAGACACAGGCCGGTCCCAGGCGAGGGCGATTGCCGGGCGTTTCACCTGCACCATGTAGCGGCTCCCGAAGTTCGGCCCGTCCTCAACCCAGCCCGTGCCCGTGGCAAAAACGTCCGCGCCCGTGGTCTTTGCCAAACGCTCCAGCTTGTCGGCCAGGGCCGCCGGGTTGCCGTGCGCCTTGAAGACCAGCGTGCCCGCCGGATACTTGCGCCCGTTCTGAGCGAACGCCTTGTCGGAGCTGAATACGGTGAGGTCTTCTCGTAGCGCCGCCGCCAGCAGGCGGATGGCCGCCTCGGTTCCCCATGGCGCCAGGTATGCGACGGCGCCCGGAGCCGGAACCATCCGCCCCGGCGGAACGAACGTCGGCTGCGCCGGCTCGAAGCTCCCTGCCGAGGGCTGCGCCGACGCCACCGCTTCCACGTTGTAGGCCAGCGGCAAAGACCACGCGGTGATGTCGTAGATCTCGTCCGGCAGCTTCTTCTGCCGCAGCCGGTCCTGCTCCTTTACGAACGCGGCATCCATCGGCACATTCGGATCCAGCAGCACGCGCGCCAGCCGCTTGGCCGGCTGCGCCATTGGGACCACGTAACTGCCCTCCGGGAACTCGCGGCCCGCGGCCTTGAACGGCGCCGTGGCTCGCTTCAGCTCGATTCCCTGCTCCCGCAGCACCGCCGCCAGTTTGTCCACTGCGGATGTATCGCCGGCCCGCGGCAGAATGTACTCCTGAACCGGCTCCTTCGCGCCCTCCTCGATCGCCGTCTTGCGGTACTCGTAGAAGCCCGCCAGCAGCTTCTGGCGGTTCGCCGCGGCGGCGTCGGCCGTCGCGATGGACGCCGTGAAGTGCTGTCGCACCGCGTCGCGATACTCGCGCAGCGTGTCGTTCGAGCGCCGTATGAGCAGCCCCCGCGTTGTCCCTTGTTCATAGGTCATCCCGATGGATCCGAAATACGCCGGCCAGGCATCGCCGTAGCCCGGATAAAACGCGTCGAACACCTCCCGCGTGAAATAGTCGAATCCGAACCGGTCGAACCACCGCGCGTTGTTCTTCCCGAACACCGCCAGTGTTTCCTTCTGCCACGCGGTGAGGTGCGGATTGTACGGGTCCGCGCCCGGCGCGAAGTAATAAGTGGAATCGGCGCCCATCTCGTGCAGGTCCGCGAATACCAGCGGGTACCACTCCTCGAGGGCCTTCACCTGGCCGCGAATCTCAGGCTGCGTAAGCGCGAACCAGTCCCGGTTCATGTCGAACAGGTAGTGATTGCCGCGGCCGCCCGGCCAGGGCTCGGCGTGCTCGGCCGCCGCCGGGCTTGCGTCCGCCTCGGCGCCCGCTGTCTCCTCGAAATGGTGCACGAAACGGTCCCGCCCGTCCGGGTTCTGGAGCGGGGCCAGAATCACCACGACGTTGTCGCGGATGCCGTCCACCACGTTGTCCCCTCGCGCCGCCACCAGGTGGTACGCCGTAACGCACGCCGCCTCGGGTGAAGAGATCTCGTTCCCGTGCACGCCAGATGCGAGCCAGATCACGGCGGGCAGAGAGTCGATGAGCTTCCGCGCCGCGGCTTCCGGAGTCTTCCTGGGATCCGCCAGCGCCTGCATCCCCTTACGAATCTCATCGAGCCGCTTCAGATTCGACTCGGAGCCCACTGCGGCGTAAATCAGCTTGCGCCCTTCCCAGGTCTCGCCGTACGAAAACACCCGGATCCTGGGTGAGGCGGCGGCGAGCGCTTCGAGATACTTCACCAACTCGGCGTGAGAGCTGATCTTCGCTCCCGCGTCGTAGCCCAGCACTTTGCGATAGGTGGGAACCTGCGGGTCGTACTTCGTTCCCGGCCAGAACTCGAACGGAACGGCCGCCGCGGCAAGCCACGCCGCCACGAACAGGAACACGCTGAGGAGAAGGAGGACCCTGCGCATAAGCTCCTAGCATAAGACACGCGGGCAAGATGGGCCGTGAAGAATAGCGAACGCCGGTGGACTCTCCGCGGCCGGCACACAAAGGAAAAGGGCACGCCGGAGCGTGCCCTTTTCGCCGCGTCAAACGGATTTGACCCTGAATTTGTGACGTCTTGGTCCCCTTCTCATCGGGGCAAAACCATCCTAGCACACCGGACCAGGTCCGGATCACGACCATCTGGTCCTGATGTGCGTGGTTGCGACTACTTCACCTTCTCGGCAATCGATTTCGCCTGCAGGAAAAGCATCAGGTAATCCGGACCGCCCGCCTTCGAATCCGTGCCGGACATGTTGAACCCTCCAAATGGGTGCGCGCCGACCATCGCGCCCGTACACTTCCGGTTGAAATACAGGTTGCCCGCGAAGAACTGCCCGGCCGCCTTCCGCAGCTTGTCACGGTTCTTCGAATACACCGCGCCGGTCAGCCCGTACTCACTGCTGTTGGCGAGCTCGAGGGCTTCGTCGAAGTCCCGGGCCCTGGTCACGGCGAGCACCGGCCCGAAGATCTCCTCCTTGAAGATCGTCGCATCCTTGCCGACATCGGCGATCACCGTGGGCCGTATGAAATACCCCGGCCCTTCGGCCGGACCGCCGCCCGCCACCAGCCGGCCTTCGCGCTTCCCCGTCTCGATGTACCGCAGGATCGATTGCCGCGCCTTGTCATTGATCACCGGGCCCATGTAATTGTCCGGCTGGTCCGCCGGCCCGACCTTCAATGCCTCCGCTTTTTTCTTCAGCTTCTCGACGAACTCGTCGTAGATCGCCTCATCGACAATGGCGCGCGAGCACGCCGAGCACTTCTGGCCCTGATACCCGAAGGCGGAAACCAGCACGCCCTCGACCGCCTCGTCCACGTCCGTCTCGCGGTCCACGATGATGGCGTCCTTGCCGCCCATCTCCGCCACCACCCGCTTGATCCAGATCTGGCCCGGCCGCGGCTTCGCCGCCAGCTCGTTGATGCGCAGCCCGACTTCCTTCGAGCCCGTAAACGAGATGAACCGCGTCTTCGGGTGCTCGACCAGAACATCGCCCACCACCGCGCCGCTGCCCACCAGCAGGGTGAAGCTCCGCGCGGGGAAACCGGCCTCTTCAAGCACCTCCGCGAACTTCACGCCGATGGTTGGCGTGTCGCTCGAGGGCTTCACCACAACCGTGTTGCCCGCCACCAGCGCCGCGGCCGTCATGCCCACGAGGATCGCGAGCGGAAAGTTCCACGGCGGAATCACGACGCCGGCGCCGAGCGGGATGTAAACCAGCTCGTCCCTCTCGCCGGGCAGTTGCACCATCTCGTGCGGCCCCGCCAGCCGCACCATTTCCCGCGCGTAGTATTCGCAGAAATCGATTGCCTCGCTGACGTCGGCCTCCGCCTCCGGCCAGGTCTTCCCCGCCTCGTAAACCAGCCACGCGTCGAACTCGAGCTTCCGTCGCCGCAGGATGGCGGCCGCCCGAGAGAGCGTGGCCGCGCGGTCCGGCGCCGGCGTCCGGCTCCACTCCGCGAAAAACGCGTGTGCGTCCTCAACTGCCTCGCGCGCCAGCTCCGGGGTCGCCTTGTGGTGCCTAGCCACGATCTCCGCCGGATTCGAGGGATTCTTCGATTCCAGCACGTCTCCCGTGCGAACCCGCCGGCCCGCAATCAGAATCTCGTACTCGCGTCCGAACTGCGCGCGGACGTCCGCCAGCGCGCGCTCCATCGCGGCGCGGTTCCCGGGAATCGAAAAATCCAGATAAGGCTCGTTACGAAAAGCAGGTATGCTTTCAACCGTCCCAGCCCGTTCCGCAGTCATTCGCCATCACCTCTCCGAGACCACCATAGCGCCGGCGCCCGGTCAGGTGCGCCGCATAGGTCGCCCTCGAGCGTTCAACTTCCAGGAACTCAGTGTAGACTTTCCACGCCAGGACCGCAGCCGCCGCATGGCCCGCGGTACGATCGCTCGCATTCCGGCGCGCGCCGGCCCGAGGCAGCCTCGAATAGCGTCAGCCCTTCACGACGCGCTTGCCCAGATCCCAGATTCCGGCCGCCTCTGCCGCCGCTGCGGCGCTCTTCCGGTAGGCTGCCCGGCCGGCGTCCGCGATCGTCTCGCCCGTCCCCACCACCTTGTCGCGAACCTGGCCGCCCGTTTCGACGATCGCCTCGCGCGCATCATCTGCCTTGCGCCGGATGTACTTGCGCGTGTCCTTCCCGCTCTTGGGCGCATACATCAGTGCGATGCCCGCACCAACAGCAGCCCCAACCAGCACCCACATGATTCGTTCTGAAGTTTTCATGGCCCTGCACCCCTCCTGACTATTCTACAAGCGTTCCGCGTCTCAGGTTGCCGCGTTGGGTGCGCGACAAAGAAGTGGCGCGGTTGCCGATTTCTGACCAATTCGCAGGAATCCGAGCGTAGGGGTACGCAACGCTTTCCGGCTCGCAATAGGCTTGGT
>Ga0209777_10005823_pt1 | contig 14084 bp, 15 predicted proteins | sample FrelakmetHBP12HB_FD_187147 | JGI IMG/M metagenome (GOLD analysis project Ga0209777, IMG submission 187147) | Freshwater lake sediment microbial communities from the University of Notre Dame, USA, for methane emissions studies -HBP12 HB (SPAdes)... | ecosystem: Environmental > Aquatic >...
CATCACGTTGTCTCAAATGCCTCCTGCACAACCAATTGCCTGGCCCCGGCTGCCAAAGTTGTCCATGATAAATATGTCATCAAGCGTGCCTTTATGACCACCATCCACGCTTATACCAATGACCAGAAGATCCTCGATATGCCGCATTCGGACCTGCGCCGTGCACGTGCCGCTGCGATGAACATCATTCCCACAACAACCGGCGCTGCTAAAGCCATTTCATTGGTTATCCCTGACCTGAAGGGTAAGTTCGACGGCTACGCCCTGCGCGTCCCAACTTCAACCGTCTCCGTGGTGGATTTTACCGCCGAGCTTGAGAAGTCAACCACCACCGACAAACTGCGCCAGGCTTTCCGTGATGCGGCTAAGTTGCCTCGCAATAAAGGCATCCTCCAGGCCATGGATGAGCCACTGGTCAGCATCGACTACAAGGGCGATCCACATAGTTCTTCCGTGGACCTGCCGTTCACGAGTGTTCTTGGGAAGACTGAAAACAACTTTGTCAAAGTTGTGGCTTGGTACGATAACGAATGGGGTTACTCGGTCCGCACAGCCGACCTGGCTGCGCTGATGGCGAAAAGCCTTTAGTCTGTTGGATGGGCAAATAGTCTCATAGTGAAAGGCTATGAGACTATTGACTATTTGACCTGGAGAATCAACATGGATAAAAAAACTGTACGAGATATTGACCTCAAGGGCAAACGTGTCCTCATGCGCGTGGATTTCAACGTCCCGATGGCAGAGGGAAAGGTCACCGATGACAAACGGATCAAGGCGGCACTTCCAACCATCAAGTATGTACTCGAACACGGTGCCTCCCTGCTCCTGATGAGCCACCTGGGTCGCCCAAAGGGCGGATTCGATCCCGAGTTCAGCCTGAAAGCGGCGGCGGAAGTCCTGGCCGGTTATCTTGGCATCCCGGTTAAAATGGCGCCTGATTGCGTCGGACCTGAAGTCGAAGCGATGGCAAAAGCCATCAAACCGGGTGAAGTTATCATGCTGGAAAATACCCGCTTCCATCCAGAAGAGGAAAAGAATGATATGGGCCTGGCCAAGAAGATGGCCGCACTCGCTGACGTGTTTGTCAATGATGCATTCGGATCGGCGCATCGCGCCCATTCCTCGACCGAGGGCGTGGCGCACTTCCTCCCGGCTGTTTCCGGTTTCCTGATGGAACAGGAACTGGAGTATCTTGGCCGCGCCATTGCCAACCCCGAGCATCCATATATTGCCATCCTCGGTGGTGCCAAGATCAGCGACAAGATCCTGGTTGTCGAGACCCTGCTCTCGAAGTGCGATAAGCTCATCATTGGCGGAGGCATGGCAAATACTTTCCTGGCAGCCCAGGGCCTGAATATGCAGGACAGTCTGGTGGAAACCGGTTCGATTGCCACAGCCAAAGCCATTCTTGCAAAATCCGGCCAGGGGATTGTCCTGCCAGTGGACGCCGTCATTGCCGATAAGTTTGATGCCGATGCCAATAGTAAAGTAGTGGATGTGGATAAAATCCCAGCCGGCTGGCGCATGCTGGATGTTGGCCCCAAAACCCTGGAACTCTACAAAGAGACCCTTAAGGGCGCAAAACTGATCGTCTGGAATGGTCCGGTAGGCGTATTCGAGATGCCCAAGTTTGCCGAAGGTACTTTTTCCCTGGCAAGAATGTTGGCAGAATCCGGCGCTATCACGGTCATTGGTGGCGGCGACAGTGCCAGTGCTGTGAAGAAAGCTGGCGTCGCCAACCAAATGACGCACGTTTCCACCGGAGGCGGTGCTTCGCTGGAGTTCTTGGAAGGCAAGGAACTCCCCGGCGTAGCCGCTTTAATGAATAAGTAACCATCTACATCAAAGGGCGAACAACGGATTTGAACGTTCGCCCTTTGAACCCGAATCTATCTGAGGGACTTCATCATCATGCGTACACCTTTTGTTGCTGGTAATTGGAAGATGAACAAGACCGTTGCAGAAGCACGGGCGCTTGTTGCCGAAATGACTCCAACCCTGCGTGCGGTCAAGGGAGTGGAAAAAGTGCTTTGCCCGCCTTTCATGTCATTGATCCCGGTGGCTGCCCTGCTGCAGGGCACCGATATAGGCCTGGGTGCCCAGAATTTGCACTGGGAAGCCAAGGGCGCTTATACCGGCGAAATTTCCCCGGTAATGGTGGCAGAGTTCTGCAAGTATGTCATCATTGGACATTCCGAGCGCCGCATGTATTTTGGCGAAACCGATGAGACAGTGAATAAGAAAACCGTCGCAGCATGGAACTCGGGTCTGACACCGATTGTTTGTGTGGGCGAGACCCTGGCCGAGTACGAATCCGGTCGGACGGCAGAAGTTGTCTCCCGTCAAATCCGCGCCGGGCTCAAAGGCCTGGGAGCCGAGTTTGCTCCAAAGGTGGTCGTAGCATATGAACCGGTCTGGGCCATTGGCACAGGGCGTGCCTCCACAGGTGTGGATGCCAATGTTGTCATACGCGACCATATCCGCAAGCCTTTGGCAGAAATGTATGGTGTAGATACTGCGCAGGCTTTGCGTGTCCTTTACGGCGGCTCTGTAACTGCCGCAAACGCAAGCGAATTTTTTGGTCAACCCGATATTGACGGAGCGCTGGTTGGCGGGGCCAGTCTGAAAGTGGATGAATTTGTTAATATTACGCAAGCGGCAATGAAATAAATTGCCGGTTATAAGCGGCGGACGACAGTGATCTTTGTCTGTCGTCCGCCGCTGTTCATCTCCTTTCCAATGAATTATCTAACCTCTTTTGACGGTTTGCTCTGGCTCCTGGCTGCATTGGTTCTGCTGGTGTTCCTCCAGCGTTCTTTGCATCGTGAAATACAGGCTTTTTTCCTGATCCTGAGCCGCCGTCCCGGTTTTACGCAAGTCATCTTTGCCTTGATCTTCCTTCCGGGTGTCTTTCTGCATGAACTCAGCCATTTCCTTATGGCAAAGCTGTTGGGTGTGCAGACGGGGAAATTCTCACTTATTCCTCAAGCCCAACCGAACGGTAAACTACGCCTGGGTTATGTTGAAACGGTTTCCGGTGGTTTTATCCGGGATGCGCTGATCGGGGTAGCGCCGTTGGTCACAGGCTGCCTCTTTGTGGCATTTGCTGCTATTTACCAGCTGCGCCTACTGCCATTATGGGATTTTATACGCTTGGCTGAATGGGGCGGATTCTGGTCAGGATTGATGGCGGTACTGAAAGTGCCCGATTTTTGGCTATGGTTCTACCTGACGTTCACGATTGGTAGTACGATGATGCCTTCTGCATCGGATCGAAACGCTTGGCTTCCCTTCGGGTTATTGGCTGGTGGATTGGTGGGGGTCGCCATTCTTGCCGGGGCTGGTCCGTGGATGCTGGAAAACCTGGCTCCATCATTCAATTCTTTTTTGCGTGCACTGGCGTTGATCTTTGGCCTGAGTGGGGTTTTACACATTATCCTGATCTTACCGTTCTTGTTATTTCACCGGATTTTGACAAGACTGACCGGGGTGGATATAGGCTAATTCTGCCTTGCCAGCAGATGTGCGAGAGGCAGCTAACCAGAGGTATCTATTTTCAGATAAGCCACCAAAGATACCTTCAAGGCAGGCGAGTATTACCTCGATCCGTGATTATTGATGTTATGCGTGTAGCCATTATGAGAAGTCAGGTGTACCATAAGCTTTCCTGAAAGCATTTCACCATCACAAATATTGAATAAATAAACAGTAATCATTACCTTTCATTATTGTTTTTGGCTGCTCGAATCGAACTTCTGGATTCCAGGCAGGGTGATCCCACCAGGCCACGTCAGTGCGGCAATGAATCTGGTATCCAATAGCGGGTTTACCATGTTCTTTCCAAATGTCAGCATATAGACAGCGCGTTAACTTGTGAACATAACGATATTTTGTTGCCTCAACCAGTTCGAAGTCCTGTAATCCATAGACAGAATTATTCTGCCAGTCCTCTGCACGTAATAAATCATCCCACTTGGCTACATCCCTCAAATCATTGGGATCAAGATTGTATTGGGCAAATGATGCCAAATCTTCTGCTCGTCTCATTTCATGCGAATTCTTGGCCATTTTCATTACTGCATCAAAATATATTTCCCATAGCTTCTCGCCATACTTGGACACAAGAAGAGCACATACACGGGCAAGCCCCTCAATCTTTCCCTTCAAATGGATTCGATTTTCTACCATCTTACTTTTTCGATGATGCTGATCAATTCGGTCAGCAACGGTATCCCACTGGCCTGCATATTCCTGCAAGATAATGCTCAAACATCCAATTTCAGCATGCAATTCGTTATCATCCCAACGGTCACCAATTCCGGAAATAAAGTCAAACCTTTTGACCATTTCTTTTACCAAGGAAAGCCTCTCTTCCTGACTTTCAGCCAGATAAATAGGGCCTTTTGGATACCCCATTTTGCCCAACCATTCCTCAGTAACCGAGCCGGTGGTAACGGGTCTGGCACCTATGTAAACAATTTCATATTTTTGCGAAAGTTCATTCAGGCACTTGACACTACCTGGTATAGCCCGGTCTTCGAGCATCCTTTCGCGCCGAAAAAACTCGTGCGTGTTGATAAGGGGATGACGTGACCGAGTATCGCAGATGGTACCATCAAGGAAGACGAGGATTGCCTTCATACCAACATCTACTCCGAAAGTGGGATCAACAACAACGGAATTCCCGTCCGGCGTGCAACACTGGCTGCCACACTGCGGTTCCAGAAGGCATCCAGGCCGGCCCGACCGTGGGTTCCAAACAGGATCAGGTCGGCGCCGGTCTTTTCGGCGGTTTTAGCAATCACCGGAGCAGGGTCGCCGCGCGCAATTTCGGCTGTGGCCCGAATATGTGCTTTATTGAATGTGTTCAGGTGCCCCTGGAAATGTTCCTGGGCAATCTCTTCGGCGATATCGAGATAAGCCGTTGAGGTGGCTGGAAGCATGTTGCTGACAGCAGCCTGTTCGCCTGAGAGCGTACCCAGGGTGGGGATCACGCACAGTAGGTTTAATTCCGCTCCATAAGATTTCGCCAGCAATTCGGCAGTGGGTAAGGCTTTATCGTGAATGGACTCATTATCCAGCGGGACAAGGATATGTTTTAACTGGAATGGCGCTGTAGTATCATCCGGTTTGATGAGTAGAACCGGGGTCCCGCTGGCTGCCGCCACTTCCTGGGCAATGTTGCCGAAAAACAAGTCGTGCATCCCGCTGTTCCCGTGTGAACACAGGATGACCAGGTCTGGGTGGACCTCATCTGAGGAATGGTCAACGATACTGCGCGCCACATCTGCTACGGGTGATGTATGGACGTGCAATTCCACTTTGATTTTCGGAGGAAAGTACTTTTTGGCGATCCCGGCAAGGTAAGCTTTCGCTTCCCCGGCTTCGGTCAGATGGCGGTCTCGGTGGATTTCGTCCGGAGCATCCTGCTCAATGATGTGTAACAAAGTGACCGGCGCGTTAAAAGTTTGTGCTAGGGAGACCGCGGCCGGCAGGGCTGCCTCAGCCAGTCTTGACCCGTCCAGAGGAACTAGGATGTGTTTAAACATATGCTTATCTCCCAAAGAATACCTTGTAGAGAAGGAAAAAGTTGAGCACGATGATCAGCGCAGCGCACAGGCTGGCCATCAACGTAGTGAACGGCCCGTTGACCAATACCCCCATGATATCTTTGCGGCGGGTGAACATGACCAGCGGGATGATGGCAAAAGGAAGGCCAAAAGAGAGCACAACCTGACTGATAACCAGAGTGCGGGTCGGATCGAGACCGGCGAAGATAACTATGAGCGACGGGACGATCGTCACCACCCGGCGGATCCATGGCGGGATATGGAAATGTAGAAAACCCTGCATAATAACCTGTCCAGCCATCGTCCCAACCGATGAGGAGGACAACCCGGAAGCCAGCAGCGCCACACCAAAAACAATACCCGCGGCAGGACCGAGCAGTGGTTGGAGGGTCTGGTAGGCCTGCTCCAGCGTGCCTACGTTTGTTCCGCTTTTAAAGAAGGTTGCCGCGGAAGTGATCAGCATGGCGGCATTGACTGAACTGGCGATGACCATGGCGATTAACACGTCAATGATCTCGAAGCGGAATAGACGGCGCAGTTGTTCGGGCTTTTTAACGACCACCCGTCCCTGTGTCAGTGCGGAATGCAGAAAAATAGCATGTGGCATGACTGTGGCACCCAGGATGCCGGTTGCAAGCAGGATACTCTCCGAGTTGGTGAAATGCGGTACAAAAGTGGAGTGTGCAATTGCGCCCCACGCCGGGTGCACAAGGAATATTTCCACCACGTAGCTGACTGCGATGACGGCGAGGAAACCGGTGATGACTGCTTCTAACGGGCGGAAACCGTAGCGTTCCAACCCTAGGATTAGGAATGTAATGATGGCTGTCAATAGCCCTGCCACCCAGAGCGGCAGGCCGAAGAGCAGATTCAGCGCCACTGCGGCTCCCAGAAATTCGGCTAGGTCGGTTGCCATGGCGACCAGCTCCATTAAACCCCACATGATCCAGACGACCGGCCTGGAGAATTCTTCCCGGCAGTGTTCGGCCAGGTTCTTTCCGCTGGCGATGCCCAATTTCGCCGATAGCGCTTGTAGAAGCATTGCCATCAAGTTGCTGCCCAGGATGACCCACAGCAGTTCATAGCCGAACTGTGCGCCGCCCTGAATGTTGGTGGCGAAGTTTCCGGGGTCCACGTAGGCGATGCTGGCTATAAAGGCCGGTCCGAGGAAAGGTAGCAGGCGAGCCGCCCAACCTTTCTTGCTCCTGCCGGAAAGCACAGCTTTGGCGTCGCGCGTTGTGTAGTCAGTGTTGGAAAGTTTGGTACTGGTTGATTTGATTGGATGTTTCGAAGATGCCATGGAAGACATTTTACTCTAAAATAATAACCGAGTCCCCGGACTCGGTTATTACGGTGTATTTTGAGTGTTATTTGTCTTGCATTTGCGAGGTTCATCCCACATTATTTTTAAAGACGATTTCACCGTCATGCCACTCTGGCTCAGTTTTCAGGAATTGCATCAGGTCTCTAAATTCCTTATCCTGTTCGGGGCTCTTGGCATTGGCTACATAAGTTGCCTTGTCTTTAAAAATGGCCACCAACCATAATTCATTGGGATCTTTGTCGCTTTTGAACACATAAGAACCAACATATCCTTTGGGTCGACGACCGTTTTCTATCTTGCTTAATTCTTCCACAGCGCCTGGTTTTGCATTTAGTTTTGCGATTGTCCCGTACATTTTTCACCTCATCTTGCAACAATAAACGATTGGAAACTATTTCTCCTATTCGGAAATAGGAGATAAATAAGATATTATATATATAATTATACAATTATTGGACAGGAAGTCAATCCTTCATTGGGTCATACGCAAACACAAGAACCGCCCATCCAGCGGGCGTACGGCATTTTACCAAAATGCTTATGCTCATTTGTTATTTTTCTGACAATCCCCCACTATATTAAGAGTGTATACAAATAAATACCATTTTTCTAAATAGGAGGTTAACTATGTCCAATCTTACCCGCTGGGAACCCGTTCGCGAGCTGCGCTTATTTTCAGCTTGCATAATTGGCGCCGAAAAAACAGAATCAACTATTCGCTTCTCCAGACCCGCAAGCCGTAACGGCTGAGATAAATTGGGATGTTCTTGAAGAGCGGGTTTTCCTGCATGATAGTGTTAAGCATGGCCCGCTTCGCCTGCGCGATGGTGCCACACAGGATTGTCAATGAGCCACCATCGCCGCCGGCTCCGTTCACCTTCCAGCCGAGTGCACCGTGACCTTTGGCAATTTCGATCACCTTGGCGGCTTCGGCGCTGATCAAAGCCGGGTGCAGGCGGGCCTGGGCCTCGGTATTCTCAATCATGGCGGCTCCCAGGGCGGTAAAATCGTCAGCGTAAAGGGCATTTCTCGACCTGGAGGCAGTGTTACGCAAGTCATTTAGCTGCCGGCAATCCGGCCCGGCGTCTTCCAGAGAATGGATCACCATCTCATGCACATCCGATGAGCGGTGCGATTTTCCAAGGTAGATCAAAGCCAGGCGTCGCTCCAGCTCCCACCAGGTGGCGTTTGGCACCTGGATGGGCGATACCGAGGCGTGTGGATACTGGAACATTTCGATGTAATTGATTCCCCCGTAAGCCGAACACAACTGGTCCTGGATCCCGCTTTGCTGGCCTAGCATCTCGGTTTCGATCTTATGCGCGGCGTTGGCGACCTCATGTGGGGTCATTCGACCGGGTGTGAGCATATCCAGCCCCCCGATCAATGCCACTGTGACCGCCGCCGATGTGCCGGTGGAAGCCCCGCCGGGAGCTTCGGAATAAATCGTCACTTCGAGGCTGAGGTCAGTCGGCAGGCGCATATACTCAATCGCTGCTTCGAGCAGCGGGTGCTTATCCCAATGTTTTTCGGGAACGATTAGGTAACGGTCGCCGTAATTCTCGGCGTTGAGTAATATCCGCCTTTCCCGCTCCTTGCAAGGATAAACGGCGATCTGGACTTCGGCATAAGGGTAGACGCCAATATTAAAGATCTGTCCATGGCCTGCAAACCAGGTATCCGTCCAGCCGCCGTTGTCGCAGATCCGGATGGGCGCGACGCTGTTGATGATAAAGAGAGGTTTGTTCATATTTACTTAATTTTCAAATCCTTATTCAGGGCCAGTATAAACCAGATTAGGCGGCCCGAATACCCACTATCTATTTACCGCGAGAGCCAGTCTCCAAATGTCAGCAAAAATCGGTTAACCAAATCTGACTTTCCTTGTATAATTTGGAAGGTATCTACGCAACCTGCAGAAGCAGGGGCTTATGGTTATTGGCATATTTTATCGGAGGTTTGCGTGAGAGTGGAGATCAAATCGGCTGAAGAGTGGAGTACGTTCGAAAAAGCTCGCCAGGATTGTGTGGTGATCAGTTCCCTGTATGCATATCTGACGGGTACAAAATGGGCCAGTCCAGACTGGGCGGTGATGGTCTGGGAAGATGAAGATATGGTTAGCAATGTCCACATCATTGAGCGGACGGTCAAGGTGGGTACCGAGCCGGTGAAGCTGGGAGGCATTGGGAATATTGCCACCAAAGTGGAATGGCGACAACGCGGCTATGCCAGTGCTGCCTTGAAGGTGGCGCAGGATTTCCTGTTTGATCCCTTGAAAGTGGATTTTGGTCTCATGATAGCTACCGAAGAGATGATCTCTCGATATATACAAGTTGGCTGGAAGGTGGTTGCCAATTCCATGATGATCGAACAACCGGATGGAAAGGTACCGCTGAATTATCCTATTATGGTGCTGCCAGTCTGCAAACGGGACTGGCCAAAAGGACCAATTGATTTATGTGGATTGCCCTGGTGAGAATCCTGTTGACACATACATATTTCAAGAGTAAACTGGTCATATAACACTTAATAAGACGCGGAGGAGCACATGGCAACTGCAAAGGATTTGTTAAGAGGCAGGACGATGGGGGAGGTATTCTCGGTTGGACCGGATGCAAGCGTGCAGGAAGCGCTTGACCTGCTGGCTGAACATAATGTTGGAGCACTTCTGGTGATGGATATGAATGGCAGGGTAAATGGCATCCTTTCGGAACGCGATATTGTCCGAAAGGTGGGTTTGCATGGCAGATCAGCCTATGAAACCAAAGTGCGCGAGATCATGACCGGGAAAGTGCTTTATGTCGAGGCTGATCAATCTGTGGAAGAGTGCATGGCTTTAATGAACGATAAAGGCATCCGTCACCTGCCTGTCTATGAAAAAGGGACATTGCTCGGGTTGATCTCGGTGCGCGATGTGTTGCGGATGGTAATCACAGAACAACAGATCTTCATCACGCATCTGGAACAATACATCCGCGGCGGCTAGGAATTCATATCATACGCCGGACCTGGAACGGGCTTTCCGGGTCCGGCGTTTATTATGTGGATTGAGGCCAGTTTCCCTGCCCAGCAATTGATGAACCAGCCAGAGTCCGTACAGGCCGGTTTTGATCAACCAGGTGGACAGACTCACCACCCGGATCTGGCGCCCGTCCGCCGCGGCCTGGTGGGTCAGCAGTTCGGGCCAGGTCAGGTTTTCATCGCCGATGGGAATGCACTTGCCGGCTTCTCCACCCTCCAGTGCGCTAACGACAGCCCGCCCGACCGTCTTCGCTGAGATGCAGGCCGTACCGCCTTTCATGTAAAAGAAAGGAGTGGAGTGGATGTATTTGACCAACGCCTTCCAGAGCGACTTTCAGCTAGGGATATGGATTCCGCCGAAGATGTAGGGAAGCTCCAAAACATCCACAACCATACCGGGAATCGATATAACTGACATTTCCTGTTCGACACGTGAGCGGATGTAAGGAAGTCGTTCGGCCAGCCCGAGTTCGGGCCATATGCGGGTAAAGTGGGCAAAGTACGAGCCCAACACGATAGCCCGCTGGATGCTGACCAGTTTGGCAAGCCTTAGCACCCGCACAACTTTCCACGTTGGCATGATGGAAGAATGGGTAGGCAGGTTTCCTGGACGTAATGCGGTCATCCACTCCGGCCGCGAAAACCAGGGCATTGTGCCCGCCCAGAAGTGCCGTTAAGTCGGCATCGGAGACCTCATCATTCCAGTTTTTATGTGATTTTTTCGCTGGCCAAATCCAATGCCTGGATTTCCACCGGAGTCAATCGCCATCCGATCGCCCCAAGGTTTTGTTCGGCTTGTTTACCCGTTTTTGCACCGGGGATGGGTAAGGCACCTTTGCTAATCACCCAATTCAGTGCAACCTGAGCGGGGGTTTTCCCGCCGTGATTCTCGCCAATTTCGGTCAGCCGGGCAATCAGCGCAGGCAGACCCCTCATGTAGGCAGCATACTTCCTTCCGCGCGCCCCGGGCGGAAGGGTTTCAGTAGTATATTTACCCGTCAGCATGCCCATTGCCAGGGGAGAATATGCGATCAAGCGAACACCCGTCTCCTTGCAACGGTCAAGTAAACCGCTCTTTTCAACCCTGCGCTCGAGGAGATTATATTCCACTTGATTGGAGGTCAACGAGATTCCGTGCTTTGACAAAATATTTTGTGCCATTTGCATCTGGTTTATCTCGTAGTTCGATACACCAACAGCCCGGGTGAGACCTTCTTTCACCGCCAAAGCCAGGCCTTCCACGAACATTTCGTTTGGCAGCACCGGGCTGGGCCAGTGTAATTGGTACAGGTCTACGCGTTCCAGGCCAAGGCGTTCAAGACTGCCGCGTAAGGCCAGCACCACGCTTTTTTTCGTGAAGCGATATGGGACGGGGAAGAACTTGGTCGCAACCAGGACGGATTTATCGGTATTCTTGATAAATTGCCCGAGCAGGTGTTCGGAACGTCCCGAACCGTAGACCTCAGCCGTGTCCACTAAATTCACGCCGGCAGCCAGTGAAGTGCGGAAGGCTTCGGCAATATCCTCATCGGTATAACCATGCCCGTATTGCCAGAATAAACGGTCCCCCCATGCCCAGGCTCCCAATCCCATTTCAATATTGTCAAGGAAGTTTGTTTCTATGACTGCCCGTCCGGGCATAATACTCTCCTTAGGCAAGTAGCTGCGGCGATTTTATCACAAACGCTGGTCAGTCTGGTTAAATCCGGTTACAATCTGCCCGATATTATTTTTGGAACAAAGTGACCGCCAGCCGCTTGACCTCGTGAGGCGGCTGGCGCTCCCTGAGTTCTGGGAGGCTTTGATGAACCTTATCCCAATTGGGGATCGAGAAGAATCTCCGGCGGCTTTGGTTAAGCGCTTGGGACTTCCTTTCAAGAATTTACTCCTTCTTACGCGTGCCCTGACACATCGCTCCTATATAAATGAGCACTCCGAAGCGCTGGAAGACAACGAACGCCTGGAATTTTTGGGCGATGCCGTGCTTGATTTTGTAGCCGGAGCCTGGCTTTACAATCATTTCCCGGAAAAGGCCGAAGGTGAATTGACGCGTATGCGCTCGGCGTTGGTCTGCACCGAGCAATTGGCCGAATTTGGTCGAGCAATGAACTTGGGGCCTGCCATGCGTCTTGGACATGGGGAGGTTCAAGCTGGAGGTCGCCAGAGGGATGTATTGCTGTGTGCCACTTTTGAGGCTTTGGTTGGTGCGCTGTATTTACAGAACGATATTATGGTCATACAGCATTTTATTCACCCCATGATGGAGGCCGTAAGTGAGCAGTTCATGCTCCGGAATGACCTGCAAGATCCAAAAAGTCGGCTGCAGGAATGGTCACAGGCAAAAAAACTTGGCATTCCCCAGTATGTTACACTTCAAGCTAGCGGCCCGGACCACGAAAGGCTGTTTGAAGTTGAAGTACATATTAATGGCAAGGTATATGGTCGTGGTGCTGGGCGCAACAAGCAAACCGCCGCGCGTCATGCCGCTCAGGCAACTTTAGAAATCATCGAGAAATCCGAATCCTATAAGATAGAATAAAAATGCCTTTACGACTTAAATCCCTTGAACTGCATGGTTACAAAACCTTCGCGGCCAAAACGAAATTCGAATTTGCCGAAGGTATTACAGCCATTGTCGGCCCTAATGGTTCCGGCAAATCCAATATTGCCGACGCCCTTCGCTGGGTATTTGGCGAGCAATCCTACAGCCTGCTACGAGCCAAGAAGACCGAAGATATGATTTTTGCCGGGTCAGAACAACGCCCACGCGCTGGCATGGCCTCAGCAGGAGTTACTTTCGATAATGCGGATGGCTGGTTGCCGGTGGATTTCTCCGAAGTGGCTCTGGCACGCCGGTCTTATCGCGATGGCCGCAACGAATATCTTTTGAATAGCCAACATGTCCGGCTGAAGGATATCAACGAACTTCTGGCACAATCCGGTCTCTCCGAACGAACCTACACAATTCTGGGTCAGGGTCTGGTGGATGCATCCCTGGCCCTCAAAGCCGATGAGCGCCGTCGTCTTTTTGAGGAGGCGGCCGGTATTGGTCTCTATCGAACGCGCCGTGAGGAATCTCTTCGTCGTCTGGAGACCACCAGGCGCAACCTTGACCGTGTGCTCGATATCCTGGCTGAACTTGAGCCTCGTCTGAATAGCCTTGAAAGACAGGCTGCCCGGGCCCAGGAATATGCCCAAGTTCAGGCTGACCTGCGTGTGCTCCTGCTGGAGTGGTATGGTTTCCATTGGCATCGCGCCCAGCTCGACCTGAGCAATGCCCTCGACATCGGTCGCACCCAGGAAATAAAATTGACGGAAGCGCGTGAATCCTATCAACGGGTGCGACAGAATTTCATTGGTTATCGTGACCATCTTAACGGGCTACGCGCCCGTTTAAATTCCTGGCACCGCGAGTCGGCGCAATTGCATGAGAACCGTGAGTCCACCAGCGGCAACCTGGCGGTGCTTGACGAGCGTCAACGTTCCCTGTTGGATAACCGCCAGTCCGGTCTGAATGAACAATCTCGTCTTATCGAGGAATTGACCATTGCCCACGAACGCCTGACCGAAGCCGTGGCCGAGACGGGCCGGCTGCAGATGGAATACGATGAAGCACAGACCCAAACCAAGACGACCCAGGCTGCCTTGGACAATCGACAGGCCGAAAAAACCCAACTCGAGGCGATCATTCAATCCACCCGCCAAAAAATAGATGAGTTCACCGGGCGACGTGCCAGCTTGCAGGCTCGATTGGATGAACTGGCTTCCCGTGACGAAGGCCAGCAGCGGAAGCTGGAAACCCTGGCACAGGCCATTGCATTAGCCGAAGCCGAGGCAGGGAAAGCCGCCCGGGAGCTCAAGGATGTGCATGCAGCCCGGCAGAAAGTACACTCAACGGTGCAAAAAGCTGAAGCAAAGCTTCACCTTGCTGAAAAACAGTTGGTAGATTTGGAATCGCAGGAAAAGGGGAAACAAGCGTCCCGTTCCGCTAGACAGACCGAACAAGCCCGCTTCAAAGCACAGCTGGATGTTCTCGAACAGGCGGAGCAATCCCTGTACGGATATGCGGATGGGGCAAAAATCCTTCTGGACGCCTCCAGAAAGTCTAAATTGGCAGGTGCGCGCGGAGCTTTGTCGGCTTTATTGGATGTCCCGGCGGAATTGGAAGT
>Ga0209777_10005824_pt1 | contig 14083 bp, 10 predicted proteins | sample FrelakmetHBP12HB_FD_187147 | JGI IMG/M metagenome (GOLD analysis project Ga0209777, IMG submission 187147) | Freshwater lake sediment microbial communities from the University of Notre Dame, USA, for methane emissions studies -HBP12 HB (SPAdes)... | ecosystem: Environmental > Aquatic >...
GAAACGCTTTTTGACAAGATGGCAAGAACATTCCTGAAACATATCCGTGTGAACTCCAAGCAAGAGCTCAAAGAAAGAATTTTGTTGGGCATCAAGGAAATTAATGCTTCTCCCGTTGTGCATCGCTGGAAAAAATGTAGCTTCGACCAAGCATTTTAATGTAAATATTATAGTGAAACCTTATACTAGAGCATTTTTCTAAATAGTGTAGCCCCATTGTCATTTCGAACGAATGTGAGAAATCTTAACACCTTGATTGTACTTCAGCCTAAGATCTCTCCCTGCGGTCGAGATGACAGATAGATAAACCGTCTATAGTAAAAAGAAAAATGCTCTGGCATAAGTGCGCAGGCGAGGCCATTATTTCAGCCGTTGAGGCTAAAGCACGGATGGCGCAGTTTTATGAAAAATTCCTTTAATCCGCAATCGTCACAGTTCCCGCAGGGCCGTCACCACGGGCATGCGCGCGGCGCGGATGGCGGGCGGAAGCCCGCCGACCAGGCCCATGGTAAAAGCGAACAGCATGCCCAGGCCCATCAGCAGGGGCGTTATTTCGAAAGCGAAAGCAAGGCTTGAAAATGTCTGCCAGTTGAGGGTGGAGGTAGAGTAGCCGTTGATGGGGATGACCCCCAAGCACCCGACAAGCCCGCCGATGAAGGAAATGAACAGCGACTCGATCAAAAACGACGCGATGATGCTCCACTCGGCAAACCCTATGGCCCGTATCGTCGCGATCTCTCGCGCGCGGGCGGCAACCGATGCGTACATGGTGTTGAGGGCGCCGAAAATGGCCCCCACGCCCATCACCAGCGCCACGCTCACGCCCAGCACCCGGATGATGGTGGTCACGGCCTGGGACTGGCGCTCATAGTAGTCGCGCTCGCGGTCGATCTGCAGCGTCAGGCGCGGGTCGCCGGCAAGGGATTTTGTAAAGTCGGAAAACGCTTCCGGCGAGGTGAGCCTGATGGTTGCCGACTGGAAAAAGTTGCCGGGCCGCTTGTAGGTCTGCTGCAGCAAAATGGCGTCGGCCCAGAGCTCTGAATCAAAAGCGCTGCCCTGGGCATCCATCACTCCAACGACATGCCACTGCCTGCCCCCGAAAAACGGCCTGCCCCCCAGTTCACAATCCTTGTAAGAACTTGCTACATTGGCGCCCACGACGATCTCTGCCAGGCCCGGCTTGATAAATCTGCCCCGCGCTATTTTTACTACGCTTCGCACATCAAGGGCTTGCTGCGAAACGCCGCGCAGCTGAACCATGGCATTGGTCTGGCCATTGCGTACCGGCAGCATGACGATCACCACCACCTCAGGGCTCACCAGCGGCAGCCGGCCCTCCCCGCGAAGCACGTCAGGGGCGTCGGCTGCGATGCGAATCTGCTCGGCAGTCAGCACGCTGTCTATCTCCGAGGTGGCTCCGCCGCGCCGGATTATGGCGTTATAGGGTGAGCCCGAAGCGACAAGCGTTGCCTGAAACCCCTGCGCCATGGCAAGCATGGCGATAAACACCGACACGACGCCGGCTATGCCGAACACGGCAACAGCCGTTGACACCCACCTGACCCGAACGCTGCGAATATTATATATTATGGGAATGGACATAGTGCTTAATCTCTAAAATCCAGGTTGGAAAAGAAGCCGGTCCGCCGCGGCGGATTGAATCATGAATCTTGAATTTTTACTCCGAACTTCTTTCCGCACCTGCTGAATTCTGGCTTCTGTCTTCTGATTTATTCCTAAATTCGTCGTAACGCTTCAACGATTTTCAGCCGCATGGCAAGCGTGGCAGGGATCCATCCGGCAGCTATGCCCGCCACAAAAGCAAACCCCATGCCGGCGCACATCTTTGGCAGCGACAGATAAAACGAGGGCAGAAAGCCACCTGTTGGATCTCCCCCGAAGGTGTAGATCTTGGCAAGGGTTATGCCTATCAATCCGCCCGCAAGGGCGTAGAGCAGCGATTCGGCAAGAACCAGGGCCATCACCGTCCGGTCGGTAAATCCCAGAGTTTTCAGAACCGCAAGCTCACCCGTGCGCTCCCGCACGGACATGGCCATGGTGCTGCCCGTTACCAGCAGCAGGGTGAAAAATACGACGGTCCCCACAGATATCATTATGCCCTTGATATTGCCGATCTGCTTGACAAAACCCGTGGCAAAAGATTTTTCCGACTCCGCCTTGACTTCAGATGGGGAATTGGCAAACTGGTTTTCAATGGCTTTGGCGATTGACGCGGTATTATCGGGGTTGTCTACCCGCACCACGTACCAGCCGACCATGCCCTTTGAAAAGTCGCGGCGCTCATCCAGATAATCATAGCGAAACCAGAACTGGTTTTCGTCGTGTTCATCGCGCGTGCCGCTGTAGACGCCACGTATATTAAATTCCCAGGTGCCGGGAAAAATGCCGCCCTGAAGGGGGATGCGGTCGCCGATTTTCCAGCCGAAGCGCTGCAGCAGCTTCTTACCCACAATGGCGCCCTCGCGGTCGGCGCAGAAGTCGCGCCACTGCGCCGGCGGCACGACAAACTCCCTGAACATCTGCAGATAGTTATTGTGATTGATGACCATCTGGGCGAAAAAGTTTTTTTCATCCTTGTAAATGCCGCCGAACCAGGTCGCGAAGGTGACATCCTTGACACCCCGGATCTGCTGTATCCGCTCCATGTAGGAAACCGGCAGGGGCTGAACAATCGAGGTTTTATTCATGACCATAAGCCGGTCGGCGCCCGCAACCTCCACGCCCTGGTTAAATGAGCTGTCGATGGTTCCAAGCAGGCTGAACAGAAACAGCGCAACGGCGAACGAACCCATGGTCAGGGCCGAGCGCGTTTTTTTGCGCACCAGGTTCGCAATCAGCAGGGGAAAAAACTTGAAAATGATCATTGAGGCTTCCTGCCCTCGATGAGGACCCCTTTTTCAAGATGCAGCACCGTGCCCGAGCGCTCGGCAGCGCGCGGGTCATGGGTGACCATGAGTATGGTTTTTCGGTGTACGGTGGAAAGCTCCTCCAGCAGATTCAGGATTTCATCGGCGCTTGATCGATCAAGGTCGCCTGTTGGCTCGTCGCACAGCAGAAATGTGGGGTCGGCCACGATCGCCCGGGCGATGGAAACGCGCTGCTCCTGGCCGCCCGAGAGCTGACGCGGGTAATGGTACATGCGGTCGGTAAGCTTAACAGCCCCCAGGGCCAGCTCCACATGATGCCTGCGCTCGGCCCGGGAGAGGGTGGTGAGCAGCAGCGGCATCTCCACATTCTGGAACGCCGTGAGCACGGGAATGAGGTTGTACATCTGGAAAATGAAGCCCACATGCCGGGCACGCCACGACGTGAGCTTCGGCCCCGACATATGCGTTACTTCGTCGCCCGCAACGGTGATGCTGCCTGCCGAGGGTACGTCAAGCCCGCCGAGCAGGTTCAGAAGCGTGGTCTTCCCTGAGCCGCTGGGGCCCATGAACGACACAAACTCGCCTTCCTCAACGTCGAGGTTGAGCCCCTGCAGAACGTGAATCTCCTCGCCGCCGCGGGTGTATTTTTTGTCGAGATTGCGGACCTGAATGAGGCCCTGTGAATTTTCCCGTGCTGCTACGCTGACCATAGGCTTTTTGTACCGGGAAGGCGCGGCATGGCCGCTGCTTCGAAAAAAGTATTATTTTTTTATTTCCGCCTGCATGCCGTCCTGAAGCGGCAGAATGGAGCTGCTCACAATGATCTTGTCGTCTGCAGCCACGCCATCGGTTATCTCAATGTCGTTTTCAAACACCTCGCCGGTCTTGACGGGCTGACGGATGGCGCGGCCGTTTTTGAAAAAATAGACGGCCTGTTTGCCGTCCTCATCCTGAACGCCGGAGCGCCGCACGACAATAATAGTGCCCTTACCTTTTTCTTGTTTACTCAGGAACGAGACCTTTACGCCCATGTCAGGCAGAATTTTCGGATCCAGCGCGTCGAATGCGATGCGCACCTTGATCGTAGCCTTTTGCCTGTCGGCGGTGGGTATGATGGTGCGCACGGTTGATGGTATATGCCAGTCGGGATAGGCGTCAAGCGTTGCGGCGACTTTTTGCCCAGTGCTCACCTTGGCAAGATAGGATTCATTGACATCCACCTCGATTTCAAGTGACTGCATGTCCACGATGGTGGAAATGCCCGTGCGGGTAAATCCGCCGCCGGCGGATATGGGCGAAACCATTTCCCCGACCTGGGCGTCCTTTGACACGGCAATGCCCGAAAACGGGGCACGCACTAAGCAGTTTTCAATGTCGGTGAGCGCCATTCCCCTGCGGGCCTGCGCAGCCGTGATCTGCACCTGCGTCATGGCCAGGCGCGCTTTCAGGCCGTCGGCGAGGGCCTGGGTTTTGTCAAAATCATTATTGCTGGCAACGCCGTTTTTATGGAGGCCGGTGATGCGCCTGAGCGATCGTTCGGCGTCGGCAAGATTTACCTTGATTTCAGCGATGGTTGCGTTTGCTACCGCAAGGTCGGCTTCGGCGGCTTTGAGGCGCGCCTCGGCATCCGAGCTGTCGATCTTTGCCAGCACCTGGCCCTGCTCCACATGCATGCCCTCTTCAACCAGCAGCTCCTGCACCCGGCCTGTGATTTTGCCCGCTACGGTTGCGCGCCGGCGCGGCGTTACATAGCCGCTTGCATTGAGCAGGGAGGCTCCTTCCGAAGCGCTAATGGATCGGGCAGGCGATATTTCAACAACAGTTTTTTTGCCTGAAAACAGCAGGGCGACAAGCCCGACCGCCACTACGGCTCCCGCAATAATGAGCAATTTGGTACGCTTGCCCAGGTCGGAGCGGCTACGCGACTGCTGATTTATCTTGAGGGCTGCAAGGTCATAAGATTTTGAGTCTGTCATCTTTTTTCTATCCTCATTTCTAAACGTCTTTTAAATATGTAACGTGTAATCATGCACCAAATCATGCGAAATTTCAAGGATTTTTTCCTGCATACCTCGTCGGCGGGCATTTCTGTTGACACGTGCGGGGGGGGCATTCTATGATGAGTAAAAGCCGCAGGACCACCACCCCGAAACAGGCCTTGCTGTATTAAACACGCATACGGGTATAAAGGATGCAGACCGCAGCGCTGCCGTCACTGGGAAAAAGACTCAACGACCTGAAGAGAACCATTACCATCAGGCAGAAGCTGCTGATCGGCTCAAGCCTGATCATCGTGTCGGTGCTCATCATCAGCCTGTACGCTATCATACAGCTGCGCTATCTCGACACGCTCATTACCACGGCAGTAACCGTTGACGCCAAAATACTGCGGGGCTCGGAAAACCTGAAAAGCTTTCTGCTCGTGCAGATGGGCCATGAGCGCAAATTCATCATCACGGGCGATACGGACTTCAGACAGCTTTTTGATGAAAACACCAAGGAATTCCGCATCACCCTTGATGCCATGCAGGCCATTGCCGAAAATGATGCCGTGCGCAGCCTCTTAGCCCGTGTGCGCACTGCCTATGAAACATACCGGGGCCTTGCCGTTGCCGGTTTTGACCCGGACCGGCAGGACGAGGTGGCTGCACGCAAGCAGCTGCAGCAGAAAGCCGAGGCCGAGGTCAACGACAGCCTGGAGGATCTCTATGACATGGCCCAGCAGGTCCTCAACCGCAAAATGCTTAGCTCTCAGCAGATCAGTTCGCGCGGCACGCGGCTTGCCGTGCTGATATCCTTTATTGCTGCGATAAGCAGCATGTTTTTCATGCTGCTTATCGCCCGCTCCATCTACGCGCCCCTGCGGCGCCTGAAAGAGGCCACGCATTATATTTCCCGCGGCGATTTCAGCAAAAAAATCGACATAGCCCGGCAGGACGAAATCGGCGAGCTTTCAGACTCCTTCAACATGATGTGCGACCGGCTGCTGGAGCTCGACCACCTTAAGGCCGACTTCATCTCAAATATCACCCACGACCTCAAAACGCCCCTTGCCTCCATTACCGAGGCAAACCAGCTCATGCTGGACGGCGCGGCCGGAGAGACCACGCAGCAGCAGCAGCGCCTGCTCGGGATTATCCGTGAGGATTCAGCCCGGCTCACGCGCCTCATTTCCTCGGTAATCGATCTTGCGAAAATGGAGTCCGGCATTCTAAACTATGATTTGCTGCCCGCAGACATTTGCCTGCTGACGCTTGAGGCTGTAGAATCGGTGCGTTTTCTCGCCTCCAGCAAGCAGATTGCCATTGCGTTTCAGCCCGACAGGAGCCTGCCGCAGCTTTTAATCGATGACGACAAAATGAGACAGGCATTGATAAACCTTCTGAGCAATGCTATAAAGTTTACTCACGCCGGGGGCACGGTAACGGTGAGCATAGCGCGCACGGACAAGCATCCTGCGGATTTCACCTCACGCCAGGCCGTTCTGATTTCCATCACCGACACGGGTGTGGGCATCGTCGATGCGGACCTGCCGCGGATTTTTGAAAAATTCTTCCGGGGCAGCGCCGGGAGCGTGGGCAAGGGCTCGGGCCTCGGGCTCACCATAGCCCACCACATCGTGCAGGCCCATGGCGGGCTTATCTGGGCTGAAAGCATACCGGGCAGCGGCAGCACGTTTTATGTGCTGCTGCCAATTGACCATAAGGATGTTCCTGCGCCCGACGCCGCAACGCTGGCGCGCAGCGATCTTGAGCAATATTTCACAAGGAGAATGAAGTGACTGAAGCAGTACGAAGGCTTGTAAAGTATCTGTGTATCTGTGCTCTTATCTCAGGGCTTTCGGGCCCGGGATGCGCAGGCCTCCCTCAGCGCGACGAGAAAACACCGGCCGATGTGTGCGCGGTAAAACAGCAGTTTGCCCGTGGCCAGTACCGGCAGTCGCTGCAGGGGTGCCGGGCGATTATGGACAGCAAGCCCGGCTGCCAGTCCCTTGATGAGGCGCTGTACTACGCAGCGCTCAACAGCCTGCGCATGGAGCCCGGCGAGAGCGGCAGGCTTCAGGCTGCGCAGTATTTCAAGCGCCTTGCTGCCGAATGCCCCAAAAGCTCCCTGCAACCCGAGGCCGAGGCATGGCAAGCGGTGCTTGCGGCATCGCCCGACAAGGCCGCAAACGGCAATGGTCAGGCAGGCATTGATGCCAGCCCGGCGCTGCCCGGCCATGAAGGCGGGCAGGAACAGAACGGGCTGAAAAAGAAAGATCAGGAAATCAAGCGGCTGCGCAGCGAAATCGTGCGCCTCAACCGCGAGATCGATATGCTCAAAAATGTCGACGTGCAGCTGCACCAGCAAAAAAAGGACCTCGACAATGGCCCAGACGAAGGAAAAGATACTCGTCCTTGACGACGAGCCCCATATTCTGGATCTCATCCAGATGCGCCTTGAATCCCAAGGCTATGAGGTCATAACCGCCGCAACCGGCGAGGAGGCCCTGGCAAAGGCCCGCACGACGGTCGTGGACATGGCCGTCATGGACCTCATGCTCGGCGATGGCCCCAACGGGATAGCGGTTATGGAGCAGCTGCTGCTCATCAACCCCCATGTGCCGGTCATCATTCTTACGGCTCACGGCACCATCACCAATGCTGTTGAGGCCATGAGCCGCGGCGCCTACTGCTACCTGACCAAGCCCTATAAGCCCGAAGAGCTGACCCTGCATGTTAAAAACGCCCTTGAAAAGCGCCGCCTGACAAGTGAGATCGCAACGCTTAAGCACATGCTTGAAGAGCGCTCGCAGGAAAAAAACATTATCGCCCACAGCCCCCGGATGCGGGAAATCATCAGGCAGGTGCAGCAGGCCGCTCAGACCGACGCCACCATCGCCGTCTATGGCGAGAGCGGCACGGGCAAGGAGCTGATTGCAGAAATCATACATCTGCGCAGCAAGCGCTCCACTGGCCCGTTCGTGCCCGTCAACTGCGGGGCACTGCCCGAGGGGCTGCTTGAAAATGAGCTGTTTGGCCATATGCGGGGCGCCTATACCGATGCCCGCGAATCGCGCATGGGCCTGTTTGCCCAGGCTGAAAAAGGCACCATCTTTCTTGATGAGATCGGCAATACGAGCCCCGCGCTTCAGGTAAAGCTTCTGCGGGTGCTGCAGGAGCGTGAGCTGCGGCCCCTTGGCGGCGACCATTCGATTAAAGTCGATGTGCGCGTGATCGTTGCTTCAAACAAAGATTTACAGAAGGCTGTTGAGCGGGGCGAGTTTCGCGACGATCTATTTTACCGCGTCCATGTCATTCCCATCTACCTGCCGCCCCTTCGGGAGCGCCGGGAAGACATACCGCTTCTTGCCGACCATTTCCTGAAGCACTTCAATAAAAGCGTGGGCAAAGAGATCAAGGGCTTCACCCCGTCTGCCATACAGCGCATGATGCTCTACCCCTGGCCCGGCAATATCCGCGAGCTGAAAAACACGCTCGAGCGCGCAGTCGTTCTCACCATGCACGATGTCATCGATGTGCCCGACCTCATCCCCCTTGCCTCCGTGGAGGAAGCGGCCCTGCCTGCTGCCACGGCCCCCAGCCTTTCAGTTACCTATGAAGATGCCAAGCAGGATTTCGAGAAGAGCTACCTTGAGCACCTTCTGCGGCAGACCCAGGGCAATGTCACCAATGCCGCCAAAACCGCCGACCGCTACCGCGGCGACCTCTACCGCCTCATGAAAAAATACGGCCTAAAGTCGGATGATTTCAAGTAAAGCATTTGCAACACACCATAAAACGCAGGGTGCGAATACCGAAACCGACCGGAGTGGGTCAGGGTCGGTGGGTGGATATGGAGTTCGGCCACGGCCGCGATTTGGTCGTGTGGTCGACACCCGGTAATGTTGCGGGTGAGGACCCGCTAGCCATCATCGAGTGGAAACATGAGAAAACCAACCAAAATCTTGGTGCTGATTGGAACTACGACACGCGAAGGATGCTTGAGTATTCTTCCGTGGTGGAAAAATTTGTCGGTTACTGTGTTCGGACCAAGGGGGCCGGCCATAGCTTTCAGATCTACGCCCGGCGGTGTCGTGGTGGGAGAGCAGAGGAATTGGAATGTAAGCTGCTTCGGTTTCCTCCAGCACGTCCTCAGAAGCACGATGTGACAGAAGAGGTTGCCCACCGACCCAGATTGAGATCGACCGCGTTGTAGGGTCGGCCCTTAATTCATTTGTTAAGGAGCTTCAGTGCCGTAATATCGCACCAAAACTCGAACGCGATTTAATTAGAAAAGGCAGCCCCTACGATTATATACATATGGCCTGCCAGCCTTCTTAATGCTTGCCCCGCATGCCCCACCGGCGGCGCTGCGGCTTTTCGGGCTCGTCCTCGGCAGGCGGCGCAATCACATATACCTCTTTTGCCACATCATCCTCCATGGCCACCTGCGTATTGCCGCACTGCAGCACAAAGGCCGGGGTTTTCTGATGCACTTTTATCTCGGCGCCGGGTATGATGCCGAAATGGGCAAGCTTGTGCATGCGCGTATTTGAAAGCGTGTTGATATAGGAGATCTTCACCGGCTCGCCCACGCGCACGCGGTCAAGGGACACAATGGCGCTTGAAAGCGTGTCGCGCTCGCCCCTGCAGCATTTGCCCTCGGGAATTTTCAGGCCATGCGGACATTCACCGGGATGCCCCAGCAGCGTGCAGATGCTGTCGGCGATCTCAGGCGCTATGACATGCTCGAAATCGCAGGCACCCTGTTCCGTTTCTTTGGGCTGCAGCCCGAGCACGTCGGTCAGCAGCCGCTCTGCCAGGCGGTGGCACCGCACGATCTGCCGCGAGGCGTCATAGCCTTTCTTCGTAAGGGTTATCTTGCCGGCGCTGTCGGTGGTGATGTAGGCCTGCTGCTTCAGCTCTTCCAGCACGGGCTCGGTATAAATTTCCTTTTCATAATGCCGAGCATCTTCCGTGCACGGTTCGCCCTCTTCGGTTAAATACCACAGCGATTCTATGTATTCATCAAGCTCGCGTTTGTCCATACGTCACCCTGCTGTTTTTCGTAATGTGGCCTGTATCAGCCAGGTTGCCCGAGAACCCCAGATAGTCTTCTGTACAACAATTTTCTGCGACATGCACATGTATTTTGCGATTTCTCTCCATACCCTCCGCGCCTTGTGATGAATGGCCTCTTTTTTCCCGCAGAATTATAGGTAAATTCAACTTCAAAAAGCACAAATAAATCAATTTTAAGCACCGGGATGCCCCGCCTTGTAGGCGGGGAGCATCACTTCGGCACTTTGCTTAGCGGTATGCCCAGCGCGTCTGCGACGCCCTTGCCGTAAGCAGGGTCTGCCTTCAGGCAGTTGCCGATATGGCGGATTTGAATCTCCTTCGGCGCGCCGCCGATGGCCCGGGCGGTATTGCCGAAAAGGGCTGCCTGCTGCTCGGGGTTCATCAGGCGGAAGAGCTTGCCCGGCTGCGAGTAATAATCTTCATCAACTCGGTGGTCCCAGCGGCCGGCGGCGCCGTCAAGGGCCAGCGGCGGCTCGGCAAAGTCAGGCTGCTGCTGCCACTGGCCATAGCTGTTGGGCTCGTATCCAAGCGTGCTGCCGTAATTGCCGTCAACGCGCATGGCGCCATCGCGATGATAGCTGTGAAACGGGCAGCGCGAGGCATTGACCGGTATCAGGTGATGGTTTACGCCCAGGCGGTAGCGCTGCGCATCGCCGTAGGAAAAGAGGCGCCCCTGCAGCATTTTGTCGGGCGAGAATCCGATGCCGGGCACGACATTGGCAGGGTTGAAGGCCGACTGCTCGACCTCGGTAAAATAGTTTTCAGGGTTGCGGTTCAGCTCCATGACGCCAACCTCGATGAGCGGATAATCCTTGTGGAACCAGACCTTGGTGAGGTCGAAGGGATGATAGGGGCAAGTGGCGGCGGCCTTTTCCGGCATCACCTGTATGAACAGGGTCCAGCGCGGGAAGTCGCCCTTTTCAATGCTCTCGTACAGGTCGCGCTGATGGCTTTCACGGTCCTTGGCGACGATGGCCTCGGCCTCAGCATCGGTCAGGTTTTTGATTCCCTGCTGGCTGCGGAAATGAAACTTGACCCAGCAGCGCTCATTCTTTGCATTGATGAGGCTGAAGGTGTGGCTCCCAAATCCGTGCATATGGCGGTAGGACGCGGGAATGCCCCGGTCGCTCATGACGATGGTAATCTGGTGCAGCGCTTCGGGCAGCGAGGTCCAGAAATCCCAGTTGTTGCGGGCGCTGCGCATATTGGTGCGGGGGTCGCGCTTGACAGCGTGGTTGAGGTCGGGGAACTTCAGGGGATCGCGCAGGAAAAACACCGGCGTGTTATTGCCCACAAGGTCCCAGTTTCCTTCCTCGGTGTAGAATTTCATAGCAAAGCCCCTGATGTCGCGCTCGGCATCGGCTGCGCCGCGCTCGCCGGCAACCGTGGAGAAGCGGACGAAGAGGTCGGTCTTCTTGCCCACTTGAGAAAATATTTTTGCTTTGGTATAGGCCGTTATGTCATGGGTGACGGTGAAGGTTCCATAGGCGCCCGAGCCCTTGGCATGCATGCGCCGCTCGGGTATCACCTCACGGTCGAAATGGGCAAGCTTCTCGATGAACCAGACATCCTGCAAAAGCGCGGGGCCGCGCGGGCCTGCGGTCATCGTGTTCTGGTTGTCGGCAACAGGTGCACCTGCATTGTTGGTGAGTTTCTTTTTGTCAGCCATGGCCGTTCTCCTCGTTTTGATATATTTTGATTTAGTTTCTTTGGATCATGAACTGCTTATTTTGGGTGTGACCAACATCTTTTCTAATGTAGTGTGCTGATTTTCTTTTTCAAGTACTTTTATAAAAAACAGATGCATCTTGTGACCTGCAGGTTCTGCGCAAGCCCCGCCTTGCAGGCGGGGAGCATCACTTGCCATCGGCCTGAACACCTATCTTCAGAAAACCGCCGACCCGAAAGATCTGGCCCAAAGCACTGCGGTGAGCTTCACCATACACCACATATCCGCCGTGGTGATACCCCTTCTGCGGCGGGGCTTTATGGCTGCTCAACTGGTGGTTTCCGTTTATCATAGGCGCCTGCCTGACCCTTGTTTCAGTCTATTTCACGCAAAAGATAAAAACCGCCCGCTATGGGCTGTAAGCAGAAAATTTTGAGTTCGCAGGGGCGTATGGCCATGCACCCGTTCGGAGTTCGGGGTAAAAAAACAAATGGCGTGTCTGCTATCCCATCAAAAAAGCGCAGGCTGTTTAACGCGCCGTTCGCGCGCCGATACTATGCCGACGGTGCCGTACTCGCCGTCATAACCGGGGTTGATATTTACCTGGCCGCGGCGCATTCTATCAATGGCCTCGGCAAGCAGCTCCCAGCCTGCGGCTCGCAGGTCGGCAGTGGGGCAGATGCGAAGGATTGACAGCTCGCTGCCGTAGCGGACGAGCAGTTTTTCATATTCACTTGTGACGCGCTTCGTGTTGACGCCCATGCCATGCACTTCGGCAATAATTTCGGCAAGGGGGATGAGGCTCTCAAAGCCGAAGGCCTGCGGCGGCCGGGCGCCGGCATGGCGGTCGGCAAGCAGGTCTACGCGGTGCATGACGCCCACGGTCACCTTGCGGCCGCATACCGGGCACAGGCCGTTATGGCTGCGCGTTTCCTGCGGCGTTAGCCGCGTATTGCAGGCCCGGTGGCCGTCGAGATGATATTTGCCCTCTTCGGGAAAAAATTCGAGCGTGCCTTTAAACCCGGCTGGATCTTTGTCGCGCAGGCTTTTTATCATGGCCGGATAGGTCATATCGCAGGCAAATATATTTGCCTCACGGGCAAGCTTTGCGGGCGAGTGGGCATCGGAGTTAGACACCAGTACGAAGCGGTCAAGGGCCGACAGTGTCCAGTTCATGGCCGGGTCCGATGACAGGCCCGTTTCGAGGGCAAAAATCTCGGATGTCAAATCCTCAAAACATTCATCGATGGAGTCAAACCCGCTTGCCGCCCCGAGCACCGAAAAGTGCGGCGTCCAGATATGGGCGGGAATAAGAACATTATCGGGCGAAGCGGCAAGGGCATACTCCAGCAGGCGCTTGCAGTCCATGCCGATAATGGGCCTGCCGTCGGATGTTATATTAGCGCCGATCTCCTGCAGGCGGGCATTGAGCCGTCCGGCCCCGGCAAAGTCGGGCGACAGAATAACGCTGTGTACTTTGCGCGTGTGGTCATTTTTTTTATAAATGGTGCTTACCTCGGCGCTCAGCACAAAGCGCACTGCTGCGCGGCATGATTCCGGCACGTCAGCATCAATGGGCTGGCACAGGCTGTCTTTCAATTTATACAGGCCGGCCTCGGCAGGCTCAAGCTTTTCCTGCATCTCGGCAAACCAGCGAGGATGGGTGAAATCGCCTGTGGCCACCACGGCAAGGCCTTTGAGCTGAGCCCAGCGGTACAGCGATTCAAGGTTCATGTCTTTGCTTGTGGCGCGCGAATAGGCGGAGTGAATATGCAGATCGGCGATGAATTCCATTGCGAACCCTTTTAAGAATTACCCGTGATTAATTATTTGCTTCCGGCATCTCCAGCCCGCGGTCGATCACCTGCTGTATGGCCGCCGGATTACCCCGTCGTGTCGCCTCCATGATCAGGGCATCTGCCTCCTGCTGCTTGCCAAGGGCTGCCTTGACGGTTGCCAGATCCATATAGAAGTCTGCAGCGGCACTGTCAAGGTTAACGGCCTCTGTGAAGGCTTTTTCCGCCTTGACAAGATCTTTAAGCATATAATAAGCAGCACCCAGATTTTTCCAGTTAAGAGCTTTGTCAGGTTCAATGGAAATCAGATGCTCAAGGCATGTGGCGCCCAGGGCATACTCTTTATTGAAAAAAGCCTCTTCACCGGCTGCGGCAAGAACGGTCATGCAGCGAATGCCGGGATGTTGTTTAAAAGTTTCAAGATAGTCCTGCGTATCATGTTTATAGGGCTCGCGAGCTTTTGCAATCAAGTGATCATACTCACCAAGGTTCATGCCTGCAATTGCCCGAAGCCGCTCGCGGCTGAAGATATCCCCTCGTGTGATGCTGCGGACTTTGTCGTAAAATGCCCTGATGCCTGCATCCTTGATTTCGTTGGCATCCGATATCACCGACGACATGTACCCTTTGGGAATATTGCGCAAAAAATGGCCGATGCGCCATGGT
>Ga0209777_10005825_pt1 | contig 14079 bp, 14 predicted proteins | sample FrelakmetHBP12HB_FD_187147 | JGI IMG/M metagenome (GOLD analysis project Ga0209777, IMG submission 187147) | Freshwater lake sediment microbial communities from the University of Notre Dame, USA, for methane emissions studies -HBP12 HB (SPAdes)... | ecosystem: Environmental > Aquatic >...
TTTCACGAAGCACGGGCACGGGTATGTCAAGCCGTACCCGACAGTGGCGCGCTGGCGCGACGACCTCTATTTCACGATAGCGTCCATCAACGATTTCCAGCCATATGTGGTGAACGGGGAGCTGGAGCCGCCGCACAACCCGCTCATAGTCCCGCAGCCATGCATCCGATTCCCGGACATATCGAACGTGGGCGTGACCGGCTCGCATTACACAAATTTCGTCATGATAGGGCAGCACGCCTTCAACACGAAGAAGACCGGCGATTTCTACTGGAAGGACGAGGCGATAGCCCATGACCTCAACTACCTCAAGGAGCTCGGCATACCAGAGTCGGAGATAGTCTTCCAGGAGGACGTGTGGGCGGGCGGAGGCAACTTCGGCCCGTGCATGGAGTATTTCGTCGGCGGCCTTGAGCTCGGCAACTGCGTCTTCATGCAGTACGAGGTGACCCCGCAGGGGCCGAGGGAGCTGAAGACCAAAGTCATAGACATGGGCGCGGGCCTGTCCAGGCTCGCGTGGATGACCTCCGGCGACCTGACATCCTACGAGGTAGTTTTCGGGGACGTGATACAGCGGATGAAGAAGGACACCGGGGTGTCCATAGACCGGGAGGTATTCCGCAAGTTCGCGAAGATATCCGGCTCGCTCAACGAGGACGAGGTCGCGGACCTGGAGGCGGAGAAGGCGCGCGTGGCGAAGCTCATCGGCGTGGACAAGGACGAGCTGTTCCGCTCCCTCGCCCCGCTGCAGTCGCTCTACGCGTCAGCGGACCATCTCTGCACCCTGCTTTTCACGGTAACAGACGGCATGCTCCCGTCGAACTCCGGAGGGGGCTACAACCTGCGCATGATATTGCGGCGCGTGTTCGGCTTCGAGGCGGAATTCGGGTTCGAGCTGAACTACGAGGCCATAATCAAGGGACATGCCAGCCACCTGGATTACATGTTCCCGCACCTCAAGGAGGGCGTGGGCACCACGCTGGATGTCATCGCGGAGGAGCGCAGGCGCTACGAGGCTACGAAAGAGAAGGCGGAGCAGGTTGTCATAAGCACGATAAAAAAGGCCAAGGGGAAGCATGAAGGCCCGAGCAAGGAGCGGGGCATGCCCGGCAGGATAGGCGCGGAGGACCTCTTCACGCTCTACAAGTCGAACGGCATCCCGCCGGAATACGTCATCGAGGTGGCGAAGGAGAACGGCGTGGATGTCCAGATGCCCGGCAATTTCTACCTCAAGGTCAAGGGCGAGGAGGGCGAGGCGGCGGCGCCGTCGCGCGACCCTGCGGTGAAAGTGCTCGCTTCGGATGTGGTCGACCTCGCGAAGACCGAGGCGCTTTTCTACACCAAAGACGAGAGATTCAGCGCCAAGGTCCTAGGCGTCATCGGGGGCAAATACGTGGTGCTCGACCGGACCGCATTCTACCCTGAGGGCGGCGGCCAGGTCGCGGATACGGGGTCGCTGTCCGTCTCCGGGCTCGAGTTCCCTGTCCTGAATGTCACGAAAGCCGCGGGCGTGATACTGCACGAGGTGAAGGACGCGGCGAAGCTCAAGAAAGGCGCGATGCTTGAAGGCAAAGTGGACCTGGAGAGGCGCGGGGCGATAACAAGGCACCACACCTGCGCCCATCTCGTGAACGCGGCGTGCCGCGAGGTGCTCGGGCAGCACATCTGGCAGGGCGGCTCCTACAAGGACGAGGAGAAGGGCCACCTGGATGTCACCCATTATAAGAAGATAACTCCGGACGAGCTGCGGAGAATCGAGCTCAAGGTGAACGAGTACATACGGCGCGACCTCCCGATACTTACGCACGTGCTGCCTAGGAACGAGGCGGAGAGGAGGTTCGGCTTCAGGCTTTATCAGGGCGGGGCGGTGCCAGGGAAGGAGCTGCGCGTGGTCTCCGTCGGGGACATAGACAACGAGGCATGCGGAGGCACCCACCAGATGCTCAATTCCACCGGGGAGATCGGCGCGTTCAAGATAGTGAAACGCGAACCGGTCCAGGACGGGATCGAGCGCATAACCTACAAGGCGGGAGACGTCGCGATAAGGTACATGCAGGACAAGGAGGAGCTGCTCCGCACGGCATCCGACGCCCTGAGCGTGAGCGAGGCAGAGCTCGTGCAGACCGTCGAGCGGTTTTTCAGGGAGTGGAAGGAGCAGCGCAAGGCGCTCGAGAGACTCGGAAGCCAGATGGTCTCGATAGAGGCAAAGGAGATAATCGGGCAGGGGAAGGAGAAGCCGGCGATGCGCGTGCTGGAGCTTGACGCCCCGATGCTGCGCCAGCTCGGGCAGATGGTGGCCGAGAGCGATGGCGCGGCGGCATGCCTGCTCAACAAGGAGGGGAACATCATCTGCGCTGCCGGAAAAAATTCAAGATTCAGGGCGAAAGAGATATTAGCGGTTGCACTGGAGCAACTCGGCGGGACGGGCGGTGGCTCTGACCGCATCGCGCAGGGGAAAGTGAAGAAGGTCGCGACGGTTCATCTCTGAGCCGCGGGCATCATCTCTACTCTCTTTCCGCAGCACTGCTCAAGCATGGTGTTGTACCTGTCCCACGCCTTCAGCCTTTCGGTTATGTTCCTGTCGCCCGGCTTCTTCGTGCACGCTTTGTCTTCGATGGCAGCCAATTGCCTGGCTGCGAGATACGCAACTGAATTCTTCATTTCTGATCGCCGCTCCACACTACACCGCTAATTATTAAAAAGGTTCCTACTTTTTGAAAAGCAGGCTGGGCTTTTTGAGGAACGCGAACTTCTCCGGGCTTTTCTCGAATTCCGAGAGCAGGTCCCCGCATGTGAAACCATATCTCTTGTTGAACTCCGCAGGTTTCGGCCGCTCAAGGTTCTTCACCACATAATTAGCATTCTGCTCGATGTTGCCATCAGGCAGGTAATAGAACGCCGCCCCGCGGTTCTCCTTGAATTCCGAATAGTCCGAGTCGAAGCCGTCCGCGACCAGGTTCGCGAGCACGGCCGTGGCCTCTGTCGGGTTTATGGTGACATGCGCCATGTTCGGAGGGATGAGGACGACCTGCCCGGCATCCACCCTTATCATGCTTACGTTCACCGACCGGTTCCTGTTGGCCTGCTGGAGCAGGAACACCGCGCTTCCGTGCAGGACCTGGTATACCTCCGGGTAGCTCAGGCCGTCTTCCGCGGGCGGATGGGCATGGCCGTATGTCTTCATGCATTCGCCATGCACTTCCTTGCCCGGGATCACCGTGATGTCGAAGCGTATCCCGTCCTTCCCGAAGACGCCCCGGTACATGTAGTACATGTCCCGGTCCCCTTCCACGTCCAGCACGACATGGCCTTTCAGGACGTCTTTCATCTCCGAGAGCCTGCGCACGTCACGGTGATGCGGCTTGTCGTCAACGAAAATCTGGTTCTCGCTCAATTCCACCCTGGCCGGTTTCTCATATAGTACTTGCATTTTCGACAACCCTTTTCATCCTGCCGAATTCGTTCTGTATCTGCATCGGCTTCTTAACCACGAGCTTCTGTTTCCTAAGCCGCTGAAACAGGAGTTTCAGGAACATTACGAACCCCTGGTTTTTAATGCCCTGCGCCTCGAGGCCGCCCTCGATCCTGGAGACCGCCTTGAAAGCGCCGACAAAGAAAGAGGCGTCTATGGTCTGGTTGCCATTGTAGGCCATGAACTCCCCGTACAGCGCGTGCTTGATGATGCAAAGCTCCTTCCGCAGCCTTCTCACTTCCCTTCCGTCCCCCTCGATCTCCACCGGGAAGGACATGAGCATCTGCGCGACATGTTCCCAGCTCTCGGTCTCTACCGCATGAGGGAGGCTGCTGGGTTGCATGGCGGAGAATTAGTTCGGCAAGGTTTAAAATGAAAATGGAGCCCAAGGGCGCTCGGTCATACCCTTCCTTATGCGGATTATGCTGGTTTTTAAACTCTTAATCTACAGAATCGGCGACAAATGGATTTATAAAGTTTGTTTGAGGAGTTAAAACAGGGTGATTTCGAATGGCGTTTGCAGACGATTTGCTTAAGGGACAAGGGATACATCCGGACTCCAGCGGTTTCTATCAAAATCTCAAAGCGTATATAGAGCCGCGGGCTGCTCAGTTAGATGCAGCGGGGCCAGGAGCAACACGCAGGTATCTGATTGAATCGCTTGAAAAGCTGGTGAAACAATACGGAGAAGAGCGCACAAGACTGATACCGGATGTCCTGACTAAAGGGAGAAAGATGGATGATTTATTGAGTGCGACAGACAGGTTTGCACGCGCAGATGCCGCGCTCAAGAGACTGCAGGCTGAAGAAAAGAATGAAACGCAAATGGCAGCGGTCGCAGCCAAGAAAGCGAAAGAAGGGGCGTCGAGAGAGCCGATAGCCATGAAGCCGAAAGCTCCGAGAGACGAAGTATTGGACCTCATACTCAATCCGAGGCCGTCCAAGGCGCGAGGGATCGCCGCGTTGGAACCGAGAACGCCGGGAGCCGACGTGATACCCGCGCCAGCCGAGCTGAAATTGCCCAACATCCCACGCTGTGCGGCGTTGGAGCGCGAGATAGCCACAAGATTCGGGCCCATGTTCAGCGATAACAACAATGTCAGGGGAAACAACCAGATAGACGCGAGGACCTTCCTCCAGCTCGCGGCCCGCCTCGCCCAGGGGGGCAGGAAGGAGACCTTGCCTGAAGCTAAACTAAGCGGGGCGGTCGTAGTGGAGCTGAACCAATACGCGAGAGACATAGCCCGCAAGACGCCGGGAATCGGTGGAACCGTGGCAAGGCGGGTTGAGCGGGCTTTGACAGACATGAATCAGAACGCAGAAAAACGCTATGCGAAGGCGAACGAAGTAAAACAGCCTCCAAAACCACTGGCAGCGGGCCCATCCTGATAATGGCAAGCCCGGTGCCAGGCTCCCCTCCTTATTCTTATTCTATTTTTCCTGTTTTCTTACCAGCCGCACATCCGAAGGCGCCTGCCCGTTCGCCTTCACCTCGAGCGCTCCGGCATCCCCGTTCCCGAAGAACAGCCGCCCGCCCCTGAAAAAGAAATCCGCATTCTTCATCCCGTCCGGCAGCGCCAGATCCCCGAACCTCGCCTCGCCGGAGAGCTTCAACACCACCATGACGTTTGACCTGGTTTCCTGGCTCATTGCCGGGGCTATGAAGAGAAAGCCGGAGTGGAATACCGTGGCAGCCGACCCCATGCCGTAAGGGATGCTGTACTCCTGGATGGTCTTCCCTTGTTTGTAAACCGGGATATCCGCTATCTTGCCATCGCGCGTGAGCAGGTAAGCACGGTCATCCGCCTGCGCCCAGGAGACCAGGCCCCTCTTATGCCACTCGCGTATGTCCTTCCTGGTATAACTACTGCTTCTCGATAATTCGTCCTTGCCCTTTTCCTCTTTGCCAGGGACCATTATCAGGTTGGTGTTCGTGAGAATGAACCCGTATCTTTTATGGCAGGCCATGTCCAGCACGCGCTCGCCGTCATCCAGCAGGCCCTCGAACCTTTTTACGGTTTTATCCGGAAGCCTGTACTCCAGGGTATCCCCAACGAACCTGCACGACGCTGGCCCGTTGCGTGCCGGGCTTTTCCTCACCTGCGGTGTTTTTTCCGCGATCTGTAATCCACGGCCGTTGTTCGGCAGGGCGCTTGCTGCCGGAGGATGAAAAGACAAGAGGGGCAAAACCGCCAGGCCCGTGACAATCAGCAGCCTATCGCACGTATCCGCAGCGCGGCTGATGAAACCGTTTCTGACGGCGAGGCCGCGGAATCCTGTGCGTTGCATATCGGATGTTTTATTTGTTACATTTTATAAATCATAGTGTCTAGAGAACCGATCGCTCCGAGCGCCGCAGCCTCGGAATATTTCAGCGCTTTACTAGAAACGCGTCGATCACCGCGCTGAGGACGCTAATCACTTCCGGCTCAGTCTAGAGCCTCGCAGGAACGGCATCCTCTGCCTTGACGTTCATGCAGAGGGAAAGGCCGAGCTCATCGAGACGCCCCTCTATTTCTTTCACGCCCTTCTTGCCTAACCTGCCTATCCCGAGCAATTCGGGCCCTGTTCTCTTCACGAGGTCGAGCACGATCCATATCCTCGCTCCCCGCAGGCAATACGTTGTCCTCGTGCTTAATTCCAGGTCTTCTATTGACAGCCACAAGTTTTTCATGGCTACGGGGTCCAATTCTTTCTTCCCGATGTTCATCCCGAGCCCCAGCCCCATGCGCTTGAGCTCTTTCTTGATTTCCCGGATGGTCCTGTCCCCCCTCATATACTTGATCGTGCCCAGGTCCTGCTCACGGAACCTCACCAGGTCGCCTATGGTGCGGATCGAGATGTTCCCGGTGAGATAGTTCATAAGGCGGTTGACTGTATTTAGCGGGAGGCCGTAGAGCTTCAAGGATGATACCGGCCGGGAAAGCCTTTCCTCCAAATCGCCCACTTGTGATAGTTTGGGCAAAGCTTTCACGGGTTTAGCCGTGTCCACGGATCCATAGCGCCGAAGATGTTCCGGCACATCAATCCAATATGTCCTTGCCATTAATTCCACCTCTATAAATATATGTTAATGTTAACTAGTTAGTAACAAGAAATATTTATAAAACTACTATTTTCTAAAAATGGCGACAATTAGCTATTCATCCTGACGAGGGAAAAGCCGCGACCACGGTGTATTCCGGCGGCTGCCCGGGCTTCAGCTCGGACCTCATCAGATAGAAAGCGTCCACCTCGAACGAGCCGAACTCCTCGCCTTTGTGCTTTTGCAGAAATCCCCCCGCGTCGATCTTTTTCTTTACCCGGGCGATAGTCAGGTGCGCTGAGAACCCGCGCGCTTCCTCTTTTCCGATTCCGCGCAGCGCCCCGATCACTTTTTTTGCGAGATCGCCGAGCTCAGGGCTCTCGCATCCCGCCCATACCACGCGGACGTAACTCTCGCTGGGGAAAACACCGACACCTCTGAGCGGCACAACGAATTTTCCGAAGCTCACTTCCTTGAGCAGCCGTTCTATGCCCCCCACCTCGCCCTGGGGGACCTCTCCGATGAACCTCAGTGTCAGGTGCATGCTATCCGGCCTCACAGGGGTTATCGCGTCCCCCGGAAGCTCATCGGCCAGCGTCGCGATCTTCTCCCTCAGCCCCTCCGGAACTTCCACGGACACGAAAAGCCGGACCTCCCTGTCATCGGCAGCCATAAGCATTTTTTAAATGGGACGGGGTAATAAAACGCTATGCTTCCGCGTGCGGCTCCAGGGGTTGAAGGGCAGGAGATATTCGTATCCGAGGAGTCCGGCTTTTCGCTCACCTTCTCATCGGGGGAGATAAAGTCCAAGGAGCAGACCTCGGAGAAAGGCTACGGCATCCGGGTCCTCAAAGGCGGAAGGCTCGGATTCTCCTATTGCGAAAGCGAGGACCGGGTTCCCGAAGCCATAACGCAGGCAGCCGGCCTCTCCAGGTTCTCGCCAAAGACGGGATTCTCGTTCGCGCCAAAGGCCCGCTACCCGAAAATGGACCTTGTTGACAAGAAGGCCGCAGGGACCGAAGCGGAAGAGCTCAAGGGCCTGCTGTGGCAGATGCGCGACGGGGCGCAGAGGCACGGAGGCAAGGCGAGGGTGATACTCTCCTCCGGCATCGGCAGCGTGGGCATAGAGAACAGCGAGGGAGCATTTGGCGGCTACTCAGCGACGAGCGTTTCCGCCTACGCAGAGGCGATGGACGGGGACGGTTTCGGTTTCGCTTACGAAGAGGGGATGTCCATGCCGAAGGATTTCACTTCCATCGGCGAGAGGGCGGGAAAGATGGCCAAGGACATGAAAGGCGCGAAGAAGCTCGGGAAAGGGAAATACACGGTCATATTCCCCATATGGACGCTGGACGAGCTGCTCTACATATTCTTCCCCTCCCTTTCAGGCGAATGGAAAAGGAAAGGGACGTCGCTGCTGTCGCACGAGCAGGGCAAGCTGGCGTTCAACCCCGGCCTTTCCGTTTACGACGACCCGCTCGCCCCTGCGAGCGACGCGCGGCCTTTCGATGACGAGGGAACCGCCTCTAAAAGGATTCCGCTGATTGAGGATGGCGTGCTCAGGGAATTCATCTACGACCGCGAGACGGCCGCGCTCGAGGGCGTCGAGAAATCCGGCTTCTGCTCCAGGGCGCATTTCTCCTCCCCTCCGGGCGCGTCCCGCTCGAACCTGGTCATAAGCGGCGGCGGGCACGGAAATCTGGAGGAGGAGCTTGACAGCTATGTCATAGTTCATTCGCTGCACGGCGGGCACACGGCGAATATCACGACCGGCGATTTCGGGCTTGAGGTCAATGTGGCGTTCCATAAGGCAGGCAAAGGCAGGGAGCCCGAGCCCGTGCGGGGATTCCTCCTGAGTGGAAACGTATTTAAACTTCTGAAGGGTGAATTATACGTAGAGAAAATGACGGGCAGGTACGGAGATATTATAGCGCCACGGATGGCTTTCGACGGGGTGCAGGTGGTTTCCTGAAAAAGTTCAAGACAACCGAAGAGATAGAGGTCCCGAAAAAGACGATAGACCAGGTCATCGGCCAGGACGCCGCGGTCCAGATAATAAAGAAGGCGGCGGCCCAGAAGAGGAACGTGCTGCTCATAGGCCCGCCGGGCACCGGCAAATCCATGCTCGCCCAGGCGATGGCGGAACTCCTCCCGCTCGAGGACCTCGAGGACGTGCTCGCGATACCGAACGAGAACAACGAGAACCAGCCCAAGATAGAGGTCGTGAAGACCTATCCCGGTTTCGCCTATCTTGATCGGCACAAGGAATTCAGGGAGTATTATACCCCGCAGGAGATCGCCGCGATAAGGAACTCCGAGAAGAAAGGGGCCGGCGCCCCGGCAAACGGCAACCCCGCCCTCAGGCTCGGGCTGGGGCGGCGCATAACGACGATAAACCGGCTCATCGACACCCCGAAGCAGATATCGCCGCTGTTCGTGTTCATGCTGATAGGCATAATCTCGCTCGGCGTCTGGTTCCTGACCGACATCGCGGAAAACACGAAATTCTTCATAATCGGCATCCTGATATTCATCGGCGTCCTGCACGGATTCTCCAACGCGTTCTCCGGCCTGCGCAGGGGCATGAACCCGCAGGAGGCCATGAGGCCCAAGCTGATAGTCGACAACACCGAGAAGTCCACCGCCCCCTTCATAGACGCGACAGGGACGAGGGCGGGAGCGCTGCTCGGGGACATAAAGCACGACCCGCTCCAGACCGGCGGACTCGGGACGCCCGCGCACCTGCGTGTCGAGGCCGGGGCGATACACCGGGCGAACAAGGGCGTGCTTTTTATCGACGAGATCGCATCCCTGAAGCTAAACTGGCAGCAGGAGCTGCTCACCGCGATGCAGGAGAAGAAGTACCCGATAACCGGGCAGTCCGAGATGAGCTCCGGCGCGCTTGTGAAGACCGAGACGGTCCCCACAGAGTTCGTGCTTGTCGCGGCCGGCAACCTGCCAGACATGCAGCAGATCCATCCCGCCCTGCGCTCGAGGATCCGGGGCGGCGGATATGAGGTGTACGTGGAGGACACGATGCCGGACACCCCGGAGAACGAGGAGAAGCTGGTGCAGTTCGTGGCGCAGGAGGTGAGGAAGGACGGGAAAATCCCGCACTTCACCTACGACGCCGTGAGGGAGATCATCGAGGAGGCGCGGCGCTACGCCGGAAGGAAGAAGAAATTCACCCTCAACATGCGCGAGCTCGGCGGCCTGGTCCGCGCGGCGGGCGATGTGGCGCGCGAGGAGGGCGCGAGGCACGTGGAGGCATCGCACGTGCTGAAGGCAAAGAAGATATTCCGGTCCATAGAGGGCCAGCTCAGCAGCAAGATAATAGAGCAGAAGAAGGAATACCAGACAATACTCACGAAAGGGGATGCGGTCGGAAGGGTGAACGGGCTGGCGGTGCTCGGCAATTCCGCCGCGGGCCTCGTGCTGCCCATCGTCGCTGACATCACGCCAGCATTTTCCAAGAGCGAGGGCAAGGTCATCGCCACGGGAAAGCTCGGGCAGATCGCGAAAGAGGCGGTCGAGAACGTGTCCGCGATCATAAAGAAGCACATCGGGACCGACATCTCCAAGACCGACATCCACATCCAGTTCCTCCAGACCTACGAGGGGCTCGAGGGCGACAGCGCCTCGATCTCAACCGCGGTCGCGGTCATCTCCGCCATGGCTGGGATACCGGTGGAGCAGTCGGTCGCGATGACCGGCTCGCTCGACGTGCGGGGCGGAGTGCTCCCGGTCGGTGGCGTGACATCCAAGATAGAGGCGGCGATAGACACCGGCCTGAAGAAAGTGCTCATCCCGCAATCCAACATGGAGGATGTCTATCTGCCGGGCGAGCGGAAGAATAAAATCGAGATAGTCCCGGTGAGCAACATCGTGGAAGTGCTCGAGCACTCGCTCAAGGACTGCGACGCGAAGAAGAAGCTCATTAAACAGATGAGCCGGCAGTTCAGGAAGTAGGTGTTGGACTGATGCTCTCCGGCCTTTTCCTTGCAGGCGCGGCGTTCCAGCTGATTTTCGGGCTTGTCCTGTGCGGCGGCGCGGCATGGGCGTATTACGCGAAACTGAGAGGAAAAGCGGACAAAGATACGAAATGGCTTATCATCACGCTGATACTCGCCCTCACCGGGCTCATCTTTCTCGCCGGCGCGCTGATGTCCTTCTGGGTCTATTTCTCCTCTTCGGCCATCCAGTCACATGCGCAGGGGCTGCTGGCGAAATGATCCTTTTTGTCATTCCCCGGTCTTGAACACCACGTTCTCGCCGATCGCGCTCACGGCGTTGAAGGCCATCGAGTATTTCTTGTCGAAAACGGTCTGGATCACCAGGCTCTCCTTCTTCGCGTCCACCCCGACTATCTTCCCGAGGTAGCTGCCGTGCTCGCTCACCGCCTCCTTGCCCTCAAGCTTCAGGTTCAGCAGGATGTCGCGCTTTATCGCGGATATCACCCTCGTGCTCACATAGCCGAGCGCGAGCGCCGCTACGAGGGTGAGCAGGAAATCCCCGAAGCTGACATAGGGCGGCCTTATGTTGAGCACCCAGTCGGTCCCTATCTTGAGGACGGTGCAAGCGAGGGTGAAGCCGACCATGTAGAGCGCGTAGCGGGTTATCGCGAACTTCCTCTTCTCGCTGAGCGCGTCCGCGGATTTCCCGACCACGATGACCAGCACGGCTATCAGCGCTATCCAGACCACGGACCCGACCGCGTACGCTATCAGCTTCTCGTTCGCGAGCCCGGTTTTCATGCCCTCCAGGGACGTCTGGTAGGCGATGAGCGCGGCCACGATCAGGAGCGCGTATCCGCAGATGTAGGCTATCCAGCTCATCTTCTCTATGGAGAAACTGAAGTCCTTCATCGTGCGCCCCACGGCCTCGTCTATGCCGAACCCCTTGAGTATCAGGAACGAGCCGAGCACGATGCCCGCCGGCTGCCATCCGAGCCCGAGCGCGCTGGATATGGAGAACAGCAGTATGAGCAGGGCGGGGATGCCGATGAAAAGCCTCGCGTAATGCGGGTCGCGGAGCTTCTCGAGAAGCACGAAATATGTCTTCTCCAGCTCCTTCGCCTGCTTTATGAACACTATTTTCGTGGAGTCTATCTTGAGCCGCGAGTTTATTATGGGCACGAGCTCCTCGTCGGACGCCCCGTCCGAGACCAAGATGCAGGACGAGGGGTTGAGCTCCCTCACTATCTTGTCGAGCTGGGCCGCCACCTCCTTGTCCGCCGCGTAGCCGAGGTTCCGATTGCCGGTCAGCGTCGCCACCTCGGCGTCGTAGCCCTCCTTCTTCATCTGGTCGAGTATCTTGATGGCGTAGAATATCGCGTTGCTGTCCGGGTCCTCCGGGTCCGCGAGGGCGAGCAGGGTCGCGCCGTCCAGGTTCTTCTCCCTGCCGATCAGCGGGCCGCTGACATGCGCCTTCTCGTATAAGTCGTTGTCGCGGTCTATGCAGACGACAAGGATCGGCCTTTTCATGAGCATATTGGGCCTCCTTCAGTTTTAAAATGCTTCCTGAGCAAATACTGCCGTATGGGAGAAACGAAAAAAACGGTTTTGCCAGGCGAACATATCGCCGGCGCAGAGGAAGCGATTCCAGGCGAGAACACGTACCTGGAGAACGACGACATCTTCTCGTCCGCCTTCGGCGAGGTCAGGGAGCGCGAGCGGAAGGTCGAGGTCGTGTGGGAGAAATCCAGGCACATGGCGCAGGTGCAGCCGGGCATGGAGCTCTACTGCCTCGCGCGCAAGGTCAGCCCGACGAAGGCGTTCCTGGACTGCACGCCCGCGGCGGACGTGGACCGGCATGGCTCCGCCATGGAGGTGTCCGCGGTCCTTCCGGTCCAGAACATAAAGAGCGGGTACGTCCGCGACATGAGGGACGAGGTCCGCACCGGAGACGTGCTCAAGGCGAGGATAGCCAAGATCGAGCGGTCGGGGGTCGACGTCTCGATAAACGGGCCGCCCTACGGCGTCGTGAAGGCCTACTGCACGGGGTGCAGGAACGGGATGGTTTTAAAAAATGGCGCGCTCATCTGTAATAATTGCGGAAGGACGGAGCAGAGGAAGCTCTCCGAAGAGTATCCCTCCTCGCCCTGAAGATCCGGCAAAGCCGCATGAATGAAAGCGCAAAAAGGTGTGATTTTCTATGGAAGTCAAGATCCTCAAGGATGAATCCGGAGAGCTCAGCTTCGAGCTGGTGGGAGCGGACTACTCATTGCCCCAGCTCCTGGTCGAGAAGCTGAACGCGGACAAGTCCGTGGAGTTCGCCGCGTGCAAGATGGCGCACCCGATAGTGGCCAGCCCGATCGTCATCGTCCGGACCAAGAAGGAGAAGCCCGCCGCGGTCGTGATACGCGCGCTGAAGGAGCTGTCCGAAGACGTCGGATCCTTCAAAAAGAAATTCTCCGAGCTCGTCGGGTAGTCGCCCATGAAATTCCCGGAGGACCTCCAGAAGACCCACGTCCAGCTGCTCATCCTATTCGGAACGCTGCTCATCTACCTGCTTGTGAAAGGGGCGGTCCCCGTGCTCGGGGAGGCGCTGCTCGTGCTCATACTGCTCGAGATAGCCCTGATGGTCGCGGTGGAGGTGAAGACCGGCGCGCATGACTTCGGCTGGAAGCACGAGCTCGGGGACACGCTGCTGGCGCTCGCGGTCGCGGTGGCGATCTGGATCGGGGCGTCATTCCTGCTCAACACCGGCTCGCCGATATCCGCCGTTGTGTCCTGCTCCATGCTCCCGAACCTTTATCGGGGCGATTTCGTCATAGTCCAGGGCTCACCCGCAGACGCCTACGACATAACGATGAGCAGGGACGAGTTCGACGCGCTCCTGCGCGACGCCCCGTCCGTCTCATGGAGCGGCGGGAACGCCACAGTGCGCGGCTCGGTGTATTCATACTGCGTATACTATCCGGACGCGCCATTGTGCAGGGAGTTCACCTCGAACCCCGGGAGCGTGACCGAAACCTCTGGGCCACTCACGTTCCATTACTCGCAGTGCGGGATAAGCTATGCCAACGGCACGAAGTCCGAAGGCCCGTGCCTGAGCTCCATAGGGTTCAGGGGCAAGGACTACCCGATGAACTTCTCGCACAACGTGGTGGTCTACGGCTCGGAGCCCGGGACGCTCTTCAGCAAAGTCGGCGACATAGTGCACAGGGCGGTCTTCAGGATAGATGTGGGCGGGCAGTATTATTACCTGACCAAAGGAGACAACAACCCGATACTCGACGCCCAGGTCTTCGATTACCCGGACAGCATCGGCAACGCGCCGGTGCCGCAGAAGAACGTGAAGGGCAAGGTCCTGCTCAGGGTCCCGATACTCGGCTATTACAAGCTGGTGATATCTGGTTATTTCCAGGAGGACCCGCAGTGCAGCACACTGCTGAGCTATGAGCATGTCTAGTTTTTCAGTTTCAGGAACACCTGGTCGATATATCTCCCTTCATGGAGCAGCCATTTCGGGAAGATTGCGAACTCCCTGAAGCCGAGCTTGCGGTATAGCGAGCGCGCGGGCCTGTTGGGAGCTAATACGGAGAGGAAGACGTTCCTCGGCTTCCATCTCCGTATTAGAG
>Ga0209777_10005827_pt1 | contig 14076 bp, 12 predicted proteins | sample FrelakmetHBP12HB_FD_187147 | JGI IMG/M metagenome (GOLD analysis project Ga0209777, IMG submission 187147) | Freshwater lake sediment microbial communities from the University of Notre Dame, USA, for methane emissions studies -HBP12 HB (SPAdes)... | ecosystem: Environmental > Aquatic >...
AGGAACACTCGTCTGGATGGTGCCATTGAGCAGACCGGTATTGAGCTCGTCCATCATACTCTTAACGTATACCGGGACTTTACTGTCCAGGTCGTGATAAGGTGCAAAGCCAACCGTTCCCGTGTAATTCCCAGATGGGAAAGTAGCTTGTCTGTTTTGGGCATCCCTGGCCCTGGTTATCAGTTCAGTCACACCGGGGGCCACCTGTTTCGTGGCACTGGAGAGCATCATGGGAGCCGCCTCGGGCATGGCGTAATACTGGTCGATGTCATCACCGATGATATAGATACTCCTCGCCGCAGCTTCGACGACCGCGCCGTTACCGGTCTTGCTGCCTGCGCCGAAAATGACATCTGCACCTTTGGCGATCAGTGAGTCGGCCATCTGAGCGCCCCAAACGGGGTCAAGGAAGGTCTTGTCCATGCCGACATCGTTGTGGTAGATAATGGAGACCTGGGTCGTGTTGCTGAGCTTTACATCCGTATAAGCCGCGCCGGCGCGATAACCCTCACAATACCGCCAGACAGACGGGACGGCGCCAGTACCGCAGACTGCGCCAATCTTGTGGGTTGTGGACATGGCTGCTGCCAGGGCACCCACCAGAAAGCCTGCCGTATCCTCAGGGAAGATCAGACCGACCAGATTGGATGGGACCGCCTGACGGGTATCCTGGATCTGATCGACGCCGATGAAATAGATATTCGGGTATTTTATAGCAGCCGCAATGGTGGCATCGGTCAAGGCAAGGCCGACAGTCACGACCACATCGTACCTGGCATCCCCAAAGATGGCGATGTTCATGCCATAATCTCTGGCATCGGTGGTCTCGATATACTCGATCCAGGTGGTCGTGCCGTCTTTCTTGGCCTGCTGGATGCCTTCCCAGGCAGACTGGTTGAAAGACTTGTCATCAATCCTGCCGACATCCGTTACCAGGCCGACGCAGAAGATCTCCGGCTTGGAGCAATCGGTGGATTTGGGCGTACAGCCAGGGATGAACGGGCTGGCTAAAAGCAGGCATACGATCACGGAGCTTATTTTCTTCATCCTATCCATACTTTCAACGGTGGGATCGCATCTACTCCGGGCTTGAATTCGCATCCCTAATTAAACGGTGGTTGCCTCCCCGCGGTGGACACCCAGCATCAGTATCAGGGCAACGAGCAGGAATAACGGGCTTGCAAACATCATCGTATTGTAATTGCCTCCGCTCAGTTGGACTATCCAACCATTAAGGTTGGGCCCCACAATGGCAGAAAGTGTGGAGAAGAGGTAGTACAGCCCGGTGAATGTTCCAACACGAGCAAGGGTGGTCAGATCCACGACCATTGGCAGGGAATTAATATTGATCAGCGACCAGGCAATACCGGCTCCCATTAGGAACAGATTGATCACACGAATGGTACCTAAAAGAGGTAGTTTTGTCAGTGTGGTGGTCAGAAGACCTGAAGGCAGCAGAGCGATGCAAAGAATCAACAGAGCCATCAGGACTATACCGATGGAGATGGTTACACGGCGGCCGATGCGGCTGCCGAGAATGCCGGCAATTACGGCAAATAAAACGAAGAAAATGCCGATGTGTCCCATGAGCCGGCCGGCGTCGCCTTCCGGTATTCCCAGATGCCTGGTGGCATACAGAGTGAGGAACGCCTCAATCCCGGTATATGCCAGGAACCAAAAGAAAATTGCCAACAGGATGCGTAGACCGCTTTTATCTTTATCCTGTACCACTTCCCGAAGGCTTTGGAACATATCTGGTTGTTTCTCGCCTTCTTCGAACTGCTTTGGCTCTTTGATGAAGATAAAGACGAGCCCGGACGCCAGGAGAACCAAAACCGATCCCATCCAGAAAGGGAAGGCAATATTGATCTCGTACAATGTGCTGCCGACCAGCGAGGCGATGATTGTGCCAATTCCGCCCATCAGGTTGATGATCCCGTTAGCCTGTGAGCGGTACTTGGATGGGGTAATATCGGGCATCAGGGCTACCACGGGAGTACGCCAGAAAGCCATGCTCAACAGCAACGTGCTGGTACAAGCCACAAACAGGGGAAGAACGGCGGCAAGAGGGATAAGCCCGAAGGCTAACGCCCCGACAGGTGCGCCAATCAGAATGAAAGGCATACGCCGACCGATGGGGCTGCGTAGCCGGTCTGACCAGGCTCCAACTGGTGGCTGAATAAAGAGGGCGGCGATATTGTCGAGGGTCATAAAGAAGCCGATCAACCACGGAGCCAAATTGAACTTGTTCGCCAGAAAAAGTGGAACGAAGGCGTTATAGACTGTCCAGATTACGCTCACCCCAAAAAAACCAAAACCGAGCAGGAAAATCTTACCGTAATTGAATTTTTTCATGTTGTTTCTTCCTCCTCAAGTATTTTTTTTAAGACCTTGCGGTCCGTATCACTTAAGGAAGCGTTTTCAAGCAAGTCGGGTCGGCGTTTGAGAGTTCGGCGCAGGGACTGCTCACGCCGCCACTTCTCGATTTTCGCATGGTCACCAGAGATAAGAATTTCAGGCACACCCCAGCCCCGGTATTTGGGTGGGCGGGTGTAGTGTGGGTATTCGAGCAGGCCGGTAGCGTGGGAATCGTCCATGGCACCGTCGGGGTCTCCAAGCACACCAGGGAGCAGGCGGGAAAGAGCGTCAATCAGGATCAGCGCCGGGAGTTCACCACCAGTCAACACGTAATCGCCGATGGAGATTTCTTCAGTGACCAGGTGTTCACGAATCCGTTCGTCTATGCCCTCATAGCGACCACACAGAAGAGCAATATGCGGGTGCTGAATCAGTTCGAAAGCCAGTTTCTGGTTGAAGACACGCCCCTGGGGGGTGAGCATAATGACCGGGCAACGGGCGGGGATTCCGAGAATACCTTCGACAGCCGCGAAGACTGGTTCAACTTTCATCACCATCCCACCGCCACCACCGTACGGTTCATCATCGGTTACATGGTGTTTGTCTGTGGCGAAGTCGCGGATATTATGGACGCGTACATCAATTAACCCATGCTGGCGGGCGCGTTGCAAAATACTGCTATTGAGGTAAGGGGGAAAAACATCCGGGAGCAGTGTGAAAACATCGAACTGCATAGGCTCATTCTAGCCGACAGTGGATTGTCTGACAAGAGGTCGGTGGGGATTGACGCCCGTTTGAATAGGATGGTAAGATGACCGCATGTATCTGCGAGGTTCGAAATGGAACATGCGAAAGCAGCGTCCACGTATCAATTGGTTTCTGGTTGTTCTGGTGGTGTTTCTCATTGCAATTGTCGCTTATATTGACCGGTTCATCCTGCCAACCGCCGAGACTCCATTTACGAAGACTGCGACAACCACACGTGTCCCGGAGTCTTATGTTACGGATGCAGAGAACTTTTTTGCCCTAGGAAAATTGCAGCAGGCAATTGATACCTATTTGGAAGCCATACGGATTAAACCGGATGACCCTTCACTCTATGTCGCCCTCGCGCGCGTTCAAATTTTTGCCGGGAAGTACGATGAGGCCCTGGTTAATGCCGAGAACTCCCTGCTGCTCAACCCAAATAATGCACAGGCACATGCTGTGCGCGCATGGGCTCTGACTCAACAGGGTAACTATGTAAAGGCGGACGATTCCCTGAAGGAAGCCCTTCGGTTGGATCCCAACAATGGCATAGCCCAAGCCTACAAGGCCTTTTTGTATGGCAAGATGTATGAGAATGATGCCGGTCCTTATACTGACCCGGTCACGACTGCCATTGAATCATCCAAAGCGGCTATTAATCTGACCCCCAATAGCCTGGAAGCACACTGGGCGCGTGCATATATCTATCAACTTACCAACAACCCCGAATTAGCTGTTCAGGAGTACCAGGCTGCCATCCAGATCAACCCCAATATTTCAGAAATCCATTTGGAACTCGGCGTGACCTATAAAGGCTTGGGCGCGATTGATTCAGCCATTCAGGAATACACCCTTGCCAATACTTATAATCCCTCCGATACCCGCCCATACCTGTACAGCTCACGGGCCTTGGCTTCCATTGGCGAATTTGGTAAAGCCACCCAGTATGCCGAGAGCGCGGTAGCAAATGCTCCCACTGATCCTTACCTGCGTGGCAATTGGGGCTATATGCTCTTTAAAAGTTATCAGTGGCCGGATGCCGCCACGCAACTTTCCTTGGCCATCGACGGTGGACAGACACCTGATGGTCAGACCGTCCAGTCTCTGCCACTTACCGGCGATGACACTTGGATTGCCCAATATTATTATACATATGCCATTCTTTTGGCCCAAATGGGTCGTTGCAGTGAGGTTCTGCCTCTGGCACAATTGATTTTGGGATCGGTTCCCAGCAATCAATATGCCGTCTACAATGCTAATTATGCCCAACAACTTTGTGCGCAGAGTCTGTTAACACCTTCCTCACCGCCCGCGGTGCAGCATACAATGACCCCTGTAACCACTTCCACCCCATGAAAGTGACCCGCCGTCGGGCGCTGTTTTACCGGCACCGGACATCGAACCTTTATCGCCTGTTTGGGCTGGCCTTGTTTATCATGGCCGGAACTTGGCTTGTTACCCATTTATGGAAAGGCGATATTCCCAATCCCTTCAGCCCGACGCCCACTTCTACGCGTACGATTAACTCCTGGGTGCTGGAAGGGGAAGCCTCATTTAACGCTGGTAATTTGCCTGCTGCCATCACTGCTTACCAGGCAGCCACCAAGGTGGATAAAAATAATGCAGAAGCCCTGGCTGAACTGGCGCGCATCCAGGCCTATTCCTCGCGACTGCTCTCTAATGACTCTGACCGCCTGACACGCCTGACGGAGGCGCTGCAATCCGCAGATCAGGCGAAAGCCCTTGCGCCTGATGACAGCAATGTGCTGGCGATCCGCGCTTTTGTGTTGGACTGGAACGCCGACCCGGCTTTGGATGCATTGCGAACCGGGAACAGGATGGCCGCCAATCTAATGATTGAAGCTGATCAGGAGGCATTGCGTGCCATTTCCTCGAATGGGCAGAATCCACTCGCATTGGCTTTCTATGCGGAAATCCTGGTGGATGAGCAGAAATGGACCCAGGCTGAGCAAAACATCCAGAACGCTTTACTAATTGGTCCCCACCTGATGGATGTTCATCGTGTCTATGCTTATTTTCTGGAGTCCAACAGGAACTATAACCAGGCGATAGAAGAGTACCAGAAAGCACTGGCGATTAATCCTAATTTGACATTCCTGTATATTTCCATTGGGCTCAATTATCGTACACTTGCATTAAGCAGCCCTCAAGGCGCACAGCGAACAGATCTTTACGACCAGGCTTTGACTAATTTTACCAAGGCTGCCAGCTTGAACGATCAAAAGAAAATCCTTGATCCAACCCCTTACCTTGCGATTGCAAAGACCTATGCCCAGGAGGGCGAATTTTTTGCGGCTGCCTTGAATGCCCAGAAAGCCGTTGCACTGGACCCTACCAACGCCGACCTTTATGGTCAAATGGGGGATATCTACAAACGCGGGCGCAATTATGAAACCGCCATTGTGGCTTTACGCTGTGCCGTAAGCGGTTGTAGCCCGGTAGATTCCTGCAAGGCGCGCAACCTTACGAGTGATTGCGGTGGTGCCACTGTTCAGCCTTTACTGCTCAACCCCAATAGTGCCACTTATTATTTAGACCTCGGGTCCCTGCTTTCAGCGTTTAGCCCAATCACCCCAAGTTACTGTCTTGAGGCAGTGGATGTGCTGAATCGGGTCAAGGATGCCTATCCCGATAATTCGATCATTGTCCAAAATGCCAATGATGGCCTGTCCATATGCGCCAGTGTGACTGCAGCCCAGACGCAAACGCCGACACCGGTTAAGACGACGGTCAGCACACGAATCGCCATACCTACATCTGGTTTGACGCCGCAATATTAGGTAAAGGAAGGAGTTTGGACGGGGGGAAATATCAGAATTATATTAATGTTTTTCCAATTCCCCTTGACTTTCTCTCAAAAGGAATGTATTATTATTTTAGCACTCGCAATGCATGAGTGCTAAAATACTGTAACGAACCTTTCAGGAGGCGTATATGGCAATAAATTTTAAACCCCTCGGAAGCCGCGTCGTGATCGAACCTGTGGAACAGGAAGAGATCACTGCAGGCGGTATTGTGCTCCCCGAAACGGCCAAGGAAAAACCCCAACAGGGTACAGTCCTTGCAGTCGGCCTCGGCGATCGCGATGAGAACGGTAAACGCATCCCCATGGATGTGACCGTTGGCGATAAAGTACTTTTCGCCAAATATTCTGGCACAGAAATAAAATTGGATGGCAAGAAATTGCTTATCCTGCGCGAGAGCGATCTTCTCGCAATTGTTCAAGGCAAGAAATAACCCCGAAATTGGAGGATTGAAATATGGCAGCCAAACAACTTGTTTTTTCCGAAGACGCCCGCCGGCGTCTGCAGCAAGGCATTGATATTGTTGCCAATGCTGTAGCAACCACTCTTGGTCCCAAAGGCCGCAATGTGGCCCTGGATCGCAAGTTCGGCTCTCCCACGATCACCCATGACGGTGTGACCGTGGCCAAGGAAATCGAACTCGAAGACCCGTTTGCAAACATGGGTGCCCAGCTTCTCAAGGAAGCCGCCACCAAGACCAATGATATTGCCGGTGACGGTACCACCACCTCGACCGTCCTGGCCCATGCCATTGTGACCGAGGGCCTGAAGACCCTGGCCGCGGGTGCCAACCCAATGCGCTTAAAACTTGGCATCGAGCAGGGCGTGGACGCCGTTGTAGTCGCACTACGCAAGATGTCCCAGAAGATTGAAACCAAGGAAGAAATAGCCTCAGTGGCCACCAACTCCGCTGCTGATGCTGAAATCGGCAAACTGATCGCCGATGTGATGGATAAGGTTGGTAAGGATGGCGTCATCACAGTTGAAGAGTCAAAATCCCTACAGTTCGAGACCGAATACGTTGAAGGTATGCAGTTCGATCGCGGTTACATCTCTGCCTACTTCATCACGGACTCCGAACACATGCAGGCAGTTATTTCCGAACCGTACATCCTTATCTACGAAAAGAAGATATCCGCCGCGGCGGACATTGTCCCCATCCTCGAGAAACTCGTCCAGGTTGGCAAGCGTGACCTGGTTATCATTGCCGAGGATATTGATGGCGAAGCCCTGGCAACCCTCGTACTCAACAAACTGCGCGGAATGCTGAATGTCTTGGCTGTGAAGGCGCCGGGTTTTGGCGACCGCCGCAAGGCCATGCTTCAGGATATTGCCACCCTCACTGGTGGGCAGCTCATCTCCGAAGAGACCGGTCGTAAACTGGAAACCGTCACAATCCAGGATTTGGGCAAGGCTGAGAAGGTCGAATCCGACAAGGATAACACCACCATCATAGGTGGCAAGGGTGAGAAAGCCCAGATCAAGGGCCGCATCGAACAGATCCGTGTCGAGATCGATAAAAGTACCAGCGACTACGACAAGGAAAAACTCCAGGAACGTCTGGCGAAACTATCCGGAGGTGTTGCCATCATCCGTGTTGGTGCAGCCACCGAGACCGAACTCAAAGAGAAGAAGCATCGTGTGGAAGACGCCCTCTCTGCCACCCGCGCGGCCATCGAAGAAGGCATTGTCCCAGGCGGCGAGATCGTCTTCATTAATGCCGTCGCCGCCCTCGACAAGGTCAAGCTAACAGACGAGGATGAGAGTATCGGTGTGTCCATTGTCCGCAGGGCGCTCGAAGCCCCCATCCGCAAACTGGCTCAAAACGCTGGTCAGGATGGCGCCGTGATCATCGAGAACGTCCGTCGCCTTGCAAAAGAACAGGGTAACAAGCATCTTGGTTACAACGTCATCACAGGTGAGTATTGTGACATGCTGAAAGCCGGCGTCATTGACCCGCTGAAGGTTGTACGCGGTGCCCTTGAGAACGCAGCCTCCATTGCAGCCATGATCCTGACCACCGAGTGCCTCATCACCGATGTCCCTGAGAAGGAAAAACCTGCTCCTATGCCCCCGGGCGGCGGAATGGATTACTAGACCCTTACAACCTAGCAGCAGGGGCAGGTCCAAGGCCTGCCCCTGCTCTTTTTAATTGGTATAATCCTGACCAATGACCGATTCAATATTGAGACCTATTTTGGTTTCTTCCACCATATTCTTTGTATTCTGCATCAGTGCCTGCGGAAGCCCTGTAGAGGTCACTCCAGTCTCCGCACCCACTGGCAGACCCACACCGACAATGATACCAACCGCCACTCCTGTCCCGCCGGCTGTCATTGTTAACGGGGAGGAAATATCCCAGGCTGAATTCGATGCCGAACTGGCGCGTTACCAACAAACCCAGGTCAGCCTTGGGAATACCGTCATCCTGGATGCTGCCAGGCAGGCAGTATTAAATGATATGGTGGATACTCTCCTGTTGGCGCAGGCAGCTTCCACCTATGGATTTTCCGTGAACGATGCGACAGTGCAGGGTCGGATCGACGATCTGGTCTCCCAGGTGGGGGGAGCCGATGCGCTGGCGACCTGGGAATCCACTCACGGTTACACCGACGCTGAATTCCGGTCCTCATTGCACGTCCAGATCTTAGCGGCCTGGATGCGAGACAGGGTGGTTGCCTCCGTCCCAAGTACTGCCGAGCAGGTACACGTTAAGCAGATTTTGCTCTATAATGCTAGTGATGCACAGCAGGTGCTGGGTGAATTACAGGCCGGTACGGCTTTCGATGACCTGGCTGCCCAATACGACTCGGTGACAAAAGGCGATTTGGGCTGGTTTCCCCGTGGTTATTTGGCTGATACGGCCATCGAAGAGGCAGCCTTTGCCCTCCAGCCTGGTAAGTACAGTGATGTTATTCAGGATGAGACTGGTTATCATATCCTGTATCTGGTCGAAAGTGACCCAACCCGCCAGCTCTCACCGGACGCCCTGTTGACCCTTCAGACGCACGCCCTGCAGGACTGGCTGACTCAACGACGTAAAGAGAGCACTATTCTTTTTGCACCCTGACCCGTGATGGGAGTGTGATTTATGGACAATTTTGAACTTAAACCCGATCAAAAAGTCAGTCGGAAACCACTGGTCTGGAATATTCTGACAGTCCTCGTGCTGTTAGGCATCGTAGGCGTGGGTTACTTCCTCCTGTCAATTTATACCAATCCAAACTCGCCGCTCAATCCCTTCCCTCCCGCGCTGCTCCCCACCAGCTACCAGACGGATACACCCACCGCCACCATTATTCAACAACCCTCCACATGGACCCCGACCGTGACCGTTCAGCCTATCGCCTCCCGCACCAAAGCCCCCACATGGACATTGCTGCCGGAGATGATCACGCCCTCAGCCACACAAACCCCAACCATCACGGCCACTGAACCAACGCCAACAATTACATCCACGGCCATGCCAGCTTCGGTGGCAATCACCTACCGTCCCAGCACTGACATCCATGCGGATAAAGGCTGCACCTGGTTGGGAGTGGCTGGGAAAGTGCTGGGCACGGATGGAAAGCCGCTAGCATTCCAGGAGATCCAGATGGGCGGCACCCTGGAGGGCAAGGTCATCAGTTACCTGACCGTGAGCGGTACTGCCTCGGCGTATGGAACATCTGGCTTTGAGTTTGTCTTGAGCGATCATACGATCGCCTCCTCCCAGACGCTCTGGATCCAGCTTCTGGATAACACTGCCAGGCCATTGACCAATAAGATTTACTTCGATACCTACACCGATTGCGCCAAAAACCTGGTGATGGTCACATTTACAAAAACGCGCTGAGGTGACTCTTGGGAAAATCAAAGAACGCGGCCAACCGGCTGCGTTCTTTTTGATCCTTCGGGGAGGGTCAGCGCGTCAGACCGCCACATTCCAATGAGCATACTTGGGGTTATTGCCGTGTACGGCTTCCAGGTATAACTTTTGCAGTTGCCCGCCAATCGGCCCCATTACACCTTTCCCGATTGGACGGTAATCCACCCGGGTGGCAACGGTTACCTGCGCGGCTGAACCGGACAGGAAGAACTCCTCGCAGATGTAGATCTCTGAGCGGTCTATGGAGCGTTCAACTACGGTCAGCCCCAGTTCATTTTTTGCCAGTTCTATAATAGTGCGACGGGTGATGCCCTCCAGAATGTTATCTGTCACCGGTGGAGTGACCAGAACACCGTCCCGCACCATGAAGATGTTCATGGCGCTACCTTCGGTCAAGTGGCCGTCCTGGGTCAGGACCACTGCTTCGTCAAAACCGGCGCGGGCGGCATCGGTCTTTATCAATGCCGACCCGGCGTACGCGCCGCTGATCTTACCTCGCGCCGGGATAGTATTGTCGTCAATGCGCCGCCACGATGAAATTGTCACGTGGGCACAGGTATCGTTCTTGACATACAGTCCAAATGGCATGGCAAAAATTGTCAGCTCCTCCTTCAAGTCATGCAGGCGCACGCCCACCACCTCGTCGGATTTATAAGCCAGCGGGCGGATGTATATATCCTGCTGGTAAGCGTCACGGCGCAGTAGTTCGAGGGTCAGGTCAGTCAGGCTTTCAGGAGTATGGTTGAACTCCATGTTCATGATACGGCATGAATTAAGAAAACGGCGGTAGTGGTCAAGGGGACGAAAAACGAAGAGACGCTTTTTCTCTTCGTTCCAGTAGCCTCGTATGCCGCCAAAAACGGCAGTTCCGTAATTGAGCGCGTGGGTGGCGACGCCGACCTTTGCCTCGGAGTAGGGGACAATCCTGCCCTGGAAATACGCGTTCTTGGGTAAATCCATAGACAATTCTCCTCCGTTATGAAATTGATGGTATCTCGTATGTGCGGATTAATTATACCGCAATGCTCTGGAGGCAGAATTCTGTCACCCTGTAAACCTCCCGGAGCTTCCAACGATGGATAGGTTTGCCTTGGATCTCAGGAACACCCTGCTGGAGCCTTGACACAGCGGTTGTATCTCATTAGAATCTAATTCGATGGATATAGAATTAGATTTATAAAGGTGAAACAATGGAAGAAAATAATGAATTACTGACCTTTGTCAAAGCCCTGGCGGATGCCAACCGGCTAAAGATTGTTGGCCTGTTAGCCCAGCGTCCGTACAGTGGGGAAGAACTGGCTGCTTTGCTGGATCTGAAACCATCCACCGTTTCGCACCATCTCTCCAAACTGGCGGAGGCGGGATTGGTGTCAGCGCGGGCTGAAGGATATTACAACCTTTATGAGCTGGATAAAGCCGCTCTCGAGGATTACAGCCACAGGATTTTCTCCAGCAAACAGATGAATGCCGCCACCCTCAACGTGGACCTGGATGCCTATGACCGCAAGGTGATTGGTGATTTTACCCGTCCCGATGGCAGCTTGAAGGAAATTCCCGCCCAGCGTAAAAAACTGGAGGCGATTCTGCGTTATGTGGTCAAGGCTTTTGAACCGGGGAAGAGATATACCGAAAAACAGGTAAATAAAATCCTTTCCCGCTTTCATGAAGATACTGCTTCCCTGCGACGGGAACTGGTTGGAGTCAGGCTTATGGAACGTGAGGGGGGAGGGGGAGAATATTGGAGAATAGAGGCAGGTCAATAGAGAACGGAAAGGGCGACTCACCGGTCGCCCTTTTGTTTATTCCTTTAATGGCCGTCCATGCACCGAGAATGTTCCTTTTCCACCCAGTGCTCCGGATAATGGCTCCGCATCCAGCGCCATCACCCGGCTGTTGGCGAAGAAACCAAAATCAAAACTGGTCGGGTCACCGGCATGTTTGCCGGGGATCGGCATCAGCCGCGCGGTGAGGGGCTTGTCGAGCCGCAGGGCCAGAGTGGATAGATCCAGCAGGAGGGCGGTAATTTGCCCGGAGGTGACATCTCCTGCCAGTGGGACCGTGTCGAGCCCGGTACCGCACACCGCCGAATAGAGCAACAGGTCTTTGATGGTCAGTGTGCCTTCTGCAGCCCGCTGTGCCAGAACAGCATCCTCCAGCACCGGCATCATCAGGCCGGAGAAGCCAGCGCGAGGGAAGCGGGCACGTTCAATTGACTCGGTCAGGATGGCTGCGGCAGCCAGCGAGCCATGCAGCCCCACCTTGGGGACACCCATCCGCTCAAAGGCCGCACCCAGGGAGCGGGCCTCCTCGGGGAAGGGAGCCATGGAAAAGTCAATGCCTACAAATTTAAGCATGTGCTTATATTTCAGCAGCTCGGCTGCTTTTCCCAATCTCTTGGCATTCTCTTCCAGTGTGGCGATCAAAGCATTCCGCCCCTCGTCAACTGTCCCGGAATTTTCGAAGGTGCTCACGGCGGCATCGGCGGCTTCCATCGCCAGCGCAAACCCCGCTCCGCTGCCTTCGTGATAAGCGGCGGGGAAGAAGGGGGTGCCGGGGGGAACGTTCGCCAGTGCGGCGAAGTTCAGGTTGGCGAAGCCGGTGGGGTCAAGCGGCGCGAGGGATACGATCACCTCTGCACAGGCTCTGACCGCTGCGGTCGAGATGCCGCGTTTTGCATCAGCCATCACACCGGAGAAGAAAATATTCTTTGAAACGGCAATGGCATTGGGTAGGACGAGATAACTATCCGGAATTTCTGGTAAAGCTGGACCAAGGCTGGCGTAAGCGATCCCGATTTCCGGCAGAAGTTGGCTTAACTCTGCCGCCAGCCGTGGAGTTTCATGGATCTTGCCCGCGCCGAGGATTAATGGGAACGGGGTTGTCGCCAGCCGCATCGTCTGAACCTCGTATCCGGCCGACTCGAAATCGACCTTGGCCTCATTGAGGAATATCCCTGCAGCCTGGAGCTTTTTCTTGTCCAGCGGCCAACCGGGATTGCAGAAGTAGGTGATGGAGCGGATTTTCATGGTTTATTTGGCAACGATTTAAGTCGTTGCTATTCCTCTCTTTGCCTGACTACTTCAAACATCAAGATAGCCCCGGCAATTGCAGCATTGAGAGACTCGCTTTTTCCGGGCATGGGAATAAAGATTTGCTGGTCTGCCAATTGCCGCGCCGCATTGCTGGCTCCGTCCGCCTCGTTGCCGATGATCAGCGCCAATGGGGACTTGAAATTGGCTTGCCAGCAGGGAAGAGCAGCAGCCATCTCTGCCAGGTAGATCGTCAACCCGCTTGTGTGAACCCGGATGGCATCCCACGCCATGGACGCAATGGGCAGACGGAAATGGGCTCCCATCCCGGCCCGCACCACCTTCGGGGCGAATGCATCAGTTGTTTCCGGTGGCAGGAAAACTGCCTGCACACCCGCCGCCGCTGCAGTGCGAAGCAGGGTGCCCAGGTTGCCCGGATCGCGGATGGAGTCTAGAATAAGGGCAAACGATGGATCATCAGGAATGGGTAATGAAGAATGGTCGAGGACTGCCAGCAGACCTTGCGATGCCTCTGTCTCGCTGACCGACTGCATCAGGTTGTCTGCAGTGGTCTCCACCTCCACCCCGCGTGCCTGAAGCTTGGCGACCAGCATTCTCCCGCGCTCGCTCAGGTTTTCAGCCGCCAGCACAAAGCGAAATGGCCAGTCCACAGCCATAGCTTCTTCCACCAGCCGCACGCCCTCGGCAATGAACGCACCTGTCTCGCGACGCTCTTTTGAGCGTCCAAGCAGGCTGCGCACCAACTGAATCCGGGGATTATGCGTCGAAGAAATCATGCCAGCTTTTTTGAAAGGCGCCCAGCGTGGATAAGTCGCACAGGACAAACAAGGGGTTCACAAGAATATTTTACCCCCATTAAATAATATAGGGGCACACCAGGGTGTGCCCCTATAAGAAATTATGGTAGATGTTAGGCTTGACTGGCTTGCTTGACCACGGCAGCAAATGCCTGCGGGTCCCGTACAGCCAGATCAGCCAGCATCTTGCGGTTGAGGTTAATGCTAGCCTTTTTCAATGTAGCCACCAGGCGGCTGTAGGTGGTACCGTTCAGCCGGGCTGCAGCGTTGATACGGGCGATCCACAATTTGCGCAGGTCGCGCCGGCGCACGCGGCGATCTCGTGAGGAGTACCACATGCTCTTCAGCATCGCCTCATTGGCACGCCGGAACAACAGGTGTTTCGAACCCCGCTGCCCCTTGGTGTAATTCAATACTTTCTTATGCCGCAG
>Ga0209777_10005828_pt1 | contig 14074 bp, 19 predicted proteins | sample FrelakmetHBP12HB_FD_187147 | JGI IMG/M metagenome (GOLD analysis project Ga0209777, IMG submission 187147) | Freshwater lake sediment microbial communities from the University of Notre Dame, USA, for methane emissions studies -HBP12 HB (SPAdes)... | ecosystem: Environmental > Aquatic >...
ATATTAGTTACAGCGCCATTATACCCTGCCGCTAAAAGATATTTATTTTTAGTTATTACACATCCTACTTTTCGTCTAACACACGTTGATCGCTCTGAGTAAAGATAAGCCTGTTTAATGAAAAATATATCTATATTATCACGATTATCTTGATTATCTTGATTATCTTGATTATCTTGATTATCTTGATTATTCATTATTTTCACCTCTAATTTTAATAAAATTATTTTTTATAATATTTAATTCTATTTCTTTAATAAGAATTTCATTTCCATTATCATATATAATATTTTTGTTATCTATATCTAATTTTATTATATTAAAATTTTTGATATCTTCAATTAAATCTCCAATCAATTTTTTTAATTCATTTTCTTCTATTAATAGATCTTTTCTTGATATTATTCTTATAATTTTATATCCCTTATTTATTATTCTTTTTTCTCTATTAATTTCTTTTAAATTAAATTCATTTAAATTAATATCTCCCAATGTGATTCCTAACCAATGACCTCCACCATCATATTCTATAACCAACTTTTTATCTTCTAAAACAATATCACAAATACAATTACTAATAAATTTATTTAATTCTCCATTTAATAATTCATTTAAATATTTTTGATTTTTACTAGATGGAAATTTACCATTCTCTAAACATAATTGTAAAACCTTATTTTTAATTTCTTCATTTTTCATAATATTTTCTACGCCATATTTTTTTAAACATATTAATTTTATTTTTTCTTTTACTTCATAAGCTTGAAATGGATTTTCAACACCATAATGTAATAATGTTGGTATTTATTTTTTGTTGTTTAATATCTTCGTTTTTTGAAATATGGTCAACTCCATATTTTTCTAAACATGTTTGTTTTGATTTTTCTCTTATGTCTTTTGATTGCATAGGGTATTCCACATTATTGTGTAATAAATTTGATTGTTTAATTTTATCCTTGATTTCTTCAGATTGGTACACATTTTCTACTCCATATCGTTCTAAATTTGTTTGTTTTATTTTTTCTTTAGTTTTATCTAATTGCATAGGATGTTCAACTCCATATTTTTTAAAATATTCTTCTTTTGATTTTAAAATTGCACAATATTTATCACAACATATTTTATTATTAACTAGAAGAGTATAATGATATGTTTTCATACATTTTTTTCCACAATAATCACATATACAATTAACTAAAATTTTACTTGTAGGTAATAAATCATTAACATTAACTTCTAAAAAATCTCCTTTTTTCTTATTAGATAAATCATATCCAAGTTTAATAAAGTGAGGTTTATTAGTATTTATTTTAATATTTATAATTTGGGGAATAACGATTGGCATAGTATAAATTCTCCTTTTTATATTTTAAATATAAAAAATAAACATTATTATAACCTGTTGATATGATTTAATCAAAATTTATTAAATCCCGTAGCAATTATTTTATCGTTTTTAACAATTATTGATCCATATTGTCTGCGTAAACAAGTGCTTCTTTCTAGTGCTGTTTCAGCCATATCTAAATAATAATTTATCTTATCTCTTCTCATAACTTGCCTCCATAAATTCTTTTAATTCTAATATTTTATCTAAATTTATATCATCAATATCATATTCAATTCTAACTCCATCATTCATAGTATGTATTGATTGAGATATATCTATTTTTCTAAATTTTAAATAATCATGAATAATTTTTTTTCTATAAAAAAATTTATATTCGTTTTTTATTTCACGATTTAATCCTACGTGAGCATAATCCCCATTTAATATTTCTAACTGTTCTCCCCAACTAATATTAAATAAAAATATACAACTAAATTGAGGACTATATTGATTTTTAATTATTGAATAATTGCGAATAATAAGATAATCTTTATTAATTAAAAATACGGCATCATAAAACAATGGATCCTTTTTAATAATGTTAATCCAAACATTCTTCTCATTGGTCAGTCTCTCCATCACACATAATCCCTCAAAGTAATCATATATCTCCTGACTCTTTTTTTTATATTCTTCATAATCAAAAATATCATAATTATATTGGAAATTATTTTGAAAATTATTTTGAAAATTACTTTGTCTTAAATTTATTTTCATATTCTTTAATCTTATCTTCTTTCTTACTAAAAAATCTTTTAATGTAAGTTGGATGTTCTACTGCTATTATTTCACAATCTTGAAAATTATTTTTTAAATATTTGAAAACTTCATTTCCTAATACAAATATTTTCTCAGGTTTGATTAAATCATATTGTAATTTTAATTTATCGATACAACAATCAACCAAATTATTATTAATTTTATTATCAGACGTTCCACATAAGACTAAATTGGTTAACCAACAATCTTTATAAATTCTAGCATTTATTAAAGTATTAATTAAAAATTGTGATGTTGATCTTTGACTAAAAATTGGAGTATATTTCCCATCTAATTTACCTTTTCCACCCGGATTTTGCCCTACTACAAAATATTTTGCTTGAATATTACCCCTAGGAAGAGCTAAAGGAACTGTTATATCACTACATTTATTACAACTTTTAACATTATCCCAAATTTGATTTAATTTTTCATAACTTTCTAAAATAATTTTTAAATTATCTTGTAAGGGAATATTTGTTGTATCAACATGCACAAATGGTAAATGTTGAGTTTCAAACATAAATTTATCAAACAATTCTCTCTCAAGTCCTAAATGTTCACGCTTCATATAATCTTCACCACGAACATCAATTCGTTCATATATTTTTTGCAAATTCGCAGTCACATATATAAATAAAAAATTATTATCTTTAACGACTTTATTTTCAAAATCAGATAAATAACTCGCTTCATATCCGCGATAAATTTTCGAGTATATATGCTCACCCTCTTCAAATCTATCACAGAGATAGAGCTTGTCATTTTTTAAATTATCTAAAAAATCATAATATTGTTTTTTTCCATCCGCCATGTCTTTTGGATTGCTAAAATGAGCATATTCGGCATCAATATTTTTTAATAATTCATTCGAAATAGTCGATTTTCCTGCTGCATTTGGCCCTGAAATTGTTACGATTCTTGGCATATAAATTCACCTCTTATTATATTATAAATTTTTATTTTTAAAAATTAAACAAAACATCATTCTTATTAACAATTATTTTATTAAATAAATTTTTTAAAATTAAATAAAAATCCACTTTTAATCTCCTTTAAAAATCATTTTTATATTTTTAATTTTACTCTATCAGCTTATTTAGGCAACATACCATTTCCAATTCTTCTATGAATTTCTCTGCTTCATCTCTATTAACAAATAGATATTTAAGTCCATCATGTATCACCTGATACTTACTTATCCAGTTTTCGAATGTTTCTTTGGACATTTGCAATAGATGACAAATATCATCTGTGTAATAATTATAATGTCTGAACCCATCACCAACTATCTGTATGTTATATAAACAAGATTCGCATGTATGATCTTTATATACATGATTAATTTTAAATTGTAAATCCATTATTTCCCTCCTATATATTTTAAAAATATATTTACATCTCCTAGAAATCTATTTTCACATTCTTTCTGACCTCATTCAGATTATCCCAAATTCTAACATCACTTTTAAGTAAAAAATTATTTAATCCCTCAATTAAATTGATTAATCTAACAAAATTATCTTCATTCATATTATCAGGTATTAAAATTTTAATTTCATTTAAATTTCCCTTATAAAAAGATTTCCATTTGTATAAAAATTCAAATTTAATAATATTTAATTTCTTTAAATTATGAGATAAAAATGTTGCAATGTTGTTATTTTCATTATTTTGATTTCTAGAAAAATAAATAACTGGGGCTTTAAAAATTATAGATCCAGTTTGTTTAGACATATACAAAGAATAATAAAAACTATTACCTGGATTAATAATTTTATGTTCACACGTAGTATTATTGTGGATATCCCAACCATCATATATATCATAAACTAATTTTGAAATATTCAAAATATAAAATTTATCATTTTGAGTAGCAATAGAATTGTAAAATTTATTAGCGCTTTCTCCATCAAATGTATCCATTATTTGATCCATTTGATTTTTACCAAGTAAAATATTACAAAACTTTTTAAATCTAATCATAAATTCTCCAAATTATTTTTTAATTTAATTATATTGTTTCTTAAATCATTATCTTTAAATAACGTAGTGGTTCCTCCAACTATTATATTAGCGCCAGCTTTAATACATTTTTTTGCATTTTCTAAATTTAATCCACCATCAACTTGTATTTCATTAATTGAATTCTTTATTTCTTTAACTTTATCTACGCAAAATGGAATAAAATTTTGACCCGCAAAACCAGGCTCTACTGTCATTATCAAAGCAAAATCGAAATATTGTAATACATTTTTGTTAATTATAGTATATGGATTAAAAGCAAGACCACATTTAATATCTTTCTGCTTCATTATGTTTGCAAATCTAATTGGATAAATAGTTGATTCAATATGAATTGATACATATTCTGGTTCAATATCTAACAATCTATCTATATATTGTTCCGGATTATTTACCATCAAATGAATATCTAATGGAATATTCGAAATTTTTCTAATGTCTTTTATTACAGCTAAATTCATAGCTAAATTAGGAACAAAATGCCCATCCATAATATCAACATGAAGCAAATCTACCTTAAACTCATTTAAAATTTCTAAATCTTTTTCTAAATTTAACCAATTAGCACACATTAATGAAGCAGAAATTTTAACCATTAAACATCTAACTCCTTGATACCCTCATTCATTACATTATTAAGATATTCACCATTATAATAACTATCTAATATCATTTGATCTAATTGTAATCTTAATTTCTTATATTCTTCTGGATTATTTTCTAAATATTCTATTTTATTTAAAAAATCTTGTGGATCTTTAACTCTTAAAAAATCAGGACAATCAATATTTTTTTGTTGATCGTAATATGGATGCATAAAAGGAATAATTCCAAAATGAGCCATTTCCCAAAATTTAGCTGTAGCCCAACCTTTTTGGATTGGAATTATAAATGTATACTTAACATCTGGTAAAACATTTTCTAATTCCTTAAATTTTAATGGACCCTTGAATCTAGTATCTTCATACCACTTCTCGTCCCATTGACCATATACACTTATATCTTGAAAATTGTTTAACACATATTCTTTTAATAAAGGACCACGTAAAAGTCCTCCATTACCGCCTTCATTTAAAATTACCATCATCTTTATACTTTTATCCAAATTCATTAGCCGTCTTTCTTTATCAAGAAAAACCATTTTTTCTACTCCTGAATATTTAGTTGGTATTAATGTGGTGGTTAATGTTTGATCTTCAACAGATTTAATATGAGTCGCAATAAAATGTTCATTATCATTAAATTGACTTAATGAAAATTTAGCTCTATTAAATAAATCACGAGCTTTATTTGGATGATAACGTGGATCAACACTAACTGTAAAATATGGTATTTTTGATTCATTTAAATAATATACTACTGGACCAGTGTAATTTTTAAATGTTTCTAAAATATTAGGATAAGTTCCATCAGTCTTTTTCATATAATTAGGGACATTAATTGTTGTCGCAATACCAGCACAAATAATTCCACAATCTATTTTTATATTATTCTTAATTAAATATTCATGAGTAAAAGTTATGAAATTATCTTTAGTTTTATCATAAAATTGCCAAAGATCAATTATATTATTATTAGGACAAATTTCTTTTTGATAATCTATAGGTAATCTACTAAAGTCATTACGACCAATTAAATAATAAGTATTTTGTGGATTGTGTTTAGCAAGAGTAATATAAAGTGACGGTGCTTCGTTCGAACCACCCGTAGCATCCCATTTCTTCGGATCGAATTTGCAACTTTTTCCAATTTTACCAATCACTATGTTCATTATCTATTCTCTCCTTTATTTAATCTTATATTATCCCAAATTTTTCTTCCAACATTATGTTTTTTAAAAAAATTTTTTCTTATCATTCCACTTTTATAATCTTCAATCATTTCATCGGTTATTAATTTATCGTATACTAAAAATGTTCGTAATTCTTCTTCACTTATCTTTTTTATATACTTACTACATCTTATTTCATTTTCATCTATATCGATTTCAATCCAAGTATGATTTGAATTTAATAAATAATCTTTACATTCTTTTATTAAATATAGTAAAAATGTATCTTCAAAAAGTTTATCCTTTTTAGAAATAATTCTAATTAATTTCCAATCTCTATGTTCTAAATATCCCTTCCTTTTTCTTTCACTATCTTTAAATTCTTTTTCTTTGCCATTTGTAATTGTTCCCCATCCATGACCGCCTCCATCATATTCTATATAGAACATTTCATTTGGAAATGCAATATCTAGACTACATCTATCTACTGGATAATTTAATTTACAAATTTTTTCTCCGCCCAATAATTCATGGATATATTCTTGTTGACTACTAGATGGAGCGGTCCCATTATTATATAAAGTTTTTCTACCTGAAATTACAACTCTTTCCATAATTTCTTTATTTTGAGTAATATATTCTACTCCGTAATTTTCTATAAGTGTTTCTTTTATTTTATCTTTTACTGATTCAGCTTTCCATGGATTATCAACTCCATAATTTTCCATCCATGTATTTTTCATAGTTTCTTGTATTATTGGTGATTGAAATACACATTTTACTCCGTATTTTTCTATATTTGTTTGTTCTATTTTATCTTGAACAATTTTTGATTGAGTTGGGTGTTTAGTCCCATATCTAATTATGGAAGTTTGTTCCATTTTTTGATGTATACAATTTAAATTATCACAACATGTTGTCATTTTACTAATATTATTGCCTTCTCCTCTATCTATATAAAACCAACGAAATTCTTTATAAGTTTCCGCTCCACAAAAATCACAAATACATTTTACTAATGTGTGACTTCCATAAAACATATCCACTACATTAATTTCGACTATTTTGTTTTGCTCCCATTCATATCCCTTATTTTCAAAATGTTCTTTATTTTTCTTATTAAATTTTACTAAAAATTTTTGATCTACTATAATTCCCATAATATCTCTCCTCTAATTGTTAATTAAAAGTATTATAGTAAAAAATTATTTTATTTTTAACAAAAATAGAATAAAAATTTAAAAATATTTTTAAAACATTAATGGGAATTTATTTGATTTTTTATATAATATGTTTTTTGTTTTAATTTTTTAAAATATTTCATTAAATAATTTTATAGCTGTTAAATATAGTAATAATTTTTGATTTTGTTCTTTATAAAATGGAACTACTGTTAAAAATAAAATTCCAGTTAAAAATGTTATATGTTCTAAATTAAAATTGTGTTCAACTATATATTTATGAAATATATTTATAATATCTTTATGTTGTTCATTATCATACATAATATACTGAAAATTTCCATTTTCATGATTTTCTTCTGTTATTACGTATAAATTATTTACAATAAAATCAAATTTTCCAACAATGGAATGATTTAATTTAGCTATATCGTATCTTATATCTCCATAGATAGTATCAATACCAAAATTTCCTCTTGGATCAATTACTTTCATTGTATTTGAATTAACATCATAGAACATATTACCAAAAAATAAATCTCCATGAATGATTTGCCAAAATTTTAATGAATCTGGTAATATAAAAGTTTCTATATATTGAAGTATTTTATCTTGAAGTAAGGGTATGTTTTTATAAGTAATTTTGTTAATATTAATATAATCTTTTTCTTTGATATCTTTCCAATATTCACCATCAAGGTATTTTATTCTATCGACAGTTTTATCTAATAAAATTTCTTTCAACATTTTATCAGAATTATAATGAGTAATGTTTTTATAAGAATAATTTCTTAATTTATCAATAAAATTAAAAACTGTATCAAAAAATATCTTCCATTCTTCTATACTTGGTAAATTAAAGAGAAAAAGTTCATTCATTGGAGTAAAATTAATATGTTCTAATTCATAAAAGGGATCTACTTCAGAATAATTTATTAATTGAGGAGTATATACCTTTAATTTATTAGGTATATTCAAATACCAATAAATCTCTTGTCTGATTTTATCAAAATTAGTTGATCTTTTAATTACAGTATTATCAGCAGTAATTGTAATAGAATTAAATTGTCTTGCAACATGTTTTCTAGTATCATTAAAAGTTTTTATTTCTCCACAATCAAACCAATCTTCAAATCTTTCACAATATATATCTTTTACTTTCATATATTCTTCCATGACTGAAGAAATTTGAAATTCATTTTTAATTCTAATATTATCATCTATGATCTTATCGATGCATTTATCAAAAAGTCTAAAATCTTTAAAGAAATATACTCCTATAGTGGCAGTTCTAATGCCATAATCTACATCAGATTGATGAATAAAGCCTTTAGCCTTATTATTTCCTATGTCAACTAAACACCACCTCTTATATTCATCTACTTCCTTGTAGCCTATAAAATCTCTTTTGATTTTATTTTGTATATTATCTTTAATAATAGTATCTCCCAATACAATTAAAATTTCTTTATCTTCTCCATAATTTTTCTTAATATTATTAACACTCAAATGAATGGCATAAGCTAAACCACTTAATTGATCTTGTTGAGTATAAGTCACATTAATCTTATCACTATAAAATTCATCTACATATTCAACTAATTTTTCTCCCTTATATCCAATGACTATGTCAACATATTTAATTTTTTCTTGAATTAAATGATCTAATATCCAACCAATTACTGGTTTGTTATGCAATGGCAGCATTGCTTTAGGCATATCTTGAGTTAAAGATAACATTCTGCTTCCTCTACCAGCAGCTGGAATAATAGCTACTATATTATTTTTCATAAATAATCCTCCTATAAATCATTTTATAGAATATGATATTGATTTTTTATTTTATTTTTAATCTTTCTCGATAAAATTAATTATTTCTTTTATTTTTTTATTATTTTCATCATCATTAAGAGACTTTATTAAATCAAATAATTCTTCTTTTTTATTTAAAAGCTTTAATTGTTGTTCAATATATTTTTTTTCTGTTTTATTTTCTATTGTTTTCAATCTTCTTTCTATTTCATTTTCATCATTTAAACAACTACAATTATCAATGTATATAAGTCCGTATGGCTTACCAAAATTTATGGAGTGATATTTAACATTATGTTCTCTTAACCAACGAAGAGTTATTTCTCCAACGTTTTGAATAACTTTTCCTACATCATTATTCTGAGTAGCCATATTACGAGCGGTATTAATTATAATTTCATAACCATCATCATAAAATTTGTTTAATTGATCAATCATAGACTGAATCGGTCGAATATCTTTATAAGATTCTGTTTCTTTTCTTTGAGAACATAAAGTTCCATCTAAATCGTAAATTAAAGCTTTTGTTTTTTTATTCATTATTCATCACCCATTTATTTAATAGCTTATTTATCTTTAATTATAGCCCTTTTTAAAAATTTTTTAATTTAATTTTGAATGTTCGTTTAATAAATTATTCTTCATTTCCCATAATTCTAATGATAAATTAACATAATACTTATGTGGATTTTCAAATCTTAACATTTCTTCCCATAAAGTATTTACTTGTTCTTTACAATAATCTCTAATTTCTTTTTCGGTCGGACTATTATATATGAGTTTTCCATTGCTGAATATTGGGACTTGAAGTTCTTTTATATAAAAATTCTCTATATCTTTTTTCTTCCATGTATGCTCTTGATCAAAAGTTTTATATATCTTTTCATTAATAATTTCATTATTTAATGCAATTATGTCAACTAAAGCCTTATTAGTATCGTTATCAAATAATCTAAAGATCCTTTTAAATCCAGGATTAGTGACTTTCTCGACATTTTCGCTCAATTTTATTCTAGGAACTATCTCTCCAGAATTTTCAACTGCCACCAACTTGTAGACTCCACCGAATACCGGATCTGATTTCGCGGTTATTAATCTTTCTCCTACTCCAAAAATATCTATCTGGGCATCCTGAATCAATAGATCCTTTATGATAAATTCATCTAAAGAATTTGATGCTATAATCTTGCAATCATTAAATCCAGCCTCATCTAATATCTTTCTTATCTCCTTTGAGAGATAGGCAATATCACCACTATCTATTCTAACTCCCCTTGGTCTAAATCCCTTGGGAACTATTATTTCATTAAAAACTTTAATGGCGTTAGGAATCCCTGATTTCAATGTATTGTAAGTATCTATTAATAGTGTGCAATTTTGAGGATACACATTAGCATACGCTCTAAAAGCTTCTAATTCAGTATCAAATGATTGTATCCAACTATGAGCCATGGTTCCACTAGCTGGTATGTTAAACATTCTATCCGCTAATGTATTAGCTGTAGCTGTGCATCCCCCAATGTATGCTGCCCTCGATCCATATATAGCTCCATCATATCCTTGAGCTCTTCTAGAGCCAAATTCTAATACCATTCTTCCATCAGCAGCCCGAGTGATCCTATTAGCCTTCGTAGCTATCAGGCTCTGGTGATTTATCGTCAATAACATCATGGTCTCAATAAACTGAGCCTCTATGATCGGTCCCCTGATAGTTAATAGTGGTTCATTCGGAAAGACTGGAGTTCCTTCTGGAATGGCCCAGACGTCACAATTAAACTTAAGGGTTTTTAAGTATTCTAAAAATTTTTCACTAAAGATCTTCTTAGATCTCAAGTATTCTATGTCGTCCTTGGTAAATCTTAAATTTTGTATATATTCTATTACCTGCTTCAATCCAGCTACGATAACGAATCCGCCATTATCTGGTATTTTTCTGAAGAACATGTCGAAATACACAATCTTATCAATTAGATTACTCTCGAAATAGCCATTCGCCATCGTCAACTCATAGAAGTCGGTCAACATAGTTAAATTATTTTTATCAATCATGCTTTTTCCTCAATACTTTTAACTAATTTAATTCCATTTATTGACATGTTATAAAGAGCTATCAAATTCATCAGATCTCCATTATGGTCTACTAAATCATACGTATCTACTGCATTGATTGGAACTATGACTTGAGATACTAAATTAAATCTATTAAAAAATGCTTTTATTGATAGAGCTAATTGTTGAATACAAATATCTGTGCAGTCTCCGACTATTATAAAATTCTTAATACTATTATCACCTAACCAAGATATAAAATTGGGTTCTAAAAATCCATTTGTTGAATTCTTTTCGTAAATATCTGAATGAAAAACCTTCAACTCATCTACTATCTCACACTCATTCGTATCCCTTAGACAATGAGTTGGATATGATTCAAATTCTACCGAGTCCTCTACATGGGTATCGGCGAAATTTATTATTTTAATTTTTAAATCACTACATATCTTCGCAATCCTAACTATCTCAGGTATTAGATTATTTATCCTTGGACTACTTAATATACCTTCTTTCGCAAAGCCATTGACCATATCAACGATTATCAGCACCGTTTTGTCTCTTTCTAGTGAATTTAGATCTAATGACTGCAAATTTTCAATATTTATTAAGATATTGCCGATCGTTTCTTTACTTTTTTCTAAAAATTCCTCTTTATTAATCATTTCCATCACTCCTTAATTTTATAATTTTATTATATCATATATTTAAAATTTTGTAAACAATTAAAATTTAATAATTATCTTCTAAATTTTTAATTTATTTTTTTATATGTAATTTTTTTTACTACTTTTTCTATTTTAATTAATGGATGGTGATTTTGTGAAAAGATTAATCAAACAAGCAATTCCTAGAACAAAGAAAAAAGAAGTGGTTTTAACTACTAAATTAGTATTCGAAGCAATAAATGAAAACGAAATAGAAGCAAAGTCAGTTTGTAAATTATTCAAACAGTGGGTTAAGGAGCATTTTGTAGGTTGGTCTGATACTATCTTACAACATTTTCTCTATGAATATAATTTACCGCAAGATGAACGCACTCAATATAGATTGACAATGCAAATTCATAAAATACTTAAAGATGAAAGTTTTATTAAAGAAGATCTAATGAAAATATTAAAACAAGACAATATAAAACATGACGAAGAAATAGATGAAGATGAAATTAGCGAAGAAATAGATGAAGACGAGGATTAGATCCTCGTTTTTCTATTTCTCTTAAACCATGCATACTCTGAATACGAATCTATTAGATAAACTAATATTAATCCTATTATTGGACCAGGATTTTGAGATACAAATGATAATAAAATCGAACTAAAAAAGCAAAATAAAGTAATCCAAAGTGGCCTATGTTCTAAAAAATAAAATTTTAAAAATACCATAATTTTTCTCCTATTTTATTAAATTTTTCCATCTGATATATAATGTGTTGTAAAGTAGTCAATTAATAGTATCAAAATAAATCCCACTGTAGTTCCTATGAAATTATGAAATAGGATCATGTAAAGTATTGATACTATTAATAGTGATATCATAAACAGTATTGATTTTTTGTTTGTAAAATAAAATTTAAAAAATTTCATCATTTTTCCTCCTATAATTATTCTATTTCTTCTACCCCATCCATCAGTTTGTTCATCATTTCCTGTGCATAATACAATTGGATCAATAGCATTTCTGGATCCTTAGTCAATAAATCCTCATCGGACAAATTGTCTATATCCTCAAATGAAACATCCACGGTCTTATCATTCCAGGACCTTTTGATATTCTTTACTTGATAGCCATTCTCATTATATCGAAAGTCTTTTGACTTTTTTATGTATTTCTTGAACTCATTACGTTTTTTCTCAATTTTCTCTATATTTGGATCGTATGATTCACCCAGAATCTCTCCTAAATTAAAATTGTAACCGATCCTATGCGCCAACCTCACATCCAGTTCAGCCACCCTCCTGATCAACCCGAGCGCATCGTTATGCGTTAGATTTATCATATTGGACCCATAACAACCGGTATCGTCACTATCCCTGATCGAGATATAGGCGTTATCGTCATTCACGGCTAGTTTCCTCTGCTCCAGCCTATCCTCCTCAGCCTCTAGGAACTGTCGATAGTTGGTTTGAACCAGAATCGCGTTCAGTATGGTCAGCTCTGAATCCCACTCCTCGCACTCCCAGGTTACACTCTTATAATATTCAATGTTAATGTATAAATGATACAGAGCGTCTTTCTCAGTGCAGACATCATATACTCCAGAACTTTCTAATATATATTTATCGTATTCATCAGAACCGTGCCCGAGCCTATCCCCGTAGTCCCCACCCACGAATTGACTGATAAAGTAATAGTCCTCAATCTTACCGTCCTCATCTATATACACAGAGATCAATGCCATTGGCTTCAGTGTCTTTATCCTTTCTAATCTGTCCTTCTGATTTTCCTTTATCAGCCAATCCCAGTCTATAGCTTCATCAACTTCCTCATCTAAAAATTCTTCATTTAAAATTTTTTCACTAATATTATCCACATTATTTCTCCCTTTTATTAAATATAATAACATAGAAAAAGCCATTTGTAAATGGCTAATTAAAATTTTTACTTTTAAGATATTGTAATGCAGCATTTAATCCTCTTAAATCTGTTCTAGTTTCATAAAAAACAAATTCAGATTTACTTTGTTTAAGATCATAAATTAATAAATTATGTTGATAATGATAAAAATACAACTTATCATTTTCTATAAATGCCTGCCATTTAATTTTTAAAGGTTTTTTATCATTAAATAATCTATCTAAACATTCATTTATCATTTTCATGTATATTTTTCTCCTATTTAATCCAATTTTGAGTTGCTGAAATATATTTAGGATGAGCATATTGTAAAATAATTTGCCAATCAACATCATGTAGTGGTATTAAATTCATTTTATTTACTAAAAAATTGTATCTCTTAGGTCTACCAACTTTTAATAAATTAGGATTAGTTAAAAATAATTTTATTGCTTCTGCGATTTGCTCATTTACTGTATTTTTATTATCATATCGAGTTATACATTTTTCTCCTTTAATATCAATAACCCA
>Ga0209777_10005829_pt1 | contig 14074 bp, 13 predicted proteins | sample FrelakmetHBP12HB_FD_187147 | JGI IMG/M metagenome (GOLD analysis project Ga0209777, IMG submission 187147) | Freshwater lake sediment microbial communities from the University of Notre Dame, USA, for methane emissions studies -HBP12 HB (SPAdes)... | ecosystem: Environmental > Aquatic >...
TACTATCTCGTACTTCTTTGATTGGGGTGATGGCCAAAATAGTAGCTGGGTAGGTCCATTTCCATCTGGTGCAACGGCAACTGCAATACATGATTGGTCGGATGAAGGAACATACCTTCTGAAAGTCAAGGCTAAAGATGAAAACGGCGCGGAGACCGACTGGTCATTAGTACATTCATTTTCTGTTACTGCCGCACCAAACATTGTCGTTGAACAGTTCAAAGGCGGGTTAGGGTTAAGTGCGGTTGTGAAGAATATTGGTAATGTTTCCGCGACAAATATCACCTGGAGCATTAGCCTTGAAGGGAAAATGATTTTCCTTGGAAATCATACGACAGGAAAAATATCGAGCCTCCCACCACAGGACATAGCGAAGATAAAAACAGGTTTTATCCTTGGTTTTGGAAAAACACAGATTGCCATCTCAGCCGTCTGTGACGAAGGTGTATCTATGGAAAGAACCGTTAATGGAACGGTGTTCCTGTTCTTCGTACTTGGGGTAAGATAAATCCTTCATTCTCCCTTTTTTTTATTCCTTTTATACAGATTTATTAGTAAACAGAACTATTTTTTTCCTTAAAATTTTTAAAAAATGCAGGGGAAGGGATTTGAACGCCTAATTACCGGTTAAATTCTGAGTGATGGATAATAATTACTCCTATAAAAGACTACAATTTCAGACGTTCTACTTTCAATTTATTCCTGGGATATCATAGGGTTCTTTTGCCGGATTCAAGTCGTATTCTCTAAAGTGGAGTTTGATATAGAGATACACATTTCCAACATACCAGGTTCCACGAATCTTGTAAAATCCAGTTTGGTCCCAATCGCTCCAATAATTATTTTTCCAATGCTGGTGATATGTTAAATGAAATGGGACTTCCCAGAGGAAAGTTGATTTTTCAAGTTGAACATTTTGTGTGTTATTAATAAAATTGTTCTTGAGGATGGTAATACCATCGCCATTCATGAAAAGAAGGGGGCAAGCATTATTCTTGAATATGTTCGACTCTATCGTGGTTATACCATGACTTTCAATAACCAGATAATCCGTGGAAATACACGAGTCGTTTGTAAATAGATTATTTTGAATATAAAGTGAACCATGTGCTGAAGGTGAAAAGCCATTATGGCTGATTCCTGCATGGTTGAAAACGCAGTGTGTTATTGTACAATTCTGTACATCCCAGAGGGAGATACCACCATCGTTATTAATGAATGTGACATTTTCAAGGAGAGTGTTTCTATCCCACCAGTGAAAGATAGCTAAATTGTTATTATTAAGAATAATATCCGAAACTGTCACATTAGTTCTTTGTTGTATGCTTAAGCCCCAGCCTCCGTTTTGAATGGTAAAACCATAGAGGTTGACATCATTTGCTTCAATAGCAACCACACCATCGCTACCATTACCATCGATAATGGTCGTGGATTCGTTTTCACCAATGATTGTCAGCGATTTACGTATTGTTAATGTGGTATAGATTCCCGAGTAAACAAAAATAGTATCGCCATCGGTTGCATTACTCATAGCATCCTGAATTGTCGTATAATTCCCTGGTCCACTCCCACCAACATACAGCCAATTGCCTCTTGAACTTGAAGATGATGATTTTTCTATTTTCTGTGCAGTAGTCGGAATAATAGTTGTTCCGATGAACAAGAGAATGATTCCAATCGCTAAACATTTCCGTTTCATCAATGTTCCTCCGCTAATGAAAATTAAGTATCCTACGCTATATAAAATCTTCCTTCTAATGTACCGGCATTTACGGGTTCAAATCGTTTTTCAGCCCCATGGCAGGTTTCTCCTGTAAAAATAAGAAAAAAATGCAGGGGAAGGGATTTGAACCCTCGGACCTCTGCAGGACAAGACTCTGAATCTTGCGCCGTTGACCATGCTTGGCTACCCCTGCATCCTATGGTGACTGCAATAAAGTATTCCTTCTTGTAGTTTATTGTGTATATACATAAGGTTTAAATATTTTCAATATTTGGGATCTAGAAATTTTGTTCACTCTTTAATTCACATAAAAAACAATTCGTTTTTACGTCTATGGTTTAAAGAAGAAAAACTGATCCGTATTCATTTCTTTTTAATTTATATTTTTACCAAACATTTAAATATGAATCGATCAGATAACAATCTTGGGTCTGTTTGCTAAAAGAGGGAAAATCATGAACTATAAACTCGCTGGAATTTGTGTCTGTATACTCTTGGTAGCTATTACTGTTCCCACTAGTGGATCACAGGATAATAGAACAAGAATAACGCCGCCATCAAGCTCATCTGAATTAAGGCAAGCATTCATCTTCGGGAGATACACAAATCTCACTGCACAGACCGAATACCTGACCGTCGAGGCAGTCAATTTATGGGTGATATACAAGAATCCCACGTCATTCGCCCATTTTCCTCGTGGGACGCAGGTAACATTTGAAATGTATACCGCCTATGGACATATGTTCAAAAAAATAGGCGTACTCTTCCTGCATGTGCAACTTGTTATCTAATTTCACAACAATAAAGCAATAAACTTCGTGTTACTATTTCTCCGATAATGTTATATAAAGATTTCTGTTTTGGGTTCTGAAACCAGATATAAAATGTATGAAACCATGGTGGTGTAATGGAAATATTTCATCAAACATTGCCCCACCACACAGATGGCCCGAATAGTGTAGCCTGGTAACATATGGGACTGTGGATCCTCTGTGCCGGGTTCAAATCCCGGTTCGGGCCCTCTCATTCTCCTTCAGAGGTCTTTGGTGAAATGAGTCATGGACGAAAAAGTCGCTACCCGTATTGTTGCAAAATATCTTCGGAAAGGAAATATGGCTCGTTGTCTACGAGATATTCTTCCCGCCGCAGGTCTTTCTAGGGAACAACGCGAGGAAATCGCAGAGCTCATCCATGATGTCGTCCGATGGAAAAAACTCTATGAATACATCATTGACCGTACTGGATTACCAGCTTCTCCAGAAACCTATGTGAAACTTGCGCAAGATGCTGCTCAAACGGATGTTTCATCATATCCTTTTGAATATCGATATTCCTGTTCTTCGTACGTTGCAGGCGTGCTCGAAAACTATAGAGATTGGGCGGAGTACCTCAACCAGACACCACCCACAACATTATGTGTAAATCTCAATACAAGCACCGCCTCAAATGTATTACAGATCCTTCGTGTAGAACAGATACCAGCACAACCTTCTCTTCTTGGCACTGCCATTCAAACCAGTTCCATAAGCAAATATTCCAAAGTGATTACAAATAAATATGCCCATGTCCAGGACGAAAACAGCCAATTCATCGCAGCCATTGCAGTGGTTCTTGGAAATTCCATTCTTGACTATTGTGCGGGAAATGGCGGGAAATCCCTTGCCATGGCATCGATGTCAAAGAACACAAAACACCTCGCTGCCTATGAACTCAATGAGGGAAAACGAGCAATCCTCCGCCAGCGCTGTGAAGACTATCGCGCCAAGGTTACTATTGATGACCATCCACCGGAAGACACCTTTGATCTTGTATTAGTCGACGCACCCTGCAGTGGTCTTGGAGCAGCACGAAGAAACCCTGAGGCAAAATACATTGAAGGACCTGGCGATTTCCCAGCAACACAACTTTCAATTCTACAGGAGGCAGCACAAAAAGTCGACAACCATGGTTCTCTTCTCTATGCAGTGTGTACTATAACTCCTGAAGAAACTACTGATGTGATTCAAGCATTTACAAAACACCATGAATTTACCTGTACGCCTTTGAATGATGTTCCTCATCTAGAGTATCTGCAGCAGGCAAAAAATGGTGCGTTTACTGTACTGCCACGCGGGGACCTCTTTTTCCTTTCACTTCTAAAAAAGAAATAATGAAGCTTTTTAGAGTACAAAGGGAGGAAGGAGGGGGAAAAATATGAAGAAAAAAATGAGAATAGAATTTTCCCTTCCTCACCAGATACCGTTTTCTCATCAAAGGTATTTAAAATTTTGTTGACAAAATACCACCCTGTGATTCTGCCAAACTCTTTTACATCTTATACATGACAAGCCCGGAGAGCATCTTCGGGAGGAAATAGGTAGATTTCTGCGGCATAACCTCGTTTGCATCAGCAATTGCTTTAAGCTGATCGATTTTCGTTGCATTGATCAGGAAGGAGAAATCATAGGTTCCATTATTAACCAGTTGTATTGCCTCTGCATCAACCCTGGTGTATTTCACATGGTCCTCAAGGTTTTTTTCTGTGATGCCAAGGAATTCTTCCAAGATAAGCTTATGGAGAATTGAGACATCAAGCGTCCGCCATGTCTTTGAATGATCCGCGGCAAGGGAATCCATGATGTGTGTGTCTTTCAAGGTCAAGATATAGTATGCATCTTGGGTGTACAACGCGAATTTATGGTCTGTTGTTGTTTCAATGTCCGCCATGATTGTTTTACCGATTTTCTCAGCGTTTCTCTGTGAGCCATTGAGCGGTCTTTTTTCGACACTGAAGTATTTCTCAAGTTTTTTTGAAAAATCATTCATGTTGACGTTAGGCATTTTGATGAACCTATGGGTAGGAAGAATGGAGAGTCCCGGGTCGAACATGTTACACAGAACAACCATGATGTAGTTGTAGGGCGCATGTGGATCGTTGTTTCCTGTTTGTTCTCGTTTTTCCTGGGCGTAGTTGATAGATGTCTGGTATCGATGATGACCATCTGCGATGAATAAAATCTTTTTTTGCAGGTCTTGAACAATAGTACTCACGACATCTTGGTTGTTCAATCTCCAGAGTTGATGGGTAAATCCATCGTAGCCTCTCACTGCAGTGAGTGGTGTATCAACCGCTGCATCCATTGTTTTTCGTATACTATCGTGTTCATCCATGTACATCAACTGTATTGGCTCGAGGTTCGCGTAACAGGCACGCATAAGATTGAGTCGGTCTGCTTTTGGTTTTGCTAAGGTTTTTTCATGGGCTTTTACTGTTTTGTAGTCTGGGTCAAGTTTCAGGAGGACAAAAAACCCGTTCATTTGTTTTTTTTCTTTCTTGACTGTGTAGTTGATTTTATAGGGGTATATCGCTGGTGCATCATCGGGAGTGAGAATATGGTGCTGTTGCCATTCATCAAAGAGTTTTTTTGCTCGAGTGTATCGGTTGTTTTGTTCCGTGTCATCAGGATTTATTTTTCCTAAGATGAGTTTCACGAAATTATATTGATTTTTTTCGTAGAGTTCATTTTGCATTTTCTCTGAGATAATATCATAGGGTGGTGACATGACGTCATCAAGTTTCTTTATCTTTTCTTTGTTATACACCATGCCTTTGAAAGGAGCGATTTCAACCATAACACCACTGCCTCCGTTTATTTTCTGGCTTCCGGTATATCCTTGGTTTTTAAAAATGTTGTTAAGAACAATTTTATCTTCCTTACTGAACAATAATTACATAAGGTTCTAAGGATATGTTTTTAAAGATAGAACAGATATGAATATTCGTGGAGATGGGAATGGATTATCAAGATATTATCATGAATAGATTTTATCTCACAGGACTCTTTATGATTCCAGTATTTGCTTGGTTGTTTATATTTATATTAACACATTCCACTCTTTCTGCATCTCTTGGGGCAGTGGCTGTATTCTTACTAATGATCTTCATACCTGTCGGCATCTCAATTCTCCGAGATAAACTTCAGGAAAAATTAGAACACACCTCTATACCAACAGCATATAGCAATGATAAATCATTTCTGCCTTCATCATCATATGGAACATCCATAGAAAAACCAACATCATCACTTGACAACGAACAAAGCGAATTTGATGCAATGGTTCAGAGAATCACTGATGAATTTCATCCTGAAATGGTGAAAAACGAGGACGAAACAAAGGATGAATTAATCCGTTTTCTTGAAATACGGTTTCCTCATCGTGATATTATTCGGAAAGGCCATGATTCACAAGGAGACCGTATCGATATCGTCATCGATGGATGCATTGCTATTGACCTTACTATTGTAATCAACGAAGGAAAACTCATATTTTTACTAAGTCAGCTGACGAAAATGAAACCTGATTTCAGTGATGTTGCAGTTATTTTAATCGATGTTGAGGAAGTCCCAGTGTCTCTTATTGAGTCGTATAGAAATGAATTTGAATCTGTTGGAGTTAAAACAATCATAAAGAAGAGTATTCAGCTAAAAAAAGATTAAAGGATGAAGAAAATCAATCTTGCTATAAAAAAATTTTAAGAGATATGAATAAAGAAAAAGATGTTGAAACATTTGGGGGATAAGCAGATGGATGAAAAAATAAAGCAGCAAAATAGTTTAATAATATCAATAATAATATTAATTGTTCTGTTATCAGGCATTGAGGCTGTTATCACTAATCATTTAGAATACGCGGTTTTTGGAACTATCGCTGCGGTTATGGTTTACCTCGTATTACGAAATTCTAAAAGAAAAGAATGTCCATACTGTGGTCGACATAATTCTCTTGATTCGCTGTTTTGTTCACACTGTGGGAAGAAATTTGAAGATAATCTCTCTGAGAAATAATTAATCTCTAATCAATGAACATAAAGAGATACATGAAATCATCTTCCTGTTTTTCCGATAATGTTATATGAAGATTCTTGTTCTAGGTACTTGTAAATAAAAACAACTAGCACAGGATGGTTACCTCTATGAAATATCGAGATGTTCTTACTGTATTTTTAGTCGTTGGATTCTTTTTGTCACTTGCCTATGTCATTGGTGTTTCAAAATCACCGTGGTTTTGGGTTGTTCCTATCCTGTTTTTTATCGGTTTGATTTGGGCTTTGTATTATCTTTGGCTGACCTAAAAAAAAGTCTTATCCTAATTTTTTCGGCTCATGAGATGAAGAAAGGTGAAGACTCGAATGATATGTTTCTTCACAAATCGGGCAAATCCCTTCTTTTACTGTCCAGTAATTCTCCCCGATTCTCCCAAAACGTCGTCTGCACGTCGCACAGATCATACTTTTATTTTCAGATTGTTATTTTAAATACTTTGTTGTGTGCCTCTATCCTAAAACGAATAGAGGGAAACCTTTAAACAACTCCTGGTATTCAGCTTTCGCAATGGATGATGTGTTACTACAAAAAGCCAATCAGCTCCTCCAGCAGTATAAGGTCTGTGATTCATGTCTAGGGAGACTGTTTCGAAAAGACATAAGACAAGGGGTCAATAATGCAGAGAAAGGCTCTCTCATTCGACAGCATCTCCACTGGAAGCAACAAACACCAACCGCAGAGTGCTGGCTCTGTGAAGGACTTCTCGATGAAATCCCAGATTTCGTCATATTACTTACCAACGCATTACAAGACTATGAATACGACACCTTTCTTGTAGGGTCAAAAATCGATGAGGATATTCAAGAAAGAGAACAGCGACTCTGGAACACGTTAGAGTTACAAGACGCAGAGCCGATCAAAATGGAAATAAACCGAGAAATCGGGAAAATTCTTGAACCTCAACTTGGAAAAACCGTTGATATCCCTAACCCAGAGATCATGGCGGTTATCGATACCAGATATAACGCCGTATCTCTTCAGATAAATTCTCTGTTCATATATGGAAGATATAAAAAATTCCAGCGGGGGATTCCCCAAACCAAATGGCCATGTTCCGTGTGTCGTGGGAACGGGTGTAAAAAATGTAATTACACAGGAAAACTCTATGATGTCACAGTTGAAGAACTCACCGCTCAAAAAGCACTGGAATTTACCAAAGGAACAGACGAGTCCTTTCACGGCAGCGGTCGAGAAGATATCGATGCCCTCATGCTAGGGACCGGGCGCCCATTTGTCCTTGAAATTAAAAACCCGAAAAAAAGGAATATTGACCTTGCTCTCCTAGAAAAAGAGACAAACCAGATGACAAAGGGCAAGGTTGAAATCAGTTCATTACGGTTTTCTTCTAGAGAAGAGATTGCCAGGATTAAAGCAGCAGAATTCAGAAAAACCTATCGAGTGACCCTTGAGGCTGCAGGTACTTTGAATAAAGAAAAACTTATAAAGGTAGCTCAGACATTACGGGGTAAACTCATAAAGCAGTTGACACCGACTCGAGTGGCCCATCGACGGGCCAATAAGATTAGAGAACGGACGATATACAACTGCACAATTGAATCGGTAGAGGGCATCATAGCCAGATTATTACTAGAGACCGAATCCGGGACCTACGTAAAAGAGTTCGTCTCTGGCGATGAGAACAAAACCCAACCGAATCTCAGTGAGCTCATAGGCATTCCCTGTAGAGTCATAGAACTCGATGTCATCGATGTCCAGGGGGAATAAGAACATATGAAACGATCAAAAGGAACACGAAGCAAAAGCAGATACATCATGAGAAAAAAACCGCGTACCCGCGGTGTATGCTCAATAACCAGAGCATTGCAACAATTCGAAGTTGGAGCTAGCGTCGCCGTTGACATTAACTCTGCGGTACACAAAGGCATGCCTCATCATCGATTCCAGGGGTACACCGGAAAAGTTGAAGGTATGCAAGGAAACGCGTATCTGGTTGGAGTTACTGTTGGAAAAAAACACAAGACCCTTGTAGTGTTACCAGAGCATTTGGGGAGAGTAACATAAATGGAATCAGCTTCTGAAGAAACCGGGAAAATCGTTTCCCTTGTAGAGGTTAAAAACATCCTAAAGAAAATAAGTAAAGAACGAAAAGAATTACTATATGAGCAGAAGATTGCGTTAGAACATGCAGAAAAATTCGCGAAACTTACTGCAAAGCAGACAAAAGACCTGATTACGGAACTGCTTAAGTTGGATCATGTTGAAGACATTCATGCCTATAAAATAGCGGATATCCTGCCTCAAACAGAGGATGATGTGAAAGCTATTTTTGCCAAAGAACGATACACACCTAACGATAAGGAAATAAAAACTATCTTGGAGACCGTAAAAAAACATTCGGTTGAATAGTGGTGGGGGTAGGTAAACGTGGAAGATTATGTCTATGTCTTGGATTACTTGGCAAAAGGACGAGGGGATCTCCCTCCCTATAAACGCAATCCAGTTGTCTATGGCATTGGGGAAAGCCAGTACACGTTTCTTGAGTTAATCCCGAAACGAGACGTAACTTTTACTACAGGAGAACGGATCTATGTTGGGAAAGATCCTGCGCTTCGGACGAAAATCGAGAAAATCAAAGGACGTATTAATTTTGAGGATCTCACGTCAACCGCTCATGGGGAGCTTCCGTATGTGTTATTAGATATTGTTCATAATAACGAAGCTCGATATGTGAAATTTTTCAATGAGGCATCCGCTATTTCAACTCGATTCCATGTTCTTGAGCTTCTTCCTGGTCTCGGGAAGAAGATGATGATTGAAATCCTTGATGAACGAAAGAAGAAACCATTCACTACGTTTCAGGAGATGCAGGACCGTATTGATTTCCTGCGATCACCAGATAAACTCATCTCAAAACGTATCGAATTGGAATTATCGGACCCGAATCAGAAATACCGTATTTTTACTCGTCCACCGTTATCTCACGATCAGCAACGTTGAGAGAATGGTGAAACAACGGTATGGACAGCATTTTCTCGTGGATCGTTCTGTCGCGGAACGAGAAGTACGGTACGCGGAGCTTACCACGGACGATATCATTCTCGAGATAGGTCCTGGTAAGGGAATCATCACCGTGTTATTGGCTCCGAAGGTAAAACAGGTTGTTGCCATTGAAATCGACCAGCGTCTTATTGGGCAACTTAAAAAAACGCTTCCTTCGAATGTGCTGCTGATTGGCAAGGATGCTCTTGATGTTGATTTTCAGACGATACCCAGGTTTACGAAAATCGTCTCAAACCTGCCGTTTGAGATTTCGTCACCGATCACCTTTAAATTCCTGGAGTCTTCCTTTACCAAAGCAATCTTGATTTATCAGAAGGATTTCGCGGAACGACTCGTTGCACAACCGGGGACAAAGGAATATTCGCGATTGACGGTCGGGGTGTTCTACAAAGCGAACTGTCGTATTTTAGAGGATGTTCCTCCGAGTAGTTTTTCTCCAGCACCAGAGGTAACCTCGTGCATTGTTGAATTGATTCCTCGGAAGAAACCAGCGTTTAAGGTGAAAGATGAGCAATTCTTTTTTGATTTTACGAAACAGTTGTTTACCCATCGGCGAAAAAAAATTCGATATACGGTTAAAAACCTGACTCAGTCCTATGAATCACTTCCATTTCTGGATAAGCGTGTTGAAGAATTAACTCCTGAGGAAATCGGGGTATTAAGCGACAGGCTCTGGGAGTTAAAATAATTCATGTATTTCTGATGTTTACTCGAGTAAATCTTGTGTGATGACATTTTTCCATTCTAGAAGTTTGATGGGGCAAGTATAAATACTGGTATTGACAAAGTATAACATGTGTCATAGCACACGAGATGAAAAAAAATGGGCAAGAAAATCATGATTGTTGATGATGACCCGGACCTGCTGGTCTTCCTTCGGATATTCTTCGAACACCAGAACTTCGAGGTACTGACAGTGGACTGCGGGAACGACTGCATCGAGGAACTCGAACGCGGATTCAAAGGAGTCATCTTCATGGACCTCATGATGCCCTTCATGGACGGCTGGACAACCCTTCGAGAAATCGTCAAACGAGGATACGACAAAAACGTTGTCGTCTCCATCATCACCGCAAGCGGACGAGCAGACCCTGAAAAAATGAGAGGACTTGAACCATACATCCATGACTACATTCAAAAACCCTTCAGCCTCGAAAAACTCATCAGCAACGTCAACGACGTATCCGTCACAACCAAACTTATGTTTTTTAGAAAAAAAATAAAATAGATTTTAAAACTTGGCGCATGTTTTGTAAATTTTATGTTGATTAAAGAGTGAACGATATTAATTGAACATTTAATTTTCCATTACAACCAAGGCTAATTAAGATATGTTTTTAAAGAAATAGTTGTTTCTAAACAGCATGGTGAGGGAATGGTCATGCAGAAAAAAACAATTTTTTAATTGTATTTATACTGCTGATGACTTGTGTTGTTGAACTCATCGTTACGCAAGATAGAGGTAAAGGAGGATCGTAAAAATGAATGGAAACAAAATAATCGCTGCCTTGGTTGTACTAGCGATGGTAGTATCTACCCTGGTGGTTTTAAATATTAACCTTGTAGAAAAAGCAACTGCAACAGCCCCCGTAACTCCACTTACACCTGGTGTGAGAGCATGGGGAAATGCAACAACTGAACTCATCTATGGTGTAAGCTATTCAGCGGTGTACATAAATACTTCGAAATGGTCTGGGTCAGGTCCATTTTACTTGTACTACCCCACCTATCGAGCAGATACGAATGGGTATGCAAATGAATTCTCGTGGGATGGCCCCTTTAAAATCGCAGGAAACAGTGTTCGTATAACATCAACAGGATCCAACAATGTAACACTTGATACTGCAAGTTCACCAATCACCTTTAACAAATCAGGGATGTGGATATTCGATAATGATGATACTCACGCTGGAAATGATGTTGCCTCCTATGCGGGCTACATCTGGGTGAACGCATCAACGACATATACCATAGAGTCGGTTTCTGATTTTAACTACGGTGATACAACATCTCTAACAATCACAGTAGACACAGGAACAGACACAGGATGTATAATTGATATTATGAATCCGAATAATGCAACGATCTATCATAAATGGCGTGCCACTGGTGTGACCGAACAAATAAAAAAAGAACCAGCGAACTTTTCGTTGGCTGGAACATATACGGTAAAAGCATACCGTGGTATGAATGATGTTAATACTACCTATTATTATCCAGATGAAAACGGTCAGAATTATAGTACCAAGTACGGGAGTGACTATACCGCACATTTCCCAACCCATCCAGTACAAACCAGTGAACACTACAATTATACAAAGGTAGGTCCCTGGAATCCACCAGAAAAGAATGCGACAGCGATTACATTCACCGTCAATACTGGGGAACCAATCATTACCTTAACAAATACATCCATTTACTGGGGATACAAGGCACGCATTGATGTCAATGTAACCGACAGCAACGGAAAAGGTATCGTCAAACCAATTTACGATATTAAACTTAAGTTCGGATCAAAATACGTTGACTTCTCTGATTACATCACTAATTTAGGCCTCGGTAATTATAGCATCGACATTCCACGATATACTGAAGGCGATGCTTGGACTGATCTTGCTGCCGCTGTTGGTCATAACGTTAACGGTACCTGGAAAATAGTGTTTGGATATGATGCAAACAATGATGGAACATATGAATGGAATGGCACTGCAAGCTTCCATATTTTGAGTGTAAGCCCACCGGTACAACTTATCATTGTGAATGATGGCAGTGGAAGACCTAATGATAAAAAAGTAAATGTTCCAGCCTACACTCCTGACGAGGGGGTTGCCCCGACTTTAGATATCGTATTCGATATCTTTGGTCGAAGCATTACAGACGACCTTGGACGAGCATACTACGGTGACAACATGGTTACGGAAGACTGGAAGAATATTACCGTAACCGGAGATATCCTCTACCCTGTCAACGAGAACACACTTGTCTACAATAATGATCATGCAAATCCAGGGCGATGGACTGCCTCCGTGACAACAACGAAGCCAGGTGGAACAATCAATATAACGGTCGACTGGCCTGGATCTGACAATGGTACTGCATCTCAAACCATTGAAATCGTCAATGGAACCAATGTCGCCTCAAACGTCGATAGATTCACTGTTGGAGCAGATTATAATCTTACCATCACCGTTAAAGATATGGATCAGGCTGTTGTGAAAAACGCCCATGTTTACCTGATGTGGCAAGATGAAGCTTTCGAGTTTAACGATACCGTTGGTGACAACACAGCAGGAAACGGTATGAATGGTGAATACACCTTTTGGATTAGACCACATAAAAAAGATGCGACAACACCAAATAGCGCCCCGCAGAACATCACGGTAGCAGTGCAATTGTATCCCACATCAGCATTCTGGGGATACACCAAAGTCATCATGGATAGAGACCACAATATGATGGTCAACGTCACACCAACCACAGGGTACGCTGGTGACCCTTCTTTGTATAATATCACCATCGCTCTTGTTGGTGGTGGTCACCCTACAGCAAGTGGTTTAACGATAGCTCTTTATAACTCAACAGGAACGCGTGTCACCGGAGATGATGCGTGGTCTATAACCAATCACTATAGCATCATAAATGAAGAGATCATTCTTTCTGGTGGAACATATTATCTCTACGCATACAACGCAAGCCATGACAGTGGAGGGCACAATGCAACGATAATTGTTTCTCCTTATACGGTCACCAGTTCACCATCTATCCTCGCCTGGAAGATTGACCAATCGGTCAACATGACATTCCATCTAATGCCAGCAGGAAATGGTACGTTAACACTCAATAACATGACGAGTCTACCAAATGCTTCCTACCCTGGAGAATCTAATCAAATCGCGATAGATAACGGAGTTGGTACCCTTGATGAGGTCAACGCAACAACCCTTGGGAACGTCACCTTCGATTTTGCACCAGATAGTGGTCAGGTCAGAGATGCTGATGGATTACTCCGTATCACCACCGCAACAGCAACACCTAACCCCGCTACTATCTACATTGGTGAAGTAAGTACTATTACTATCACGGTCACACACCCAGGAACCGGGACTCCGTTGGAAGATATCCGAGTAGGGCTCGACCATGGTCTCTCACTTAATGAGACGATTCTTGAAAGATTACCCAATGATCAATTCACTGATTCCACTGGGAAAGTTCATTTTGGTGTGATCGCATTGGCAAGTGGTATCGTCACGATCTCTATTGAAAACGAAACAGATCCTAACAATGCATTCGTCATCGTTGCAACAACACGAAGAACCATGACCATCATTACAGACTCATCCGTTAATGAAGGAAACACCTTCACCGTTCAAGCAAAGTATAATAATGTATTAATCACTGGAACAACAGTAACATTTACTTTCGCTAGCCAAACCTGGCCGACAACCACTGGTGTCGCAACACTCAC
>Ga0209777_10005830_pt1 | contig 14072 bp, 17 predicted proteins | sample FrelakmetHBP12HB_FD_187147 | JGI IMG/M metagenome (GOLD analysis project Ga0209777, IMG submission 187147) | Freshwater lake sediment microbial communities from the University of Notre Dame, USA, for methane emissions studies -HBP12 HB (SPAdes)... | ecosystem: Environmental > Aquatic >...
TAGAGAATTTCGAATAACCTCCCCACCCGAAGTACTTTATCTTAGAACTTCGAACAGCATGTATGGAATCTCTTGTTGATTTCGCGTTACAGGAGCGGTACAAGCAAGTAAAAGATCTAGGAGACCGGTTAGGCGAGCTGGCAACACTCATTGAATGGAAACCCTTTCGAGAGACTGTCAGGGATCTTTACACAAATACCACAGATCAGGGAGGACGACCAACTATCGATGTTGTTCTCATGATCAAATTATTGGTACTTCAATCGATGTACGGGTTATCCGATACGGAACTTGAACGCCAGGCAAATGACAAGATCTCGTTTCTGAGATTTCTCGGGTTCCCCGAGAAGGTTCCCGATCAAACAACGGTCTGGTATTTCCGGGAACGTCTATCCAAAACCAAGAAAGACAAAGCGATCTGGAACGAACTCCAAAGACAACTGGAAGGAAAAGGATTGAAGATCCGGAAAGGTGTAATCCAGGATGCGACATTCATCACGGCAGATACAGGACATGCATCTGCCGACACTCCCTGGGAGATGAGGCAAAAACCCGGAGAAACAAAGAAGGTACCTGGACAAAAAAGGGTACGAATTCCTATTTTGGATTTAAACTCCATACAAAAGAAGACTGCGACTTCGGGTTGATCCGGTCACTTCAGACCACGACTGCATCTGTTCATGATAGCAAGATCGATCTGTCAGAAGAAGGTGAAGTGGTCTACCGGGACCGGGGTTATTTCGGTGCTGAACCAAAGGGTTTTGATGCAACCATGAAACGGGGTGTACGGAATCACCCCATTGGCATCTGGGATAAGCTGAGAAACAAACGGATCGCAAGAAAACGATCTCCCGGTGAGAGACCTTACGCCTTTATCAAGACCGTTTTCAAATCGGCTCATACCATGGTCACGACTATTACAAGGGTGCATGCAAAAATGATTTTTGCTGCAATGGATTTCAACATCTGCTGTATTCGGACCTTCAAACATCACGGGATTATCTAGCAGATGCTATGGCATTTCAGAAAAAAACGGAAGATTGAAATAAAATTATGACCGATTTCTCGAGACTTTACATGGAAATTGCTTGAATCGGTTATTATATCCAAATTATTCCCCGTTATTCGAAATCCTCTGATGTGAATTTTGCCACCTAATTTACCCTATTCGAACCCCGAAAAGGCTGCCGGAATGCGAATATGAGGGTCGTTTTTCAGAGGGACGTGCAAAAAAAGGAAATTTAAAGGCCTGCACGCTCAACGATTACGTCAGCAACAGCCTTCGCACTCTTGAACGGGAAGTCGGTAGCCTTGAGTAATTTTCCTGCTTCACCGGCAGTCATCTTGAGATCTCCGACCTGGCAGGTTGTGGCCGCACCGTTCGGAAACGCAGCAATAAGATCGGCCGGAGTTTTGACCGGGAACTTCGCACCTGCGAGTGCCCCGGTAATCTGTGCATGAATTTGTTCCTTAACTGACTTGGTCATGGTTCTTCACCGGATATGCATAGTTATGTTAGGAATATATACTTGAGCGTCATTAAAATATACAAGAGCAGTTAGTATAGAAAAATGACCCGCAAGGTAATGAACACACACTGCAACATCATAAAAAGGAAATAATCTATGGGAGCGACACTCGGTTCTCTGACAGAAATCCGTGAATTGAAATCTGAGATTATCGGGCTTCGGACAGAATTGAAAAGGTTCATCCAGCATGCCAACCAGCAGCATGTCGATGGCGTGCTCTCTGGCCTGAAGAAAAATTATTGTGACCTGTTCACGAAGGACCAGGTCGATTCGGCAAAAAGCGATCTTTCCGCCCGCATGTTTTCTCCCTGTAAAATGCGGGAGAAATGTTTCGAGTTGTTTATGGATTTCCTGCAGAATACCGCCCGCCACATCAAAGACGGGCAAATCTCTGAGGAGATCATCAAATCTTACCGAGACCAGATGAAGGCAATGCGCAAAAAAGGGCCGTTCGACCGGTGTGACACCTGTTTTACTGAGGTCCACCGCCTCTTTGAAAAACAGGTCGACCTGATGCAATCGCTAGGTATTTACCAGACAACAGAACAGGGAAAGGAGTCTATGGGTAATATGCCTGATGATACCCTCGTAAAGGATCTGCTTGAACCGGTAGCAAATATTCAGCGGTTCCAGATCTTAAAATCACTCACCGTCCAGACCCGGACGTTTTCCGACATCTCGCAGCTGACCGGGCTGCGTGGAGGTAACCTTCTGTTTCACATCAAAAAACTGACCGATTCCGGTATGATCCTCCAGCGTCACGAGCGGGGCGATTACATTATTACCGATAAGGGATTCAAAACAATGACTGCAATTTCGCAGCTGCACCAGACTATCAACCCGTAAACAACTATCCAGAGTTAGTCAAAAGCTCTCCACTGAAACATACAGAAAGAACAAGGATATATGTGCCTGTGCTTTTGCTCAATTGATATTTTTCCCACCAGAACTCAAAATTTTCACCCCGTTTTTCAATACCGTTAAAAATTCACCTGCAAATACTGTTTACGGTTCATACTGAACCAGGAGCTGCCACAACTATGGCAGATTTCGTACAGAACTCACAGACCAAGAGTGCAATTCGCGAACTCGCTACCCCGATCGCAAGCGTTTCGGCGTTCAACCTGATCGTCCAGTCGGTTATCCCCGACAACCCGTTTGCCTGTGTATCCTATATGACCGCTAGGGAAACCCACGACCCGGTTGAAAAGACCTATTAGGCTTACACAGCCCAAATTTTCAACAAAGACAACAATGGAAACATTGTCAGTACCACTGAGATAATTTAAAACAGCTCTGCTGAATACGAATCGGGTGTTGCCACGGCTCACGATTCAAAATTTGACTTATTTAGTGCCACCCTCAAGTGTCACGATACGAATGGTGAAAATTATTATGTAGTTTTCACCCGTGACTATGTCATGCTCGCAAATTACTCGGACGATTCAATACGGACAACGTTCGAGAATCGGGCGGATAGCGTTGCAGCACTAACACCGGTTAAAGAAACAACGAAGCAGAAAAATGCGGGATATCTGGGAAGTATCCCATCTATCAGGACTATATTTTGATTTTTGTCACTGATCAGCCCTGTTACCCCCGTATCGCACAATAAGAGGTGCGCCACTGCGTGTGAAAACAAAGTATCGTCGAGAGGAATACCCGTCGAAGTATACTTTTGCCATTTAAACGAGGTTAGTGAACGTTTTACGATGGTCTATGCAATGAACGACACGGTCGGGATCCCCATTCTTACTTTTTCATAGTATCCTCTCCATAACAACCTTCATCCTTCTCTACCACGACACGATACTATGCCCGATTCTCAAGACCAGTTCATGCAAGCAACTGAACTAGTAGAACTCGGTCGGTTGGACGAGGCACTTACCCTATTCCAGGCACTCCTTAAAACCGATTCCAACAACGCCACTATCTGGAATAACCTCGGGATCATCCAGTTCAGACAGGGAAAATACCGTGATGCGGTGAATGCATTCGGGCAGGCAACGGATACCGACCCCGAATTCACAAATGCATGGTTCAACAAGAGTCTGGCACTAATCCATCTGGGAAAAAGAGACCGAAGCACTTCGTGCACTCGACAAAGTCCACAAGTTGAATCCACAAGACAAAGAGGCACAATCCCAGCGTGAGTTGATTGTCCGGAAAATGGCACATGTGAGTGATATGGAAAGAACGGATTCTCATTCAGCGCAGTCTCAATTGCGGGTATAAATTTGGATAAACGGGGTGCAATCGGGAACGGGGCTTTCATTGGCGTAATTTTTTAAAAACCGGGAAATGTTGTAATTGTATCGAAAATTTCTCGCAACCTAATGTGGGAATACGGGAAGGTGATCTAAAATGAAGGTAACCAAAGGGTATAACAAATGCCTATCCAGATTATCATATTGTAATGTGCCTTGGATCTTGTAAAAAGAAGCTGGCATTACAAGAATTATCATCAGGAAAATTACTTATCAGGCATGGTGAACCATAATGAACAGGATAAAGAAAAATAAACCACAGATTTCGCCTGATGTAAAATCATTTCGCGCGATACGAAGGCTTAATCTGAACCCCACCTATATACCGTTAGAGATTGGTGTGATTACGGGGTATATTATTATTGGGATGTTATCTGCGTCAACATCCATGTCCGGGATTCTGATCGGGATGATGCTCCGGATCTCCGGGTTATAATTTTTTATAATACAGTGTTGACTGTGTTATTTTTCACATCCCCAGACAGCCCAGTTCACAAGTTTTCTCCGCTAATATCGTATTCCTCGTTGTGTTACAATACGAGTTTGACCACTTAATAGAACGCGAAATTGGTATATTTGCCATAGTGCGAGTTAGCAAAATTAAAATCCAGCATAAAGCGGAGCAACATAGTGAAATATCACCGGGCGTTTTCTTATGAACTACACGGTTAATGATGTTGCTGTCTGGATTGTCATACTCATTATTGTATATGCACTTTTTCGATGCATTTTAAGAGTGCGTGATTGGTGGATCGATAGGATGGGATACGATCCGTTGGCACATTGGCGGAAGAAGAGATCGTAAATTTGTTCTTTTGGTTGATCACGAATATCCCTGCGTGTTCCTCCAATAGAATTTAACCAAAATGAAATGCCAGTGGAAATTTTGCCATTCAACGTATAACACTCGAAATCTCTTACGTTATTCGAAATCCTCGAAAAATTACTCTAATCCACTTTCGCACCCCTTAGTCCTGAGCCTTATCTCACTGAGAGCGGGAGTGATTCGGTGCTATGATGATCGAACTTCGCAAGGGTATAACACTTCATCCATGCACATTTAATGCAGTTATCGCACCAGATAAGGTTATGATTTCGGACTCAACAGCAACACTGGTCTGCAGCGGTTCCTCGTCCTGTACGTGAGTGGGAATTACTCACGCCTTCTCTCATCGATCAACCGGTCATCCAAAATTCTTTAGGTCCGCATGGCATTCACCGCCTATCAACTCTTCACCATACTGAAAGAAGCAAGCCATACGGTTCTCCTCATTGAACACGATCCGACACTCTTTGAAGGTGCAGAGAATATGATACCACAAGTTGCGGGAATGCTCAGAGATATAAGCCGCGAATCACTTGTTATCTTATACACCCCTTCTATCGACCATCATTTCTCTGTATTGATGAGACAAGCTTCTCACATCATTGAGATCGCGCCGGCTGAAGATATAGTCGGGACTACACTGAATCGCTGCTCCCGATTGCATCGTAACCGTGAAATGCCCCCTTATGCACAGCGAACTTTGGAGGTGTCGTAATAGGAAGGAGTTTTGAGAGTGTATTTCTAGTAGACGCACAAAGCATATATATAAATATTTTTTCATCTATATTCAATAATAGACAATGGGTTCCCACACTATATATCCACACAAAAAATACTGGAGCAAGATAATACACACCGCCCCCCGAGCTGAGGTAGCTCATGGATCTGTATTGCCTACAGGCGCTGTTGAGGGAAAGGTTATAGGTCGTGTTATTGGTTTCGAGCCAAAGAGCAGCATACATAGGTGCGTTAGATGGCACATATAACATCCAATTTCCGCGAGTGGATTTCCACCGCACAGCACCGGTGGATTTTATTTATGAGAAAGCGGAGGGATGCGCCATGACCCGGATCCTTCTCATTTCACCCTCTAGGGAACTGTTGATCCAGGATATCCCTATTGTTGACAAAGACGATGTGAAAAAAGTCAAAGACATAATCGAGAAAAAGGAATTAGAGTATGGGGGTATTGAGCGGATCCTAATGACTAGGGGAATCATCCGCTTAATGGAGAAAGGAGATGAAATCCCTATACCTTCAGATGGGGAGGAAATGAAAAAGACAAGCAGTGTTGATATAGAGATTTTCCAACAACCGGACCGACAGCCCCGGACTGATGAAGAACTACGAAAGGCCGCCAAGGAGCTGTGGGACCAAAGAATAAAAGAGGACCAGCACAATCATGACTGAAACGAAAGCATGGTCCTCAATTCAATTCAAAATCCGGGAACTTCTCAGCTTCAGGAGTTGCCGTAATTCCCGAACTGAATAAAACTGGCGTCACTAAAACCGGGTCCGATCCGGACTACACTCTATCACGAATTCTTTGCAAAAATCTATCGTTTGAAAAATAAATTAAATTGGCTGAGTAGAAAACACCTATCCGACAATAGTCTGGTCTGATCATGAGGACATGATGTTTACGGGATACTTATGATGAATTCATCACACCATCCTGCTGAAAGCCCCTCTTTCTTTATCAACCGTGAACTGAGCTGGATACGGTTCAACCGGCATGTGCTGGATGAGGCACGTGATATAAGCCAACCATTACTGGAACGGGTGAAATTTCTTGCGATTTTTGCCAATAATCTCGATGAATATTTTATGATACGGGTTTCTGGGTTGCAGCGGCAGGTCAACAAAGGAGTGTTGAAGTCACCTCCGGACGGTATGACTCCCTCCCAGCAGCTGGACGCTATTCGGCAGATGCTTATTCCTGAACTCGAAACCCAGTCCGACACATGGAACAAGGAAATTCTGCCCCAGCTGGATGCTGCTGGTGTCCATGTTCACCTCTATTCTGGCCTTTCTGATGAACAAAAAAAAGTCATGCGCACGTTTTTTGTGAATGAGGTCTTTCCGGTCTTAACACCCCTTGCCTTTGATAGTGCCCACCCGTTTCCTTTTATCTCAAACCTTTCGCTCAATCTTGCCATAATCATTCGGGATCCTGCAAAAAAAGAATATTTTGCGCGGGTAAAAGTTCCGACAAACCTGTTCAGCCGCCTTGTCCGTGTCCCTGAACCCTCCGGAAACGGGCGAACGGATGATTCTGAGGTTCACCTGGTCTATCTTGAAGAGCTAATCGCAGCACACCTAGACATGCTCTTCCCGGGTCTCGAAGTGGTCGCGTCATTCCCATTCAGGATCACAAGAGATGCGGATCTGGAGATTGAAGTCGATGAAGCCTCAGACCTCCTGACTACCGTCGAGGAGATAATGGAACAGCGGGCAAAGGGAAAACCGGTACGCATCGAACTTGATTGTTCCATGCATGACAATACCTGCCATATGCTTGAGAAGAAACTGGGTGTCCGATCGGATATGCTTTACCGGGTCAGTCACCCGGTTGGCATGGCTGATCTTATGCAGCTCATGTCACTCGATCGCCCGGACCTCAAAGATACGCAATTCCTTCCGTCAATACCCGCAGAACTCGCTGAGGGGAAAGACATTTTCACTGCCATCCGGAGTCGGGATATCCTGCTTTATCATCCGTATGACAGTTTCACACCCGTAGTAAATTTTATCCGGCAGGCTGCCCACGATCCGGATGTACTTGCGATTAAAATTACGTTATACCGGGTCGGATCCAATTCACCTATCGTCAATGCTCTTATGGAAGCCCGGGAAAACGGCAAGGCCGTTGCAGCACTCATTGAACTCAAGGCCCGTTTTGATGAAGAGAACAATATCGGGTGGGCACGGGCACTTGAGCATGAAGGGGTCCACGTAGTTTATGGAGTAGTCGGACTCAAGGTCCATGCAAAACTCAGCATGGTCGTACGAAGGGAAAAAGATGGGATTCACCGGTACGTGCACCTTGGCACCGGCAATTACAATGCCACAACAAGTCGTTTCTACACAGATTTTAGTTTTTTTACCGGTGATCGCGAGATCGGTGAGGATGTTGCCAATGTATTCAATTTCCTTACAGGATACGCCCGGATTGAAAAATACCAGAAACTGCTTGTTGCTCCAGTGACGCTGCGGAACGGGATTATTGATCGCATTGACCGGGAAATTGCCAGACACCGTGAACATGGAAACGGACATCTCATTTTCAAGATGAATGCGCTGGTAGATCCTCTTTGCATAGCTGCACTGTACCGGGCTTCCCAGGCTGGCGTGAAAGTTGATCTGCAGGTCCGGGGTATCTGCTGCCTGCGTCCGGGAATTCCCGGCATCAGTGAGCATATCACCGTAAGCAGTATTGTAGGAAGATTTTTGGAGCATGCACGTATCTACTACTTCCACAACGGTGGATCAGAAGAGGTTTTCCTGGGTAGTGCCGATCTTATGCCACGAAATCTTGAACGACGAATAGAAGTACTGTTTCCGGTTGAAAACCCATCACTACGCGAAGCAATTGTATCAACGATTCTTCCTGTTCAACTGAACGATACGGTCAAAATGCGCTTTCTGAAAAGTGATGGCTCTTATGAACGCCGTAAACCTTCCGATGACATGCCACTACTTAATGCGCAAACCTGGCTGGTGGATCACCGGGGGATCTGGTATAATGACATTCATCAATAAACCAGAATCAATACGAGCGGAATGCATTTTTGGCGTCCATCGACTTCTTCCTCTTCTCGATGCATTTTCAAAAGAGATTGAAGGCGTAAAAACGGCACAGGATAGTGAACATATCCATCGTATGCGGGTAGCATCACGGAGACTTCGTGCAGCGCTTCCTCTATTCGCTTCCTGCATTCCCGAAAAAAAATACCGGCTAGGGATACAGGAGATACAAAAGATAACCCGGGCACTGGGAGATGCCCGTGATACTGATGTCCAGATTGCATTTATAACAACACTCATAAAAAAGAGAAAGGTCGAAATGCAGGACAAAAATCCGGATGTTGTCACTCCAATCTGGTTTAAGGGTGATGTGGAAACGATTCTCCTCTTGCAATTGCAGAATAAACGTTCAAAACTCCAGACTGCTGTTGTGTCGGCCTTAGAAAAACTGGAAAACGGCGGTATTATTGATGAGATGAGAACTTTTTTTCAAAGTCAGATAAAAGGAGTTAAAAGGACCCGGAAGAAATCACCCCCCTATGGAATCCACCCCGTTGCCGCCTCACGAATTTCCCGTCGTCTCAACGCACTAATCTCGTACGAAAAATATGTGTATAATCCGAATGCTGTTGCGGAACATCATGCAATGCGGATTGCGGCAAAAAAACTCAGGTACACCATGGAAGTTTATGCTCCTCTCTATCGGCTCGGCCTTAAAAAATATCTTTTACGTATAAAAAAGATACAGGAGATTCTTGGGGACCTGCATGACTGCGATGTCTGGATTGATACGGTGATGGTCAAGCTATTAAAGGAACGGTTAACATCACAAACAAAGAAATCTTCAAAAAATGTGCATGTGAGCAGAATAAGCAGTTACCAGCATTTTTTATCTGAAAGGAAAAAGGAGCGAAAACGTCTTTACCGTAAGTATGTAAGGTATTGGGAATCACTCGGGCGTGCCCACATATGGGATGAACTCCGCAGAATCCTGATGGAAGGAACAAAACGAAAATTTGGATTTCTTAACATTCCCCCAGAGGATGCATTACGTGCTTCAGTTTTCACTCTTGCCAATCAATTTCCGGAGGGGATAATGCATCGTCGCACAGTGACTGCTCTTGCCCTTATAATGTTTGATGATCTTGCAGACCTTCACCGGATGGCTGCACACGAACGATTCCTTCTGGAATGTGCCTGTACCCTTCATGATATCGGCTGGAAATACGGACAAAAAGGACACGCGAAACGCAGCGCCGATATGATAATATCTGATGACCATCTTCTCCTCGATGTACATGACCGGGGAATTATCGGATTGGTTTGCCAAGCCCATCGTGGAAAAGTCCATTTCGAATCCAATGGCTTTTTTTCACTTCTCACTTCAAAAGAACGCGATAGTGTAATGATGCTGGCATCGTTGATCAGGATTGCTGACGGTCTGGATTATCCCCATAACGGATCAATCGAATCCGTTCACTGCACGATAGATCCTGATGAGATAGTTATTGAGATTTCAGCGATACAAGATGCATCCTCAGAGATGGAACGAGCTTTTCTGAAAAGTGACCTCTTTTCCCGGGTATTTAAACGGACGTTGGTGATCCAGTGAAAATCAAAAAGGTTGGTCCGAATGGTCGTGTTGTATCATTTATAGATATTGGAACCAACTCTGTTCGTCTCCTCGTTGTTCGACTCAATCCAAACCATTCGTACAGTATTCTCTCTCAGCAAAAACAACAGGTACGGCTTGGGGAGGGAGAGTTTGAGGAAGAGGAAATCCTTCCTGAAGCAATTGAACGCTTGGTTATCGTGTGCAAAAAATTAACAGAACTTGCCCGGACATTTCATACCGATGAATTTGTTGCTGTTGCAACATCTGCCATGCGTGAAGCTGCCAACCAGCAGGATATCCTGCACCTTCTCAGGCAGGAAGCCCTGTTGGATGTCCGCGTGATTTCCGGACAAGAAGAAGCACGTCTTATTTACCTTGGTGTTTCAAGCGGAATTCATCTGGAAGATCGGCAGGCATTCTTTATCGATATTGGTGGCGGAAGTACTGAAATTGCGGTTGGCGGTGAACAAAATTATCATTATCTCGAGAGTTTTAAACTTGGAGCTATACGCCTGTCAAACCTTTATTTACCCAATAATGTCAACGAGCCGGTATCAACGGACCAGTATAAAAAAGTCCAGCAGCACGTGAAAGATGCCATTATCCATTCTGTTCAGAAAATACGCAAACAAAAACCTGATCTTGCTATCGGAAGTTCTGGAACTATCATGAACCTGGCCGAAATTGCACAAAAAGCCCTCCAAAAGAACGGGAATTCCGGAGAGAATGTTCTGCTCTACAAAGATTTGCGGAAAGTTATTGATCTCCTGTGTTCCCTTCCGCTTGAGCAGCGCAGAAAACTTCTAGGCATGAATCCTGAACGTGCTGACATCATCATACCCGGGGCAGCTATCCTTGATATGTTCATGAAAGAACTGTCACTTGATTCCATTACCATTACCAGCCGGGGACTGCAAGACGGCCTGCTGGTTGATTATCTCTCGAGGATGGATGCATTCCCTCTCCTGGGCGAACTATCACCCCGGCAACGAAGTGTTCTGCAACTGGGAAGGTCATGCAGGATCAATGAGGTACATGCACGAACCGTGACAAGCCTCGTTCTGGAGTTATTTGACTCCGCGAAGATGTTGAAACTCCATAATTTTGGTGACTGGGAACGAGAACTGCTTGAATATGCAACATTTCTCCATGATATCGGATCCTTTATTTCTTATACCAATCATCATGCACATTCCTATTATATTATAAAAAATTCAGAGCTTCTCGGTTTTGATCAAAACGAAGTCAATTTTATGGCAAATATTGCACGTTTTCACCGGAAAAGAACCCCGAAGAAAAAAGATCTTGAAATTCTCGAGCTGGATGAACGCGAACAGGAAACCCTGCCTATACTTACAACTTTCATCCGTCTTGGAGAAAGTCTTGACCGGAGCCATGCAGCACTGATTCAGCATGTCCGGTTTTCGAGTGTTGATAAGGAGTCGGTATCTCTTGAAGTAGTTGCCCGCGGTGACTGCCAGCTTGAGATCTGGGGTGTTGATGCTGAAAAAAAAGCGTTTGAAAAAATTTTTGGAAAAAAATTAGTGCTTGAGAGAATCCAGATGAAATAAACTCTAATACGAGGTTGCGCGAAATCGGAGATCAGGATTTTTAGGAAGTTTAAATAGATTAATTGGTCTGGAAAATTGAGGTAGGGGCGGTAAATAATGGTGTTATATTACCATTTTCAGGCATGGTTTGATAATTACGCTTCAGCTTTTCCATAATATCTATAGAGTTATTTCTTATAACTATAGAGAATTGAAAAAGTATATAACCATAGCCAGTTTAAACTGCATCATAGAAAATCACAACGGGCTTCTGCCCCTTGAGCCAAAGCACATCGTTTGGCTCTACTCGTCAGTGAGCCGTCAATGTTTCTGGAGCTGGCTGCGAAATGCAGTCCGGGAAACCTGCATGAAGAGGATGTATGAACTCTCATGAATGCACTATTGAACGAAATACCACAACCAAGGTGATCAGATTTCATAGAGATGTACTCCTGCAAACCCGCTGGATTGGTATAGACCTGAACACAACCGGCCATGCCGTGGTTGCTGCCGATCTCCAGAGCGGGAAAGTTATGAAACTAGGAAAAATGATGAGATATCAACGATCCTCGTTAACGAAGAACTGTACAAAGTTTTACAAGGAAGGCAAACCATGGAAACTGAAAAAAATCAAGAGCCGTGAGAAGAAAGAGTTCAAGGCCGCTCTTCATAAAATTGCCCGACAAATCGTCAGTTTTGCCGAATCTGCCTGTGCCGGGATCAAGTTTGAAAAACTCTTTTCGTGCAGGTACCTGCACCAGCGGGAGTCAGAACATTCATACGAATTCTCGTTCGAGAACGGATCGTTTGTCACTCTACTGCACCTCGTGGAAAAACGGGCGCTCAACCGTGGTATACCCGTCAAGTTTGTCAACCCGTCCTACACTTCCAAACGATGCAGCAGGTGCGGGGGGTTGGGGAGACGGGTGCGGAAGCGGTTCGAGTGTCTGCAATGTGGCAGTGTCATCCATGCGGACGTCAACGCTGCATTCAACATTGCCACACGGTCCTGCACCACTGATAAAGCCGAGCTCCACCAGATACGTACAACCAGAAAAATGATACGGAAACGTGCCTTGGCAAGAGAGGTCCTTCCAGAGACCGCTGTCTTGGCCGGTCAGGACCTTTCCTGTCATCATGAGATAATATCCTTATGGGACGAACCATTGATCGAGGGTGAGGCGTTATGAATCAGCGGGACTTATGATCCTGATTGGGCTTCTTCCAGGGCCTTGCGCGCCATCTCCACTATATCCTGGGCGGCAGTGACTTTTGGTTTTATCATCCCGAACTCTTTTTTGTCAAAGGATACCTGTGCCTCTTTGTACAGGCTATCTGCCCGCTCAATCCGCCCCTTCGCTTTTGTTACGTTTGTGCCCTCACTCCCTGCCATCTCGATCTCTTGCTGAACAGCAAGTACCTGTCCATAGAGATCTTCAAGCATGGACCGGAATTCTTCTGCTTTTTGCGATTCCTCTTCGAGTTTCTGCCGTCCTTTTTCTCGCATCGCGTCTTTAGCCTGCTCCTGGCCTTGGATGATAGTTTGGAGCTCATCCTCGACTTCTTTTATCGTTTCTGCGAGGACGGTAGCAAATTCTGTCTGCTCGTTTTTGGACTCGTCCCATCCCTGGTATGCCTGATAGGCGCCCCCTGCCGCCGCTCCTCCGATTGCTCCGGTGATCGCGTCACTGGCACTCTGATCCTTACGCAGAATATTTCCGAGGACACCTCCAATACCCGCTCCCGCGATCGCACCCATAATCCCCTTTGAGATCTCCTTGTGTTCACGGTCAACGGTATACGTCACCTTGACATTTTCGTTGTCGACAGAGATATCAAGGTGCCCCTGCTCATCGGTATGTTTGACATGCATTTGGGCAGTGGTCTCTTTGAGCACCTGCTGCGTAATCTCGGTTCCCTTGAGTGCAAGGTGCGATACAAGGCGTTTTGTAAAATCCTGATACTGCGATGACACTCCCTGACTATAGTAAATGAAGACCATGATCTCACTTCTCCTTTATATGATACTGAGAGTTAGAGATGTAGAAGAATATATTCTTGATTTTTTAATCTCTCCCAATCACGTAAAATGTATATTATGTGTTCCGATCCTACTCCGATTAACACCTCTTCCTATTCCATAACACCGTAACAGAACTTTATTTTCACTATTAACCATTATGAAAAAGAGTTTATTTTCCTGCTTAATGATCTGGATGGACTCCCCAACCTTCCACTTATCGCAATCAGCTTTGAGGCACGGTGTTAAAGCCAAGGGGAGATCTGATCTATACAAAATCCAGTTGGTTATCGAATTCTTTTTCATACACCAGTACTTTTCCATGAACCCGGGTTTTTGGGTGTATCCTATAATGAGAGCATAGCAAGCAGGGGGTGAAGGTGTATTGATCAAATAGAGCCTCTCGCCATGCTTGTTCTTTTGGCAGATCTCAATGGTCATGTGGATAGATTACCCTCACAGTGAAAAGAGGGGCCGTTTTTATGCACCAAAAAAATATTATTTAATCAGAACAAGTA
>Ga0209777_10005831_pt1 | contig 14070 bp, 15 predicted proteins | sample FrelakmetHBP12HB_FD_187147 | JGI IMG/M metagenome (GOLD analysis project Ga0209777, IMG submission 187147) | Freshwater lake sediment microbial communities from the University of Notre Dame, USA, for methane emissions studies -HBP12 HB (SPAdes)... | ecosystem: Environmental > Aquatic >...
GGTCACGGTTGGGCAGTGGGTGGCTCCGACCCGATGCGAGAGCGCCAGCGTTGGCCAGCGTGCGCCAATGTCACCAGCGGGCGGTGGTCAGAGGCCCAGCTTGATCTGGCTCCGAGGCGCAGTGTGGCCGGACGGCTCTACCCTTTCCTGGTGGGCTGAGGCTGCAAGACGACCGCACCGTCTCGACTGACCGGCTCGAGGGGCACCCCATCCAGCGATCGTCTCGCAGTCCAGAGCCGGTCGTCGGGCCTATACCTGCCCCTACTGTGCCGGCGTCGCCGGCATGACCGGGCCCGATCCTGCGCCCGTCTGCTCGACCGCAGCCGCGATCTCAGCCAGGTCGTCGGCCGTGAGCGCCAGCGTGCCCCCCGGAAGCCAGCCGTCCACCTGCTCGGGACGCCGCGCCCCCACGATCGCGCCGGTCACGCCCGGCCAGGCAAGCGTCCAGGCCACGGCCACGGCCGAGACGCTGGTGTCATGGCGGGCCGCGATCGGCCGCAAGGAGTCGCGCAGGGCCAGGTTCGCGGACAGGGCAGGCTCGATGTAGTCGGCATACGTGCGGCGCCAGTCGGTATCCGCCATCGACGCGACGCGTGCCCTAGAGAAGGAGTCCGTCAGGAGTCCCGAGGCCATGGGGCTGTAGACGATCACTCCCGTGCGGTGTGCGGCGCACCAGGGAATCACCGTCGCTGCAGACTCGCGATAGAGGAGCGACAGCGGCGGCTGCAGGGAATCGACGTGACGGACGCTCTCGCACCGCTCGAGGAGGGCGGCGTCGTAGTTGCTCACCCCGATGGCCCTGACCTTGCCCTCGTCCTGGAGCCGGCCCATCTCGCCCCACGAGTCCTCGGCCGGCACGCCCGACTCGTCGGGAGCGTGGATCTGACAAAGGTCTATTCGCTCGATCCCGAGCCGCCTGAGCGACGCCTCGCACTCGCGCCGGATGGATTCGGGCGCCGCGACGAAGCGCGGCTCTGCGCGCTGGTTCGCCGGATCCCACACCATGCCGCACTTGGTGAATACCAGGGGCCGCTCCATGGCCGGCAGTTGCGCCAGCGCCCGACCGACCACCTCCTCCGAGTGGCCGAGCCCGTATATGGCGGCCGTGTCGATCCAGCTCACGCCAGCCGCAACGGCGTGAAGGATCGCCCGAACTGAGTCGCTGTCGTCCTGATCACCCCAGCCGTAGACCCAATCGCCCCCCACCGCCCACGAGCCAAATCCGACCGTCGTGATCTCCATGCCGCTGGTGCCGAACTTGCGGACGTTGATATCCATCTGGTCGTCTCCTCAGTCGCGCGACACGCGTGCACGGCAATTGTGCGCCGTCCTAGCAGACAACGAACGCCTAGACTCCGCCCGCAAATGCGTTGGTGATCCCCGCCGTATGTGACGGCATCCGCCTTGACGGCCGTAGCGGCGATCGCCCTGAGGCTCTCCTGACCCTGGCCCTCCAGCACGGCCGACAATGTCAGCCTGAGCCCGAGGGGAACGGCTAATCCGCCAGCTAGGCCATGAAAGACATGGATCCGGGCTCGATCGGGTCGACACCTTCAGGTCTCTATGCAGAGGGTCTGAGTGTCAAGGGCTTTCGCGTGGGGGAGCCCGTTTGTACGAGGGGAATGCGCCTCTCATGTCTCTATGGCCTCCTGCAAGGGGAGGACTCGGTTGGGTTGGAGACAGCGGTGGCCCAAGTCATTGAGGGTCGTCAAGCGACCAGACCTGATGTGGGGCCTCCCGCTCGGAACGGCTCCTGGCGCGTGAGGATGTACCAGATCGCGCTGGCGAGCTCTCGGGCGAGCTCGACCCGGGCGACCTTACTGCCTCGCTGCTTGCCGAGCCGGCGCTTGGTGTGTTCGTAGCGATCGTGATAGTAAGGATTACGGGCAGCGGTGGTGGCGGCTTCGATGAGCGCCCAGCGCAGGTACTTGGGGCCGGTCTTGGCCAGAGGGCCACGTCGGTCAGACAGGCCGGACCCGTACACCCTGGGGCAGAGCCCGGTGTACCCGGTGAGCCGCTTAGGGCCCGCGAACCGTCCGATGTCGCCGATCTCGGCGGCAATCGTGTACGCGAGCACCCAGCCCACACCGGGGACAGTCATGAGCAGGGGGACGTACCGGTGGTGGGCCCCCGTCGTGCGGAGTTCGGCCTCGAGCGCGTCGATCTCGGTTTCGAGCTCGTCTGCGAGGCGCAGGCTCGTTGTGAGCGTCGTCGCCCAGGGCTCAGGGATTGGCATGGCGGCGAGCAGCTCGCGCCCGCGCGTCCCGAACAGGTCTGACACCGGAACCGATTTGGCCAAAGGCGATGAGCGTGGCGTGGATGCGGTTCTTGAGCGAGGTTCGATAGCGAACGAGATACACGGAAGCGAGCCCGCTCGCGCTCGGCGCGAACCGATGGATCGGGCAGCCAGATCGCCGGCACCAACTCCCGCCGGGCCAGCTCGGCGAGTACTCGCGCGTCGATCTTGTCCGTCTTGGCGGCCAGGGGGGCCAGACCCCTCGCCTTGGCCGCGTCGGCAATCTCGACGTCCGGGCCGAACCGCTCCAGGGTGTCGTGGACGAAGCGGGCACCGTTCATCGACTCGATCGCCGCCTCCACGGGCTGGCCGTACGGTCCGATCCGCTCGGCGAGTGTCCGGAGGGCATCGGCATCAGGATGGACGGCGAGGAGTTCGACCGTCTCACCGGTCTCGTCGAGGACGTGCACATCTAGCTTCTGGCGCGAAAGGTCCAAACCGGCGTACAACATGTCCTGGGCCTCCTGGTGATTGGTTCCGTCGAGAACCCACGATTTCACCAGCGGGGCCCTCTGCATAGCAGTCATCGTGTTGGAGTTTCGGCTGTTCGGAAGTTGCTCATCCGGATAGGATTGATGCGCGAGTCCTGCGTGGCCGGACGGCTCTGAGGACCTGCACAGATAAGGTCGTCCTCTCTGGGGGTGCCTTCTGGGCTGATAGCCCCAGGCGGCGAGGCGAACCGGGGCCAGGGGTCAAGGTCCGGACACGGCCCACCATCGCCGCGTGGCAAGGCGTCATCCACGGTTGTGGTCGCCGTTGCCGGCCTAATGGCAGCCAGAGAGGCGCCCTGGACGGAGCGGATATGCCACGGCGGGCGTTGCTGGGCTGGGTCCTGGTGGTGGTTGCGGCGGCGGGCCTCCTTGGCGGCTGCTCCCAATCGTCCGCCGCCGGCTGGAAGGTAACCAAGGATTCGAGCGGGTCGTGTGAGGTTTCGACCCCGTCCGACTGGCAGTTGGGTCGCGATTTCTTCCTCGAGCGGGAGGCTGCGATTGCCAACCCCATCCCGGGCGAGAGCGGGCTATACCCGCCGATGGGCGCCCAGTTGTGGGGAGTCGAAGCGAGCAATCCCGCTAAGGCCAGCCCTGCCCCGACGGGCGAGTGGTACCAGCTGCGCACTTCGGTCGTGGACGGCGATTGGGTGTGCTCGGTGTGGCGTATCAACGCATCGACCGACTTCACGGCCACGGACAAAGCAACGATGGATCAGGTCGGCAAGACCCTCCAGGCGGTGCCGTGATGCGGGCAGCATCCAAATCTGCGCGGGTCGGTGCCGCCGCCCTCATCTGCGCCGTTGCCCTGATGCCGACGCTGGGGTCCCTGAGCCGAGCCCGGGCAGCAGGCCCGTCCGACGTAACGTGGACGGCTCAGGGCCAATCCGGCAGCAGCCAGACCACCGACACCGTCAACGGCGTAACGACCAGTACAGAAACCTGGACTGAAACAAGCCACCAGACGTCGAGCGACGGCCAGACCTTCGACGATTCCCAGACGCGCCAGGTCAACGGGGACGGAACGGCGCAGGAGCACGACGGGTACACCGTGACCGCAGCCGATGGCAGCACTGGGACCTCATCCACCGATTCCACCTGGGATTCGGCAGGAAACGAAACCCGTCGGACCACGACCACCGTGACCGACAAGGACGGCAACCAGACGACCACCGTGACCGAGGACGACTACGACGCCCAGGGCAATCGGACGTACCACGGCGAGAGCAGCACGCAGAACAACCCAAACCCGCTCACTTCAGCGGAACCGACGGCGGCCGAGACGCCGGGCGAGAGTCCGGCCGAGACGCCGAGCGAGACGCCGAGCGAGAGCCCGACGGCCACATCGACGGCGGCGTCGACCCAAATGGAAGGATCCTGCGGGGGCGGACCCCTTGAATGCTATGGGACCCTCACCCCTCAGCCCAGCACCGGCATGTTCGTCGCGGTGTATTCCCTGCAAAAGGCCACCAGCTACAAGTTCAGCATGACCTTGGTGGGTGCAGCAGCAGACCCCAACTCGCCGGACGCGGACTTCGCCTATGGGCTATCGCAGATCACCCCGGGTGCTTCCTGCGGTAGTGGCAGCTTCACGGTCAAGGGCACCATCACGAACCAGCAACCAGCCTCAGCCCATGGCTACGTGTCAGTCTTCGACGTAGATGTCTCCTGTCCCGGCCTCCATATCATCAGGGTCGGCGACTCCGTGTACATCGACCAGGGCAACACTGGCACCTTCACCGAAGCGCCCGGCGAAGCCTACGACCTCGACTTCCTCTCGCCGGAGAATATGGTCAGGGATTTCTTCAACCCGTGGACGGCCTCCTACTACACGCAGGTTGGGTCGGAGACCAAGGACGGCGTGAGCAGCGATCGCTATCGGTCTGACGAGGCTCTGGACGAGGAGGAGGAGGGCGGTCAGTACGACACCTGGTCGGCCGACGTCTGGGTTGCCCAGGATGGCGGCAACCTGGTCAGCATGGATATCGTGGGTAAGGAGGCTAACAGCGGCGGTCCATACGAGGTCGAGTTTGACATCACCAACGTCAACGACCCCGCGAACATCGTGACCGCTCCGGCCCAGTAGCGGGCAGCTGGTTGTTCGAAGTCCTCGGCAACAGTGGCTGCGGGCGAACACGTGATTCCGAGCCCTCGGCCGTAAGGTCGAGGGCTCGTTCATCGCCGCCGTACGGTGTCTCTCGCCGCAGTGCCCGGGCGCGGGCTACTTCGCCCGAGTGCCACGGCCGACGTGGAGCGGAGATGCCGTCGACGCTGTTCGCGAGGCGGACGCGGGCGAGGACACTGAGACGAAACTCCACACCGAGCCACTACGATGCAGCCATCGTGTTGGGGGTCCAGGGCGAAGCGGGCGTTCCTTGGCGGGCAAACCCTGCCGCTCACGCTGCAGGATCGTGACTTATCCTGATGAGCACCCGGCACGCCGAACAGCGTCCTTGGCCTCGGCCAGGGCCGAGTGACCAGATCGGGGGTCGAGATGCAATTCGGGGTCTTCAGCATCGGCGACGTGACGACTGATCCCACCACGGGACGCGCGCCGAGCGAGGCCGAGCGGATCCAGGCGATGGTGACCATCGCCCTCAAGGCGGAGGAAGTCGGTCTGGACGTGTTCGCCACAGGCGAGCACCACAATCCGCCGTTCGTCCCCTCCTCCCCCACCACCATGCTCGGCTTCATCGCCGCGCGGACTGAGCGACTGATCCTCTCGACCGCCACGACGCTGATCACGACGAACGATCCCGTGAAGATCGCCGAGGACTACGCGATGCTCCAACATCTCGCCGGCGGTCGCGTCGACCTGATGCTGGGTCGGGGCAATACGGGCCCGGTCTACCCCTGGTTCGGCCAAGACATCCGGAACGGAATCCCGCTGGCGTATGAGAACTACGCTCTGCTCCACCGACTGTGGCGAGAGGACGTCGTCGACTGGGAGGGCAAGTACCGGACACCGCTAACAGGCTTCACCTCGACGCCGCGGCCACTGGACGGTGTGCCGCCCTTCGTCTGGCACGGCTCGATCCGCAGCCCGGAGATTGCCGAGCAGGCCGCCTATTACGGGGAAGGCTTCTTCCACAACAACATCTTCTGGCCGAAAGACCACGTCCAGCGGATGGTCGAGCTCTATCGGCGGCGTTTCGACCACTACGGACACGGCCCGGCCGACCAAGCCATCGTTGGGCTTGGCGGCCAGGTCTTCATGCGCACGAAAAGCCAGGACGCCGTCCGTGAGTTCCGGCCGTACTTCGACCACGCGCCCGTCTACGGCGGTGGGCCATCGCTGGAGGAGTACATGGCGCAGACGCCGCTGACGGTCGGCAGTCCGCAGCAGGTCATCGACCGAACGCTGACCTTTCGGGAGATCGTCGGCGACTACCAGCGCCAGCTGTTCCTCCTCGATCACGCCGGGCTCCCGCTCGAGACGGTGCTGGAGCAACTGGACATACTCGGTGAGCTTATTGTGCCGGTCCTGCGCAGGGAGTTTGCCGCCAATCGACCGGCAAACGTACCCGAGGCGCCGCTCCACCCGCGGGTCCAGGCGGCCCAGGCCGCCCGAGCGGCGAAGACAGTGGCAGGATGAGCGCAATCGCGCCCCGCTCGCTCGTCGTTGTCAGCGCTGGGCTGAGCCAGCCCTCGACGACCCGCCTGCTGGCCGACCGCCTGTCCGTTGCGGTCGATCAGCACCTCCGCGACGCAGGCATCGAGCCGCATCTTGAAGTCATCGAGCTGCGTGACCATGCCCCGGACCTGACGAACCACCTCCTGACCGGCTTCCCGAGCCCGCGACTGAAGGCGGCGATCGACGCCGTCATTGCCGCCGACGGCCTGATCGCCGTGACGCCGATCTTCAGCGCCTCGTATAGCGGTCTGTTCAAGCTGTTCTTCGACCTCGTGGAGCGGGACGGCCTCGCGGGCAAGCCCGTCCTCATTGCGGCGACCGGTGGGACGGTCCGCCATTCGCTCGCGCTCGAGCACGCCCTCCGTCCACTGTTCGCGTACTTGAACGCGGCTGTCGTCGCGACGGGTGTTTACGCCGCGACCGAGGACTGGGGCAGCGGCGGCGCGGCGGACGGCAGCCTCGTGCAGCGGATCGATCGGGCAGCTCGCGAGCTCTCGGCGTCGATGGCGGCACGGGAGTCATTCGCCCCGACGGACCCATTCGCGGATCCGGTTCCTTTCGACCAGCTCTTTCGGCCGAGCTAGCGCCCGCGGCCCCATCGCCCGGAGGCCGCCACTTCAGACGGGACCGAAACCACCCGGGCGGCCAACGCGGCTGGGGCGGCACGGCACCGAGCCTTACCTAAGCCGCGGGTGAGCCGCCCCCTCTAGCCTGTCTTTGCGCCCCGTTCTGCAACCAGCCGACGATCCCAGCCCCGTGCCAGCCAGACGAGCGGCTGCGACAGGGTATCCCTACAGGCGTGTGGGACACGTTGGTTCGAGTTCCCTCACCCGTCCACCCGCACACGATGGTGTCATCGTGACGGGCCCAGCGGCTCCGCCTTGTGGCTGGGCTGGTTGTGAGTTGGCTTGCGCCCAGGCTCGTGGCCCTGACGGGACCGGTGGTAGGCTCGAGCGATGAGCTGGTTGAGCCAAAGGACACGGGCCGCCCTGCGTTGCGATCTCGTGAGACGAGCCATCGCCATCTTCTTACCGGCGGCGGTCCTCGCGACGCTGACCTGCGGCCTCGTCTACGCCGAGGTTCAGCAGGCTCTTCGCAGCGGGGCCAACGATCCGCAGTACCAGATCGCCGAGGACGCCGCCTCACGTCTTGATGCGGGCACGAAGCCAGCCGATCTGGTGGACACCGCCGGGACCGTGGATGCGGCGACCAGCCTTGCGCCCTTCACGATCATCTTCGACGCCGCTGGCCGCGTGCTCGCCTCGGATGTCACGCTCGATGGCGGCCAGCCCGTCCCACCGAGTGGGGTCCTGAGTGCTGCAAAGCCGGGCTCGCCCAACGCCATCACGTGGCAGCCACGCGAGGGTGTCCGCATCGCCTCGGTCACAGTCGCCTGGAGCGGTGGCACGGTCCTGGTCGGCCGCTCGCTCCAGCGGGTCGAGGAGCAGGAGTGGAACACTGAGCTGATCGCCGGAGCGGCGTGGCTGGTCGCGCTCGTGGCGCTCGCTATTGCCGCGACCGCTGCTGCCTGGGTCTGGCCGCCAGGTGCGGAAGCCCGCTAGGCCGAGCCTAGTAGCTGGCGACGCGGCCTGCGTTCGTTGCCACCATGAGTCAATCGTGTCGAGCCGGGCCGCGCTGTGGCGTGCGACGAACAGCGGGGTCTGATCAGTTCGAGCCGCGTTCGAGCCGCGTCCGAGCCGCACCTGCGTTACACCGGCTGGGCGAGCAGATAGGTCATGATTTGGTTTCGCCAGGCGCACCGAGGCATCGTCTCAGCCGGGCTTCAGGCAATCGCTAGACCGGCGATGACACAATCCGCGCCTCCGCAGAATCCCACCAAGAAGGGCCCCTCATGAGCAGCGTTCACGCCTCCACCGTCGGCAGACCCATCTGGATCGATCTCACGAGCTCCGACCCTGCCGCCTCGCGCGACTTCTACGCGAAGGTCTTGGGCTGGCAGATGGAGGTCACTGCGGACCCGCAGTTCGGCGGCTCTGCCATCGCCCGCTCGGGCGGCAAGGACGTGGCCGGGATCGGACCGAGGATGATGGCCGATGCTCCTTCTGCCTGGTCCGTGTATATCGGCACCGACGACGCGACCGAACTGACAGCCAGAGTCCAAGCCGCGGGCGGGATGGTCGTCGCCCCGCCGATGCAGGTCGGCGACGCGGGCAGGATGGCCGTGTTCCAGGACCCGTCCGGTGCGTTCATCGGCGCCTGGCAGCCCCAGGCCATGCCCGGCTTCGTCTCGGGTACACCCAACTGCTTCACTTGGGCCGAGCTCAACGCGCGGGACTTCGAGCGGGCGTCCAAGTTCTACCAGGAAGTCTTTGGCTGGACCGAGAGACTAATCCCCACCAGCGCTGGTCAGCCCCCCTATACCCAGTTCCTGCTCGGCGGCGAGATGGTGGCCGGGGGCATGGAGATGAACCCGCTGGCGCCGCCCACGATGCCGAGCTACTGGACGGTGTACTTCGGCGTCGAGGACACGGACGCGACGTACGCGCGGGCCATCGCAGCCGGGGCGAGGGAGATACTCGCCCCGCAGGACTTCCCGGGCGGACGCGTGGCGATCCTGGCCGATCCGCAGGGAGCGGCTTTCGCTATCCGCTCGACCAAGGGCTGAGGGCATGGGCAGGCTTGTCGTTACCGAGTTCTTATCCGTCGATGGCGTCTACGAGGATCCCGGGGGCGCTGATGGAACCGAGAATGGTGGCTGGACATTCAGGTTCGACCGAGGCGAGGAGGGCAATCGCTTCAAGCTCGACGAGCTGATGGCCGCCGACGCCCAGCTCCTCGGCCGCACCACATACGAGGGCTTCGCGCGGGCCTGGCCAGCCATGCAGGGGACGGGCGCCTTCGGCGAGAAGATGAACGCCATGCCCAAGTACGTCGTCTCCGCGACGTTGCGGGAAGCGACCTGGGCGAGCACCACGATCATTCGCGAGGGGGTCCCCGAGGAAGTGAGGCGCCTCAAGGCGCGCTACGGCGGCGACGTTCTGGTGGCCGGGAGCGGCCAGCTCGTCCGCACCCTCATGGCTGACGGCTTGGTCGACGAGATCCGGTTGATGATCTTCCCGGTTGTGCTGGGCCGGGGCAAGAGGCTCTTTGAGGCCGCTCCCATGACGACCCTCCGGCTGGCCGAGGTGAAGCCGGTTGGCCCCGACGGCGTCATCGTTGCGAGGTACTCAAGGGCGGTGGCAAGCTGAACATCCTTAGGCTGCCGCGGAGGCGGCGCCGATCGCCACCCGATGCCGGCCGGCGCCTCGACGGGGTCTCGCCGACTTCATCGAGGAGCCCACCGAGCACGTCTACGACACCCACATGGGCGTTCGCGACCCATTCGGGAACGCCATCTGTTCCTGCAGCTGGCGAAGGTTGCGCGGGAGGTGTCGGCCTGATTCATCCGCCTCAAGTCCCGCTCACGGGAACGATGCTGGCGGTAAGACAAGCGCTTGAGGTCGGGTCTGCCTTCCGCGGGCCCGGCCGCCCATGTTCCCCGGCCGCCCATGCTCGAAGATCATCTGAGAGGAACCGACGATGCCTGACACGAAGAAACCCGCGAGGCGCACTGCCGCGATCGACGAGACGTCCGATGGATTCTCGGCCGAGGAACGAGCTGCGATGAAAGAGCGCGCCCGCGAGCTCAAGACGGCCGCGCGCCGCGACTCGGGCGCGGACAAGGCGGACGGTGAAGCAGATGTGCTCGCTAAGATCGCCGAGATGTCGGAACCGGATCGCTCGATTGCGGAACGGCTCCATGCGATCATCCAGACCGCCGCGCCGGACCTCTCGCCAAGGACCTGGTACGGGAGCCCGGCGTATGCCAGGGCTGGCAACGTCGTCTGCTTCTTCCAGGACCGGAACAAGTTCAACACGAGGTACGCGACGCTCGGCTTCAGCGACAAGGCGCACCTCGACGAAGGCGGCATGTGGCCGAACTCCTACGCGATTAAGGAGCTGACCCCCGCGATCGAGGCAAGGATCTTCGCACTGGTGAAGCAAGCGGCGAGCCGTTAGTGAACGACCGCAGCGCCACGGCGTCGGGTGAGAGCGGCATCACGTGCACGCCGCTGACCGGCTGCCCCTGCCAACAGCAGGTCCTGCCGGACCTTGGGCGTAGCCCGAGTGCGCTGAGGCGTCGTGGGCCCGCTCGGTGCCCGAGTGGGTCCACTGGCGGTGCTAGCTACCTCGCGCGGCATTCTCAGCCAGCCGAGCTCTGACGATCTTCTCGACAAGGAAGTCCGGGATGGGCTCGTTCGTCTGGAAGCGGATGGTGCTCTTGCCCGACAGGTACGGCCCCAAGTCCTCGGTCAGGTCGGCCACCACTGCGCGGCTCAGCGGGAACAGGCTCAGGTGGTCCTTGAAGGCTGCGTAGGATACGACCATGTGCCCGTTGGCGCGGAAGGTTGGTATCTGGTAGCTGATGACCTCGGTCGCCTCGGGCACGACCGCCCTGATCGTTGCGCGTAGCCTCTCGAGGGCGGCCCGTTGATCAGGGCCACAGGCTGCCAGATACTCCTCGACGCTCTGGACCGTCATCGCCGCTGCCTCCACCCCTGCACACGAGAACCGCGCTCGGGCGACCACAATACTGCGCCCGACGCCACCTGAAGCCGAGTCGGCCCCGCGGACCTGCCGCCACACCATGAGTGAATAGCGACGCAGTCCGCTATGCGGAGGGATCAGCCACACGACCCAGGAAGAGGATCGCGCCGGTGTTGGTATCCCGCACGGCGAAGATGAACGGTCGGTCGACATGCAGGGTCACCTGTTTGGACGGCGCCAGGCTGGCCGTCATCACCACGGCCGTAGCCGCGGCGGCTTCAGTCCCCTTTTCATCGACTGAGATGTTGGCCTGGTGGACCACGGCCGAGATGTACAGCTGCTCCGGCGCCGTGATCCCCGAGAAGTCGGCTCGATCCGGGTCGAACGCGAGGGGCATCCCCATCCTCGCCAGCACAGACGAGAGGTCTGACTTCGTCTCGATCTTGAAGCGGGGAAGCGTCAGGTCCACGTCCGTGGACTGGAGGAAGGCCGCGATCTGGTCGAAGAGAGTTGAGTCGAGGCTGCGCTCGAAGGTGGCGAGGTTGTCGGGAACGACGATGTCCATGGCCAGCGAGCCGTTGGCGTAGGGGAGCTCCACGGCCTGCCAGCCCGAGCCAGAGGCATAGCCCCCCTCAGACAAGTTGAGACTCATGGTTGGAACACTGACCTGCGAGCCGTCGGACCTCGTGAACGGCGCGGGATTCGTGCTCTTCTTGTCGAAGGGTGTCTGCCATGGGGCCTTGAGGTAGATGGCGTTCGCCAGGACGAGTCGTGTCGCCGCGTCGAGGCCCGCGAGCAGGTTCGGGATGCGTCCCTCGGTCTGGTCGCTGACCCAGCCATCGATGAGCTGGCAGGCGGCGCTTGGGTCGCCCTGGAAGTCGACGAGTCGCAGGCCGGCCCCATATCTCGACGCGAGCGTGTCCAGGAAGGGCTCCTGGAGCTGCAGGCCGCGCTGGGCGAACGGGGCGTTGGCGATGCGAAGGGTCAGTTGCTGGTCCGTGCCGTTGGCATCCTTGTAGGTACCCGAGAGCCCGGTAAGGGCCTGGTCCAGTGAGTTGATCCCGTTTCCGCCGCCGGCACCCGCCGCCGAGTGAAGAACGGTGTCCATCTGGGAGGCCGTCTCGCCCCGAGCTCCGGCCTGGGCCATCGAGAGGGCCAGTACTATGCTGGCCGGCGAGAAGACGGCGTTGCCCCCGGACGTGAGCGCGGCCTTGTAGAAGTCGAACCCGAAGGCGTCGATGGCCGAGGCGGCCTGAGCGGCGTCTCCGGGTGAGCCCGCGGCACGGGTCGCCTGGGAGGTAGCCTCCGCTACTGCCGCGGCCTGGCCTGCGCAGCCTGACACGATGGCGCCGACGAGGACCAGCGCTCCGAGACCCCACAGCCCTCCTCGGGCAGCGCGGGAGCGCTCGATGGGGTTGGCGGCTCGGCTCATCTTCCTCACCTCTGCAGAGATGCGAGAGTCGTCTCGCCCCGCTATGACGCGATTCCGATAGCTTCAGTTCCAGCACGATGGCGGCGTCGTCTCGGGCCCCGAAAGCCATTTGTCTGGCGGACAGCCCGCCATGATCGTCGGCGACCAGCGAAACGGGGGCCAGGGCGGAACTGACCGCTGGTGGGCTACGTCATGAAAGCTGGGCCGGTCGTGTAGGGGACCATTCACGCGGGTGGGAGAATGTGCTGAGCACGGGGACCTTGGACACGCGGCCCACACTCAGGCCGCCGGGACCGCGCCGAGCCACTGGCGAGACCGACCCGCAGGGTAAGTTACGGGGAGTATTTGGCTGTGGCCGAGTTCGGATTGTTCATCGGCTGGGGCTCGCCGCGCGCTGGCAAGGAAGCGGCGGCGGGCAAGGTGTTCGAGGAAGCGGTCGCGTACTGGAACGGGCTTCAGGCGGCGGGCGAGATCGAGAGCGTCGAGTTGGTGCTTCTGACCTCCCACGGCGGTGACCTGGGCGGCTTCGCGCTGCTGCGTAGCGATCCGCAGAAGCTGGTACGGCTGAGCATGGCGCCGGAGTTCCAGCGCCTGACCATGCGGGCGGGCGTCTGTCTCGATGGCGTTGGCGTCGTCAGTGCCGTCATCGACGTGGGGGTCACCCGCACGATGGGCGCCTGGAAAGGGGCGATTGCCGACCTGATCTGACGCGGCGATCCCGACCTGGCCGCTCACCGCGGACCAAGCTACGGAAGGCCCGCTCAGCGGGTCTCCCCTCACCAGCGGCCAGAGATGGCGGGGCGACCATGGTCGGGGGCCCCTGATCTCGGCCGGCATGACCTGCTTTCGGGGCCGAGATGTTCGCGAGCCAATCGGACGCTACCCCCACGCGACTCCTCCAGATACCCTCTCCAAATCTCGAAAGAGAGCATCGTCGTGACTCGGGACCCTGACGCGTTGCTGCTCACAGACGGTGTCGTGCTGCTGGATGGCTTCACCGACACCGATGTCAACTCATTGTGGGCCGGCGAGGAGGACGACTACGTGCGCCGATCTGGTTTCCCATGCCCCTTCACGAGGCGAGACATTGCAGACCAGATCAGGCACTGGCAGAAGCCGTGGCCATGTGGCGGGGCCGGACTGTCTTTCGCCGTCCGAGAGAGGGGGACGCGAAGGTTGGTGGGCGGCTGCGTGCTCGAAATCCGTCCCGACGAGGGCGAGATCGCCGAGCTGTCGTACTGGGTCTTCCCGCCGTATCGGCGTCGAGGGTACGCAACTCGTTCGGTTGAGTTGGTGTGCCGGTACGCGTTCGACAACCTGGGTATTGTCCGCGTGGACCTGTACATCGAGCCGGCGAATGAAGCCTCTCTGCGGGTGGCGACCAAAGCTGGCTTCCTGCAACAAGGCCCCATTCCTCGACACGAACGCGGCCACGGTGAACAGTGGGACTTGGTGCTCTTCTCCTGCCTTCGGACGAACAACACCCTGACCGGAACCACCGGTTTCAGTGGATTAACGGAGCCGAGCGGGGTCCCCGAAACGACTGGCGGATTCAGGGGGTCGACGCAACGATCGCTGCCAGCATAGCGGCAGGCGTCTGGTATTCCAGCGTCTTGCGAGGCCTGGCGTTGAGCCTGGCGGCCACCACGTCGAGATCGGCCTGGGTGTAGAC
>Ga0209777_10005832_pt1 | contig 14069 bp, 12 predicted proteins | sample FrelakmetHBP12HB_FD_187147 | JGI IMG/M metagenome (GOLD analysis project Ga0209777, IMG submission 187147) | Freshwater lake sediment microbial communities from the University of Notre Dame, USA, for methane emissions studies -HBP12 HB (SPAdes)... | ecosystem: Environmental > Aquatic >...
GTTAAACCGGAAGATAAATCTGTGGACTCAAATATATCCAACGCCTTAACATCCGAGGAAAATAGCAGTTCTGCAGGTGGGGCCGGCCAAGAAGATACTGGCGATCAAGGTTCCGGTTTCGGGGATGTTGCCGGTTCGGAGAAGATCGATTATCAAAAACAGCTTTTTAATCTCAAGGAAAAACTCCTCTCGCGTATAAAAGATAATAGCCGACCTTTTATGGATGCCCCTTTGTTGCTTGTTCTGCCCAAAATTATTGAACAACTCGTTGCTCAAAAAGAACAGGAAACCATGGAGAAGATCATCAATCGCCTGATGACTGAGCTGCTTAACGAAGATGCTGATGTACGCGCAAAAGCATCCAAAGGGTTGACTGAGATCATTGAATCTTTTTCTCCCGATCGGCACAGCGAATTGGTCGAAAGATTATCCGGTCAATTGATTGATTGGATCAAATTGGAAACAGTGGTAACACCGGACTACAGAAAAATTTGCAGCAGCTTACAAAAACTTCTTCAGGATTTTATTCGTCAAGGACGTTTTACCGAGTCCATCCCGATCATGGATATTTTCAATGATATTCATTCTCGCACCCTGGAGAAAAATGATGCAATACGTGATATATCTTCGGAGATCATCCGAAATCTGGCATCAGAAGAGTATCTCTCCATACTCTTTAAAGAACTCCATACCAATGAAGGAAATAAACGGGATGAGGCCAGTCAAATATTAGTTAAATTTGGCGACGTTATATTGAGCCGAATACTCGATATTGTCCGGGAAGTCAGCAATAGCAAAGAACGCATGAATTTTATCCATCTTATTATCGACATGGGACAGAAGGCAATACCGGCTATCAAGGATCAGATCAATAATAAAAAAGCGGTATGGTATTATTTGCGTAATCTGGCCTTCATGCTCGGCTATATTGGCAATGAAACGAATGTCCACATACTTCAGCCGCTATTGCTCCATGAAGACAAACGGGTTCGGCTGGAAGCATTGAAAAGTATTTTCCAAATCGGGGGAAATCAGAGAGGAAAGTTGCTCTTGTCTGCTCTGCCTAAAGTAGATGGTGAATTCAAGCTTAACATCATTGAAACTCTTGGTAATGCGAAATGTGCCGACGCAGTGCCAATATTTTTGGATCTGCTCAAGAAACGGTCATTAATTGCCTCGCAGTCGCAGATTGACATGCAGGAAAAAATCTGTACAGCTTTAGGATTAATCGGATCTTCCGAGGCGATATCTGCCCTTTCTGAAGTCGCTGAATCAAAATCATTTTTGCGAATCCGCGCTTATCCGGAAAAAGTCAAATATGCCGCCGGCAGGGCATTAAAATCAATTAAAATAAAGCAGAAATCGGCGAGTGCTGCAGAAAACTGATGCACTTAAAACTCTGCGATCGATCTGGTAGACTCATATTCTATCTGCTGAAGCAGCATTAATTATGTCATTGATTCTGCGGGAGGTGGCTTCGGGACAGGAAGATGCGCAAATTGCCGATACAACCGCGACGCAACCAGCGCCGGCCTTCATAACTTCATGGACATTATATTCATTAATCCCGCCTATCGCGACTAACGGATGACGGCTGAAAGCTTTTATTTTCGCAAGACCTTCCAAACCCCAGGCTCCTTTCGTATCCGTTTTGGTTGGAGTGGAAAAAACCGGACTGACGCCGATATAATTTACATCCATTTTTTGACTTACCTTGACATTTTCCCATGTTTCCACTGACAGACCGATTATTGCTTTTTGCCCCATAAGTTGGCGAACAATTTCATAAGGCATATCTTCCTGTCCGATATGCACCCCTTCGGCACCGCAGGCAAGAGCTACATCAACACGATCATTTATTATCAGCGGCACTCTATATTTTTCCAAAAGTTTTTTAATTCTTTGGGCTTCTTCCACAAAAAAACGTGTGGAAACATCTTTTTCACGCAGTTGCACATACGCCGCGCCACCTTTAACCGCCTGAATAACAACTTCTTCCAGAGGCTTCTTTCCGCACAAACCGCGATCAGTCACGAAATACAATCCGCGCATAACTAAGCCTCAACTTTTAACCGCTGACTAATATCATTTTCAGACAAGCAATAGAGACAATCCAAAAAATTGGTTTGGAGACTTCCCGGTCCGGCGGAAACTCCTGCGGCCTTTTCTCCGGCAATGCCCATCACCGCCATAGCCTTGGCCGTTGCGGCAAAAGGTATTTTTTCTACGGCGGCAAAGGCGCCGCACAAAGCTGATGCCGTGCAGCCGAATCCTGTAACTCTCGACATCAAAGGATGGCCGTTTTTAATCTTCATAATTTTTTCTTTGTCAATAATGTAATCTGTCGGTCCGCTGACGCATATGACGCATTTGTGAATTTTACTTAATTTTTGCGCTATATCAACTGCCGCATCTGATGATGCGGCGCTATCCACGCCCTTCGTCCTGGACTCATCATCGTAAAGGGCCATAATCTCCGAAGCATTACCCCGAATGATAGCCGGGAGTTCATTATTAATCAGATCCCTTGCTGTTTTCGTCCGGTAAACAGTTGCTCCGGCGCCAACAGGATCTAAAATAATGGGAATGTCTTTCTTTCGAGCCTGGTGGGCAGCCTTAAACATTGAGTGTATCCAGCGTTCGCTTAAGGTGCCGATGTTGATCACCAATGCTGAAGCGATATTCACCATTTCCTCGACTTCTTCTTCTGCGTGCGCCATTACCGGGGAGGCTCCGATCGCCAGCAACGCGTTAGCCGTGCTATTCATGACCACGTAATTGGTAATGTTATGTACAATCGGCGACTGGCGGCGAATTAATTCAATTGATTTGTAAATTTCCTCTGCTATTATAAACATAATTCCTCACTTCTTATATTTTTTATTTATCAATATAATTAAAATCCGTCAACCCGCTTTAAATCATTTGTATTTTTTTATGTGACCATTTTTTCTTGACTCCGATCACCTTTTACTTATATTACTAAAATAATGAAAAAGCGAATGTTGAAATTATGAAGATAAAAACATCCAAAATATTACTTCTTGTCCTTTGCTCACTCTTTATAATCTCCGTTATGGAAACGGCGACAAGAGCGGCAGAATCACAACCAAACCAATTCCATTCTTACCTCCGGCAGGGAATTGATAAAGCTTTTAATCTGGAAGCAGCCGACGCTGATGTCTTAATAAAAAAGGCTGTAGAACTTGAGCCGGAAAATCCCACCGGCTATGCTTACCTGGCCATGCTCCACTTGTTTTCCTATGAAATGAGCTTTGAACAAAGTGATAGGAACACAAATCAAGATGCCCTATTGCGTTCTGTCAAGGAAGCCATAGCAAGGGGAGAAAAAAGGATTAAGAATAATTCCCAGGATAGTCAGGCTTACTTTGCCATGGCGTTGGCAAAAATCGCCAAACTTCAGTGGGCAATTCATCAAAAACGTTATTTTATTATAGCACAAGAGACATCGAATATATGGGATTATTTGGAAAAGGCAAAAGGAGGAAATTCGCAGAATTATGATACATATTTTCTCACTGGCCTGCTTCATTATCATCTCAACAATCTATCTGGTGTCATTCGCTTCTTGTCTTCGGCCTTTATTATTTCCGGAAACCGTCAAAAAGGGCTTCAAGAACTGGAGCTGGCGGCACAAAAAGGAGACTTGCTCAAGGAACTTGCGCAAGCAGAACTTTCTGCGGATTATTTGAATTTTGAAAAACAACCGGCAAAGGCACTGCCCTTTGCCCAAGAATTAAATAAAAGATTTCCCAACAATTATAATTTTTCATTTACACTGGGCAATACTCTTGCCGATCTTCATCTATTCGAGGAAGCGTTTGATATAGCCAAAGGGATTGAAAAAAATATTCAGGCAGGCAGTTCTCCCTTTCTTCCCAAGCTCCAGCCTCGTTACAATCAATTAATGGGAAGAATTCTTTTCAACCAAGGAGAGTATGACAAATCCATGGAATATTTTCAAAATGTTTTAAACGACACGTCTTTTTACAATGCCCGGACTCGAGTCTGGGCATTTGTCCGTCTGGGAATGATTCAAGATATTCACAAACAAAGAAAGCAGGCTGAAGAGTATTATTTAAAAGCATTGGAAGTTGAAGGTGGAGAAGGCGCCGCCCAGATAGAAGCAAAAAAATATCTGAAAATTCCCTACGCACCCCCGGCTAAATCTTAAATCTCCGCCATATGAAACCTTAATCAAAAAGAGTTCTCAGTAAGTAGTTACATAAATGAACAAAACGCCGAGCTAAAAAATTGTTTTGCAGGACTCGGCGTTTCATTCGTGCAGTCTTTATGTTATACAATAGGCTTATGATACCTTACTGTGTTTGTGCTTGTGCTTGTGTTTGGGGCGCAATCTTGATTTCTACTCTCCTGTTTTTTTGTCGTCCGGCATCGGTATCGTTGGTTGCCACAGGCATGGTTGCGCCAAACCCGACAACTTCTATGCGGCTGTCGGCTACACCGCGTTGAGTCAGTAAAGTTCTTACTGTATTGGCACGTCGTTTCGAAAGGTTCATGTTATATTCACTAGAACCTTTGCTGTCGGTATGTCCTTCTACTCTAATGAGAGTGTTGGGGTATTGATTCAAAACGCCTGCGACCCGGTTTATTTCAGAGTAAAGTCCCGGTCGCACTTCTGTTGAGTTCGTATCGAATGTAACGTCACCTTTAAAAGTCACCGCCAGGAGGTTACCTTCCCTTGAAACGGCAGCAGCTTCCGAGGCTGCTAAAGCGTTACGCATATCTTTTTCCTGATTGTCCATCATCTTGCCAACGCCGTAACCACCAGCCCCCCCCACAGCAGCACCTAGGGCAGTTCCTATAAGGGTACTTTTAGTGTCATGGCCTATGGCCTGCCCTAATATCGCCCCTACTGCGGCTCCGCCTGCCGCCCCGAAAAGGCCGCCTTGTTGAGCTTTTGTCATAGTTCCAGTCTCTGTGCAACCGGCTAGAAGTAAAATGCAGCATAGAAAAAAATAAATTATTATCTTATTCATTTTTGTTCTCCTTTCAAAAATGTTATTTTTGATATTATTTGAGAAGATATCTTTTTTGGATGGGGGAGTATAAACAGCAATGGATTTGTATGTCAAGGAAATATTGGTCATAAAATGTATGGTGCGGCTTGAAGCGAAACACAGCAGACCATGTGCCCTTTAGGGTATGAGCGTTCACGTGACCCCAAGTGACCTTTAGGTTATTCAGGTTATTTCAACAGCCACTTTTGTGATCCTTTTACCATTGACACACAAAAATATTAGTCTTATATTATTTTATACTTAACCTGTCAGAAAGCAATGTCTTATCAAAGAGGTAGTAATGGCAACTCCATTATCAAGGAAAAAAACGATTTTTCTTGTTCGCCTGATGGTCATTATTACGACAGGTTATTTTATTCTTTTTTCACCATCCTCCAGCAAATAATGGGAAATCTATGGATATATTTTCATTGCCGCTTATCTGCTGACCAATCTGATTGTTGCCTATATTCCGGAAAAATTTTTCCATGACGATAAGATTTTCTATGGATTTATTTTATCTGACAGCATACTGCTGCCGGCCGGAATTTATTTTTCCGGATATGTCGGATCGGATTTATACCTGATGTTTTTTTTCATTATCTCTTTAACGACAATGAGCTCCCGGTTTGGATACCTGATGATAAATACCCTCTTCTTTTCTGTCATCTACGCCTGGCTTTTATATCAAAAAGGACTTTTAACAGATCCGATGGCCGTTAGCTATTTGATCCAGATTCCCTTTATTATTGTCATTGCAATGTTTTACGGATATCTCATAACGACCCGGTTAAAAGACAAAGATGTACGAATTCATGAAGCTTGGGAAAGATACGAGCAAATTGTTCAAGCTACCGATGTGTTGATGTGTATTGTCGATCATGACGGGAAGTTTTTATTTACCAACCAAAAACTTGTCAAATTCTACGGATATCAGGATGAAAAAAGCCTTTACGGTTTGACCATTTCACAGCTTCATAACGAAGATGAAACCGAAGCGGAAAAATCGTTGAACTATGTGAGATCGGTATATCAAAATAATGACATGGTGCAATATGAATCCTATGATAAAAATCACGGTGTATGGTTCTCCAATACATTGAGCCCAATAAGAGACACGTCAACTCAGGATGTTTTTGCGGTCTGCATTATTTCAAAAAATATAACCGACCTGATTGCAAAAGAGAAAAAATTAAATGATACTGTTGGATTGTTGATAAAGACCCGGGGCCAGTTAATACAAAAGGATAAAATGGCCGCCCTTGGGCGGCTGGCGTCCGGTATTGCACATGAAATCAGGAATCCGTTAGAAATTATTTATATGGGAGTGGATTATCTGGAGAACAATCTTCCCAATGATAATCCCCATGTCCGTGAATCAATAGAAAAAATATTTAATGCGGTCAGCCGGGCCGACAATATCATCAAAAATATTTTATCATTTTCAAGACAATCAGAATACAAAATCACGCAGCGCCCCTTATGTCCACTACTTGATAACGTGCTGAAACTTGCGGAACAAATGATTCAAAAAAACGGTGTGAGTGTACAACGTAAGTATGATGACGAATTGCTGGAAGTGGCAGGTGATTATAATATGCTGCAACAGGTTTTTGTGAATCTTGTTAATAATGCGGTTGATGCCATGAAAGACCGCAAAGAAAAGATATTGACGGTTCGCGCTTATAAACAATTAGCCACTGAGGTCGGCTATAAAACCGGTTACCGGCGGGCTGATTTTTTCAGCATCGGCGATGAAATGATTATTGTTGAAATATCCGATACCGGAAGAGGAATCCCCGCGGAGGCACTGCCGAAAATATTCGAGCCGTTTTTTACGACTAAATCCGCTAATGAGGGAACGGGTCTGGGCCTAAGCATTGCCCATATGATTATGGATCGACTAAGCGGCACCATTGATGTTGAGAGCCGGGAAAACCAGGGAACAACTTTCTTTATAAAACTTCAGCCAAAAATTAAAGTGATGGATGCAAAGGAGATGTAACATGAAAGAAAATATAAAAGTGTTGATTATTGATGATGAAGTTGATTTTTGTTATTTCGTCAAGAAAAATCTCATGAAAGACGAACTGTTTAATGTAATTATCGCGACAAACGGCCAAGACGGAATAGAACTGGCCAAAAATGAAGAGCCGGATATCATCCTGCTTGATCTGTTCATGCCGGACATGCCCGGCGAGGATGTCGCTGCTGCTTTAAAAGAAAATACTGTTACAGCAGACATCCCGATTCTTTTCGTTACAGCGCTTGCCACAAATGATGACATTGTTGACAGTGAAGAAAATAAAATAGGGAATAACTATATCTTGCCCAAACCGGTACGGACAAAAAAACTGATAGAGACCATCATGAAAATTTTAAGTAAACATTGACCTTGTTTTTATCCTCATCTTTGATAATCGTGAATTGGTGTTAGTAATGATCGGATAATTTAGTCTTCCCCTTAAAAATACGGTAAACAAAAATGGTGTAAGCGACTACTATCGGCATTCCGATTAGGGCAATAACACTCATCAGCTTCAGCGTTTGTAATCCGGTGGAACTGTTAAAAATAGTAATGCTCAAACTTTGATCATTACTTGCTTTGATCAGATTAGGGAAATGAACCGCCGCTACGGCAAGCCATAGCCCGATAAAAGAACATGATGATTCCCAGAACGGAGCGGAGTCATGTTTCTTTCTGATGGAAAATAAAATTTCCGCAAGCCACAGCAGTGTGCATAAAATCGCCACGTAAAATAACCAATTTGACGTGATATCCTGAAATGTAAAGGCAATCGTAAGGAAATATGCAATCGCGGTTATAAGATTGACCCATGTCAGAATCCCGACCGCGCGAAAAGACCTCTCCTGTAATTCACCTTCTGTTTTCATCACGGCATAAGATGCGCCCTGCAAAAGGATAGCGGCAAAACCGATAACTCCGAATAAAAGAGGCACCGGCCGAAGAAGAGTAAAAAAATTTCCGGTAAATTCCATTCTATTATTCAGCGGCACCCCGTAAACAACATTACCCAGTGCCACACCGAATAACAAAGCTGCCAAAGCGCTTCCCCCGAAAAAAGCCTTCTCCCAAATTCCGGATCTTGCCTCATCATACGCGCGGAATTCAATCGATACAGCCCGAAAGATCAGAGCAAACAAAACAAGCATAATTGCCAGATAAAAGCCGGAAAAAGCTGTAGCGTAGGCGTGGGGGAAAGCCGCGAACAGTGCGCCGCTGCCGGTGATCAGCCAGACTTCGTTGCCGTCCCAGACAGGGCCGATGGAATTGATCAGAATATCCTTATCTTCTTTTGTCTTGCCGATAAAAAGCAGGAGCGCTCCTATGCCCAGATCAAATCCATCCAGAAGAGAGTAACCTACAAATAGTATCAAGATAAGAACAAACCAGAGTATTTGAAAGTTCTGTATATTTTCCATTAATTTTCCTCCAGAATCACGGGTATTAACCCCAAGCAAGTTTTGGAAAAGGGGGCATTAAACCCTCCGCTGCGCGGGATAATTCGACCTGCAAGCTTCAGTGCACTTTGTTTCTGAAGCTTGGGTCTCATTACAACTTACCAATTCCGCTTCGCTTTCGAAATTGGAGTTTCAACAATAATTCCAATTCTAGACATATTAATTACACTGCCGGACCTTTCTTTACAATCTTCACAAACAATTTGACAAACATTACCGCCAACAGCAGATAAATAAGGCAAAACATAACCAGACTGAATGCTATTTCTCCTGCGGTGACTACTACTGAAGCGGCGTTTGCGGTCTTCATCAATTTATAAATTATCCACGGCTGACGGCCGACTTCCGCCGCTATCCATCCTGTCTCATGAGCAATATGCGGCAGGGGTATCAAAAAAGGCAGAATAAAAAGATATAATTTATTATCATATATTTTTTTAGTCCAGAGCAGATACGCGCCCAGTAATCCGAACGCGATTAAAAGCATTCCTATGCCCGCCATTATATGATAAACTTGAAACACAAAGTTAACCGGCGGCCAGTTTTCCTTCGGGAAATCTTTCAATCCTTTTATTTCCGAGTTCCAGTCAAAGTTATATAAAAAGCTAAGAGCCTTGGGAGCGTAGATCCCATAGGTCTTTTCGTTTTGTTCATCGACAAATCCCACAGCATAAAGCGGCGCTCCCCTGGCAGTATCAAAATGCCCCTCGAATGCGGCCGCTTTTTCCGGCTGCATATTGATGACTTCAATCGCGTGAATATGGCCTGTTGCGAGTTGAATAAGCGGTGTCACCGTAAAAATAATTATCCCAATTTTCAGCATTGTTCTGGCCGTTTGGCCATGCAGACCTTTTCTTACATAATATCCGGCGATGCCCGCCAGCATTATCGCGCAGGTCATCCAAGAAGCCATTACCGTATGACAAAACCTGATGATTGTTGATGGATTAAAAACAGCGCTGGTAAAACTGGTCAGAACAATTTTACCAGCTTCATTTATTGCGTAGCCTGCGGGAGTCTGCATCCAGGAATTGGCGACCACTATCCAGAAAGCGGAAAGGTGACCGCCCAGAAATACCAGTAGAGCCGCCAGCCAGTAAACTTTCGGAGAAACTTTGTTTCTGGCAAAAATAAGCACTCCGATGAATACCGATTCCAGAAAAAAAGCGATAACGCCTTCAGCCGCGAGTATGGGCCCGAAGACATCTCCTACCGCACGGGAATATCCAGACCAGTTTGTGCCGAAAGAAAATTCCATGACAATACCGGTTGCTGCGCCTATCACAAAAACAAGTCCCAGCAGTCTGGCCATAAAATCAGTTATCTTTTTATAGACTTCATCTTTTTTGGCGAGATATAGAGTTTCTGATATTAATATAATTAGTGTAGTTCCCAAAGTCATGGCCGGGAAGAGAAAATGGAAGCCTATAGTAAAGGCGAACTGAATGCGGGCAAGGAGTAACGCGCTCATAGACACCTCCAAATTTTACTGGTGAATATTAGCGAATTGGATATAACTTTTCAACAACTTATTTTTTAACTGTCATTTGATACCATAATATATTATCATATAACCGTTATCTTATGAAGTAGCAAAAGGAGTGATATATGTATGAGCAGACATTATTGAAACCCTTAGAAATCAGTTCATATGATCTTCCCAACCGCATCTTCATGGCCCCCATGACCCGCAGCAGGGCGGACAATCTGGAAAACACCCCTACCGCCCTCCATGCATTATACTATTCCCAACGCGCAACGGCAGGGCTTCTGATCACCGAAGGCTCACAGATCTCCAAGCAGGGTGTCGGCTATATCAATACTCCGGGCATTTACAGCACTGTCCAGATTGAGGGCTGGCGATTGGTCACCAAGGCGGTGCATGAAAAAGGCGGGCATATCTTTCTGCAGCTCTGGCATGTGGGGCGCATGTCGCATCCGGATTTCCACGGCGGCATGTTGCCTGTGGCGCCCTCCGCCATCAACCCGCATGACCGTTCTTTTACGCTTTCGGGATTCAAGGAAACCGTCACTCCGCATGCTTTGACCATTGATGAGATCTATGCAATCGTGCAAGACTTTAAGAATGCGGCCGTGAATGCAATTACCGCGGGGTTCGATGGTGTCGAAATCCATTCCGCCAACGGCTACCTTATTCACCAGTTCTTAACAAACTGCTCTAATACCCGCACCGATGCTTACGGCGGCAGTCATGTAAACAGGGCGCGTTTCTTCTTCGAGGTACTGGATGCCGTGGGTGAAACCATCGGCTTTAAAAAAGTTGGTATAAGGCTCAACCCTTCCGCACATGGCTTTTTCGGTATCACAATTGATCAGGACACCATTCCCACTTTTGAACATGTGGTCGAACGCCTGAACGATTATCCGGATCTGGTCTATGCTCATATGGTCGAGCCCATGCTCCCGGTCGACAATGTGCCATATGCGGTTAAGGATATCGCCAAACATTTCCGGCCGCTATATCATGGTACCCTGGTGACCAACTGCGGATATCGGGCTGAAAGCGCGCATCGTATTATTGCCGAGGGATATGCCGATGCCGTGTCCTTCGGCAGCGCCTACATAGCTAATCCCGATCTGGTAGAACGCATCAAGCAAGGATCTCCTTGGGCAACGGCAGACACGAACACCTATTACACTCCGGGACCCAAGGGGTATGTGGACTATCCGCCTTTATAAATAATAGTGTAGACTAAAGACCATGCTGAAACAGATTGCGCAAGCCTTTATCTTGAACCGGTTGCACATTATAGTAAGCGCGCCAACGGTCATGTGGTGCTGGTCAGAGTTTTTAAAGATGCGTTTTCGTGGCATCGATTATCTGATCATCACCCTGGCGGTAGCCTGCATTTGTCAGTGGAATCGGCTTACCGACGTGGAAGAAGACGCGCTGAACTGCCCGGCGGATCTGAAAGACGCTCAAGCCAAAAGCCGAGCCATTAAGGTTTTCTGCTATGCGGGCGGGATAGTAGCCGCGGTGCTGGCGCTCTTTCCTGAGCCCACATGGCCAATTGCGGGACTGATCTCCTTCGGCGCAGTTGTCGGTTATTTCTATAACAGTCCCCTGCACCCCTCTCAGCCGCATCTGCGGCTGAAGAACATGTTCATCATCAAAAACATAAGTTCGGGTGCGGGGTGGTCTGCGGGCCTGCTGATTTTTCCGATGCTGCGTGCGCATGCACAACCGGATGCACGCTTCTTAATGGCGTTTGTCTATATGTTCGCCATGGTCATGACCTATGAAATCATGTGGGACATACGCGACGTAGCAGGCGATTCCAAGGCCGGACTCCATACATTGCCGGTTGTGCTCGGAATAAATAGCGCCAGGGTTTGTGCCGCCATACTCCCTTTCGTCTGTCTTGGTATTATCATCGTAGGCCTTGCTAACGCAAGCTTGACGCCTGTATGGTCGTTTTACCTTCTTCCGAGCATAATCCTTTTGACATTAATCATCTTTTTCCCGCAACTGATCAGATACAACCGTGGCTTTTCTCATGTGATGGTCATGGCGCTGAGCGGATTTGCATGTCTGGGAGGTTTTCTGGCGACCTGGTTCGGGTGATGATTTAAGTGCTTTCTTATATATCAATCAGCATAATTTTATTCCAATTCTAAATCAAAAATGATATTGAATAAGCACATTACCGAAAATTTTCGCCAGCGTTGTGAAAACTTCCTTTAGAAATGATATAATAAACAGAACAGGAGATGTTCTAATGGCCAACCTTATCAGATGCAAAGCGTGCGGTTATGTAACCTGCGAGGGCAAGATTAAAGATGTATGCCCTGCCTGTGGAGTTCCGGCAAAAATGTTTGAACATTATACCGACCCGGTATCACAAAAAAGACGCCTAATTCTTGGCCTCCATATTCATCCCATCGTGGTGCATTTCCCGCAGGCATTCTCTATTACTCTTTTTCTGTTGGCGGTTTCATCTTATTTTGCCCCCGTGAAAATTAAATGGATTCTGTTTGACTCCATAATAGTTATTTCAGCTCTATTGCCTTATTGCGTAATCCTTGCGCTTTTAACCGGACTGTTTGACGGCAAGATAAGGTTCCGCAAATTGACAACTCCTTTTTTAAAAAGGAAATTTATCATCGGATTGCTTTTTCTTATCATATCCATCGCCATTGCTTTTGTTGCTTTTTCAGAACGGCTTCCGTCATCTCCGATTCATGAATATTTTACCGTGTTGACCATTATCGCGGTGGCCTGCGGCACTGAACTGGGCTTAATCGGTGGTCATTTAATGGAAGCAAAATTACCCGGCTGATTTTTCCTGATTATATATGAAAGTTTGGTTCTTATAAGAAAAACGGTTTGATTTATAAAAGAAATTAAAATTTAAGGAGGTCTACCATGAAAAGACAGATATGTATTTTTAGTGCCTTGGTATTCATTTTAATGATTTTCTTTTTCCATCCGCAAGTGTCATACGCCAATGCGCCGCAGGATATAAAAGTCGAATATGATTCCGGCTCGCAAACTCTGGCGGTAACAATCACGCACAAATCTCCATTCCCCAGTTTTCATCATATTAAAACTGTTGAAATCAAGAAAAACTCTGCCGTTACCAGCACAGTTAAATATGACACGCAACCCGATAAATCTCCCTTTACCTACACCTATAAAGTGGAAGCCGTACATGGCGATAAACTTGAAGTGACCGCGACCTGTAATCTATCAGGGAGCAAAACCGCGACTATTACGGTATCTCCGGCGGCAAATGCAGGAAAATAGTCTTGATATAATAATTACCGGCGGAATACTTATAACGATGTCCGCAGGAATGGAAATCATCGAGGATTCCATTGTCGGTATTAAAAACGGCCTTATTGTTGTAGTGGGTCAAAACAAAGATAGCGGATGCGCCGCCTTACAGGCCAAAGAAACGATTAACGCATCCGGCTGTATCGTCATGCCCGGATTAATCAATACGCATACACATCTGCCGATGGTCTGCTTCCGGGGCATGGCCGACGATCTGCCGTTAATGGAGTGGCTCACTAAACATATTTTCCCGGCGGAAGCGCGCTTCGTCAACAAAAAAATGGTTTACGACGGCGCCATGTTGGCCATGGCCGAAATGATTATGTCCGGCACGACAACTTTTTGCGATGGCTATTTCTTTGAAGATGCCATTACGGAAGCGGTTAGTGTTGCCGGAATGCGAGCGGTTGTCTCGCAGGGTTTTTCTGATTTTATCATGCCGGACAAGTCCAGTTTCGGAAAAATGATGGCAGCAGCCAAGCGTTTTGTGGCACGCTGGCAGTCCCATGCGCCGATGATTACACCGGCATATTTCTGTCACTCACCTTATACCTGTTCTCCGGCAATACTTGTCAACGTAAAGGAAGCCGCCCGCGAAGCAGGCATTTTATACCTGATACATTTGCTCGAAAATAAAGATGAGATTGATACTATCTTAAATCGTTACGGTAAAAAACCTGTGCAGTATCTGCTTGACCTCGGCGTTCTTGATGATCAGACTGTTGCCGTCCATTGTAATTGGCTTA
>Ga0209777_10005833_pt1 | contig 14067 bp, 17 predicted proteins | sample FrelakmetHBP12HB_FD_187147 | JGI IMG/M metagenome (GOLD analysis project Ga0209777, IMG submission 187147) | Freshwater lake sediment microbial communities from the University of Notre Dame, USA, for methane emissions studies -HBP12 HB (SPAdes)... | ecosystem: Environmental > Aquatic >...
TAGGCTCAAGGATAGGGTGAATGGATACAGCAGGGGTATGAAGAGACGGCTCCTTATAGCGCGGGCTCTCATGATGACGCCGAGGGTCGCTATTCTCGATGAACCCACATCAGGTCTTGATGTTATTCAGGCTTACCATGTCCGTGGCATGATCAAAGACTACGCAGAGAAGAGGGGAATTACCATTCTTGTCTCCAGCCACAATATGTTGGAGGTAGAGTTTCTCTGCCATAGGGTCGCCCTGATAAACGATGGGTACATAGTCGCGCAGGGTACCCCCGGGGAATTGAAGACAAGGTTCAATGCGCAGAATTTGGAGCAGGCATTCATGGAGGCGGCTCACATTGGGTAGCTTCACGAGCATCGTCTCGAAGGAGATCAAAGAGTTGGCGAGGGATCCGAAGATACTCTTCGGCGTCGTGCTCCTTCCCCTACTTCTTTATCCACTTATGGGTCAGGGGATCCAGATCAGCCAGCAGTCTGTGGAGACCGCCATAAGGGGAGCCACCTTCTCAATCTATACGGATGATACAGGCCAGATAGCCAACGCCTTAGTTAAGTACATAACTACGAACAACACCGCGACTTTCATACAAGCCACGAGTCTTCAGGACGCTCTCATCAAGTTCAAGGACTCCAACTCGGTGGCCATGGTTTACATCCCAAACGGTTACTCGCAGAACATAACAGCGGGTACGAAAGGAAATGTCAAGATCTATGGTAACCTCAAGAACATGAACTTAGCAGAGGCTACGAGCACCGAGGTTGCCGGGAGCATGGTGAATGTCTACAACTATTACTACTCCCTAGCCCTGATCAAGAACCTGGTGGTCGCCACTGGTGTGAATGGGAACCCCGTGACGATACATGACCCCGTCTCTGTGAGTTACGCCTCGATAATAAAGGGGAACGTAATCGAGGTCTCTCCAAGCCAAATAACGACCCTCATGTTAAGCCAGAGCATAATGTTACCGATCATGGTTATGATGATGGTGATCTTCGCCATCCAGATGGCTGCGACCAGTATAGCCCTGGAGAAGGAGCAGAAGACCCTTGAGACCCTGATGACCCTCCCTGTGGGTAGACTCACTATCCTTGGTGGGAAGCTCACTGGCTCCATAGTAATAGCCATCGCAGGATCCATAAGTTACATAATAGGGTTCAGCTACTACACTAACTCCGCCTTCAGCTTCGCACCCCAGATGACCAGCGTGGATCTGACCGGGGCTGGCATCGGCATACAGCCGATAGGCTATGTCCTCCTAGGGATTGTGATGTTCGTCACCCTCGTCTCCGCGCTCGCATTAGCTATTAGCCTAGCGGTCTTCACCGACAGCGTGAGGAGCGCTCAAAGCCTTACGGGGATACTGATAGTGCCCCTCATAATCCCTGCCATGATACTCATGTTTAGCGACATCGATATGCTGCCGCCGGCGGTCCAGTGGGTGTTACTTGCTATCCCCTACACTCACACGATGCTTGCGACGAAGGCCGCTCTCCTCGGGAACTACTGGATCGTTGTGAGGAGTATCGCCTATATCAGCGTATTCACCTTAGTGGTTCTCTGGGTGGCAGCAAGGATCTTCTCCACTGAAAGGATCATCACTTCGAGGTTTACGAACTTCAGCCTTAGGAAGAGAAAGCAGCAGACTTCTTAGGTTGCTATTCTTCTATCCACGCCCAGTCCTCACACTCCTTCTTCGCTATCGAGGATTCAAGCCAGCCCTGCTTGACTGCACGCGCGCTTCGAGAAGACGGGATAGTCGCAGCTACTTTTGAGTGCACGCGAGTTGATTAATTAATTCCTCATAAAACTTAACTCCTGTTCCACAACTTAATTCCATGGATTCGAAGTTCTACATTTTGGTAATCATCTGTCTGATCGGAGGTCTGGTCGGTGGCTACCTCATCGCTTCGACGAATCTTCATAATCAGATCGTGACCTATGAGCTCAGAATCCAGAGCCAAGATGTGGAGCTAAACGCAAAAGATGCACTGTTTCAAGCCCAAGACTCACAACTTCAAGCTAAAGATTCACAGCTTCAGGCCCAAGAAGCTGAGATTCAGGCCCAAGATACACAGCTTCAGGCCCAGAGCACAATTCTCCAGACTCAGGAGAACCTGCTTCAACAGCTTAAGGGAAACGTTACTCAGCTGCAAGAACTAATCCAATCAATCAGCAATCAAACACAATGGCATCTTAGGATAGACTCAGTTACCTGGGGTAGCGCATCGTTCACATTGGATGTCAGAAACACGGGTAGCGTTGACGCTGTAATTAAATCGGTGTCCATCGGAGCCAATCAAGCGGTTAGTACACCCACGACATTTGATATTTCAGGAGGTCTCAGACCAGAAGCTATTCGAGCTGGATCACACGCATTGATTAACTTTGATTACCAATGGGCGACATCAACCTCCTACATAATACGATTAACGTCAAGTACGGGATTATACTACGAAGGTGTATTCACCAGCCCAGTCGTTTAACTCAGGCGAGCACGTACACGTTTATTTCTTGGCAACGCGCGTGATATGAAGGTTAATATAGTTTGGGTTTAGGGCCATAGTCTTATCCCCCCACACACACACACTTTGCGCACGTGCAACGCGCAAGAATCTTAACCTTAGCTCGTCTAATTCAATAAATTTTGTGTCACCAACGGCAACAACGCCTACGCCTCACCCAATTCATCATAATCACAATATTCGTCACTTCACTGAGTTCTCCATAATGCCAAGCACTAACCTACGACTACACAGAAACAATAAACGCGCGCGGCTTCTGCGGTAGCGGGTGCCCAGAAAACTTCACTATTAAGACCTTGTGTGATGGAGTTTTAGTCACTTGGTGCTTGAGGCCTTTCTGCCTACGCATAGGATGTAGCCCAAGTACTTGCTCGTCACCTTATCCTGAACCAACACTCTCTTAGCTTTACCAATCTTGATGAAGCGTTCACGCATTCTACTGCTTCTCAACATGTAGACTATAATCCTCCAGAGAGTGCCTATAAAAGCGCCCCAGCCTCCGAAGTTTTCGACGCTGCTCTGGGCGTAGGGTTTCTCTGAGGCGTTTGAGTGCTCCTCAAGTATAACGTCGCTGAACCCTAAGGACTCGAAGACTATTCTCCAAGTCGCTGGGCTGCGAAGGGTGAAGGGCAGCTCAGTCAACTCTCTGAAAGCCTTCTCGCCGTTGTTGACTCGATCCATTACATCTGCAGGAATCGGGTCAGCCTTGTACATCTCGTTGACTCCAAGGTAGCCACCCGGCTTGAGGACCCTGAAGAACTCTGGGAAGACCCTCGTAGGGTCAAGGAACTGGGATACGAATACAGTCAACACAACATCGAACTCCTCCTCAGGGAATTCAAGGCTGTAAGCGTTCCCCACCTTGAAGCTGACGAAGTCGGTAAGACCAAGCTCCTCGACCCTCTTCTGTGCGTATTCGACCATATGCTCAGCAATATCCACACCGACGACGCTACACCCGTATGTTTTAGCTAGGAAACAAGCGTTGGCCCCTGTTCCGCAGCCCACCTCAAGGACCTTAGTATTCTTCGTTATCTTGCAGAGTTCCGCGAGCTTGTCTATGCTGGCGACGCCTCCGACGTTGAAGTAAGGAATCCCCATGTAGCCCATGAAATCATAGTAGCCGAGGATTTCGACCTCCTTGATAGTCAGCTCGTCGGACATACCATCACCTTAGCTCTTGTGTTGGGCATAAAATTATGGCTCCCACACACACATTTTTTTATTTAATTTTAAAGATTAAAATGGGGCTCAGACATATAATGACCTGTAACAACTGCGTTCACATCATTTTATTATGATGACACAGATGTTCACGCGCGCGTGAACATGATTGGTTGACCTACAACTTTCGGGATTTATTCCTCCCAGTTCTCACAGTCAGTTTTACCTATATTCGAGACCAAGTAACCCTCATGCGGGCAGTATAGGAACTCATCAATGTGGTAGCCCGACCTAAGCAAACTGTTCAGGATCTCCTTGTTTTCATGTGAGAGGGAGAAACGGATCTCCGGATCGATTTCCTTCGACCATTTACACTCCGAACACCTCACCATCAACTTAGATTCACTCGCCAACATATCTCGAATCTATTGATAAAAATGGTTTTAAGCAGTATCTCCTAATTCTCTTGGCTCAGAGAGAAATAGGTATTGTAGTCTATCTTCTTCGCCCGCTTACACTCCTTACACTAGACCTTCAAGATTCTAATCTCACATGAACGGCATTGACTGGAAAAAGATTCTTGGCTTACATGGCAAAGGTTAAGTCCATTTGTCCGTATGGTTCGGGGATCGGCTTGGGTAAGTACAAAGGGATTGTTTTCGACCTCGATGGGACGTTAGTTAACTCTGAGGTTGACTTTGTTAATATGAAACAACATATGATAAAGGTCCTCGAGGAGCACGGCACCCCGAAGGGGGTCCTGACGCCACAGATGACAACTGTGGTTGTTCTAGAAAATGCTAAGAGATTCTGGGAAGAGCAGGGGAAGCCGGAGTCAGAGCGTAAATGGCTCATAGATGAGATGACCAATATCATGAATCAGTGGGAATTAAAGGCCGTCGAGACGCTGACTGCCATAAATGGGGCGAAGGAGGCCATGAATAAGTTGAACAAGATGGGGTATAGACTAGCTATCCTTACCCGCAGCCACCACGAGTACGCGGTGAGGGCTCTCGAGAAGACTGGTATGATCAAGGACTTCGAGTTGATACTTGGCAGGGATGAGACGCCTCAGCCCAAGCCGTATGCCGAGGCGATGATTCATGTCGCGAAACTTATGAAGCTCAGGTTGGATCAGGTCTTTCTCGTTGGGGACCATCACATTGACTCCACCTGCGCAGTGAACGCAAAATGCCACTTCATAGGTGTAGCCACTGGGCCACGCCCAGAGCGGGCCTGGGAGGTTAACAAACCTAACATAATTCTACCGAGCGTCGCTGACCTCCCAGACTACCTCGCTGAGAACGACAAGTAGCTGTTATAGAAGGTTTTTTAACCGGTTCTCGTCTCTATTGAACCTAATTCAAGGCGCATCGTGTGCGTCTAGTAGAGGTGTCGATTGTGTCAAACAAAGACGAGTATGCAAAGAAGCTTCAGCAGGCCCAGAGCGTCCTGAACATGATCGCGGACGATAACACCACTCCAAGGAACATCCGCAGGGCCGCTAAGCAGGCGTCGGACATGCTCCTAGACCAGAGTCTGAGTATAGCAGCGAGGGCTGCGAACGCCATCTCGCTTCTTGAGGACATCAGTCAGGACCCGAATATGCCTATGTATAGCAGGACGAGGACCTGGAACGCCATCAGCGTCCTAGAAGGCATCAGGGACTAAACCGCACCCTTTTTGGATTTAATTATAAATGAATTCACACACGCGCTCGGTTTTTTATCTTTCTAAGCGTATTATTCCCAAGAAGTGTCTGGTATGAAGGGAAAGATTCTCCTGGTTGGCGAGTCTTGGGTCAGCGTCACGACCCACTATAAGGGCTTTGACCATTTCGTTAGTGGTGGCTACGATACTGGTGTGGCATGGTTCAAGCGGGCGATGGAGGACTGGGAGGAATGGGTTCACATGCCCGGACATGAGGCTCAGGGCTCCTTCCCGCTCGATGCTGAGGCACTGAAGAGATATAGCGTGATTATCCTAAGCGACATAGGCGCTGATACCTTCCTTCTCCACCCGAGAACCTGGCTCAATGGCGAGCGTACACCAAATCGGCTCAAGCTCATCGAGGAGTATGTGAAGGACGGTGGAGGGCTGATCATGGCGGGTGGATACCTAAGTTTCCAAGGAATAAATGGCTTATCAAGATATCATGGGACTCCAATCGAGGATACTCTCCCCGTCGAGATACAACCCTACGACGACCGCGTCGAATGCCCAGAAGGAATACAGCCCAAGACCACCGGGATCCAACATACGATAACGACTGGCCTCCCGCCGATCTGGCCTCACATACTAGGCTACAATAAGGTGAAGGCGAAGAAGGGCGCAAAGGTACTCGCAGAAGTTGGTGGCGATCCTATGCTTATAATCGGGGAGCACGGAAAAGGTAGAAGCGTTGCCTGGGCGAGCGACATAGGTCCCCATTGGTGTCCGAGGGAGTTCGCGGAGTGGGACGGCTATAGGGAACTATGGAGGCGGATGATCTCCTGGGCTTCCAGCAAATAGAGGTCCCGATGGGTCCGATAGACACCCATGCCCACCTAGCCGACCTTCTAGATAAAAAATCAGCCGTGGATCGGGCGAAGAATGCTAGACTGTCGGGGATCGTCGCCGTAGGCACTACTCTTTCCGCCTGCAAGAGCACGCTTGACCTTGCCACGAGCAACCCCGGATACGTTCACGCCGCTCTCGGAATACACCCGACGGAGTTCTTCGACCAAGACCTGCAGTCCTCCCTAGACTTCATAATGGAAAACTGGAATCGCTGCATTGCCATCGGGGAGATCGGATTAGACTACTGGAACAAGTTGATCCGCAAGGACAAGGCACAGAGGGAGAGGCAGATCGAGTTCTACGTTACCCAGCTGAGGCTGGCTAGGGAGCTTGATCTGCCCGTATCGATCCATAGCAGGGGGGCATGGAGGGACTGCCTGAAGTACGCCTCGGAGAATAGCTCAGGGAAGGGCGTCTTCCACTGGTATAGCGGCCCCCTCGACATTCTCGAGGACATCCTAGACGCCGGCTTCTATGTCTCCTGCACACCGGCTCTCGATTCAAGCCCCGAGCTTAGAGCCGCTATGGTCAAGGCCCCGATCGAGAGGATACTGGTCGAAACGGACTCCCCCGTCTGGATCAAGACCCAGAACAGGTCCTCTGAGCCTGCAGATGTTCTCCTGACGATCAGAAACTTGGGGGAACTAAAGGGCTTATCCGAGGACGATATAATCGAGACGACTACGCGAAACGCAAAAACACTCTTCAAAATCTGATTCCTGGATCACTTTGGGAGATTGGGCTCGCGAATTTAATTTAGTCAACCCTTATTACCGCTGAAGCATTTGTCTCCGTTGCTCTCCAGACCTTTCGATAACGCCCAGCATCCTCTTGTCCCTTAGCTGTTCCTTTTTCAGAGTCTCATTTATAAGATCACGAATTATCGGATACGGAATGTCCGACGTGAACGTCCCAATTTCTCGTAACCTCAGATATGTTCTTCCAAGTAGCTCATGGTCCTCTCCGACGCTTGCATAAAACGTCTCTAAAGCTATCGTCATGGTTCCGTCTCTTTTAGACGGTAGAGGTAACGTATTCTTTCTCACAGTTAAATCCGTGTTATCGACCAATCCTCTCCTCCTCGTATTCAATTAACTATTTTAAATTAACTTAATCAAAGGCAGCTTGTAAACCAATTGCCGATGCGCACATATCGAAAATAGAAACCTAAGCATACACGGATTCCATAAGCATAAAGAAAATTTGGCATAAGGCTCATCTAACTGACCCACATAGGTTGGTGCATGCAGCAGGTCTACTTCGAAGTGAAGGGAAACCCGGTGCCTAAGGCCCGCGCCAGAACCGTCAGGAAGGGCGGAAGGACCTGGAGCTTCACCCCGAAGAAGGTTGCAGTCTGGGAAAAGATAGTCAAAGAGGAAGCAGCGAAACACTTCGAGAGACCCATCATCGGACCAATTATGATCTCGATGATCTTCTATATGGACCGCCCCGCCTCAAGGCGGAAGGACATCTGGGTTCCCACAACACCCGACCTGGATAACCTCGAGAAGTCAGTTCTTGACGCCCTCAATGGCGTAGCATACGATGACGACCGTTTCGTAGTGGCTAAGAATTCCCAGAAAAAATACATCCGTCGCGAGGAGCCCCATATTACTATCAGGGTCACGAGCCTTAGCAAGCAGGTCTCTATCGAGGGTTTCGCTAAGCCCGAGGAATAATGACCCGATAAGGTTTTACAGAGGATTCAGACAACTCTAGCTGGGCCGGGGTAGCCAAGCGGACCACGGCGCCAGTCTTGAAAACTGGTGCTCTCACGAGCCCATGGGTTCGAATCCCATCCCCGGCGCCACTACCAAATCCATGGGTTTTCATACGCGAGAAAAATGAACTCTGAATACTATTGAAATTATAGCAGACTTTGCTAGTAGTCGCGCGTCCGATGTTGGTAAAAAAAAGGGAGGCGACAGAGTCCTTCAGCATTTTTTCGTGACGGGTTTTACATTATTTTGTCTAGTGGAATAGCGAGGCACCTCTCTATATCGACGTAATTGCTCACGTCTGTTCCCATTAGGTATTTTGCAGCTGTTTCAGCGTCTGGGGCTTCGTACCAGATCGCGACATCATACTTCCCAAAGAGCAGGTACATGCCATGGACCTTGATGCCCTTGGGAACAGGAATTTTCAAGAGATCAGGCATATTTTTTTTATCGGCTGAGTTTGGTAGAGACTTTAACAGACATAGTATCATCATTTTTTCTCATATCCTTTTTTTCATTTATTATAAGGTCCAGTATCAAAAAAGGATAAAGGAACCTCGAATGGATAATAATCAGCTAAGTATAAATCATTTACGCGTGTTTACGCGCTATAATTTCTCATACTCTTCCTTGAACTGCGAACTTAATCTGCTCGTAGAGGCTTCGATAGTGGCATGGATCTAACTCTTTCTTCACGTAACCGTCAGCCCCAGCAGCCCTAGCTATTTCTTCGACCTCCTCGCTGCCATGACCCGTATATATGATGATGGGTATATCACTGCTCTCTCGAACTCGGTGGGTAAGCGCGATCCCATCCATCGCATCCATCTGGTAATCCGAGACTACGCAGTCGTATTCCTCCGATTCGAGCACCTCGACGGCCTCCAGGGGCTCGGATACTGACTGGACTTTGAGCTCGGAGTCGAACTTCTCTAAGAAGATCTTCGTGAATAGCAATTGGTTCAGGTCGTCATCCACATGGAGTACCCTGATACCGTTGTGTTTTGAGGCAGCTTTAGCTGCCGTTTTAGACGCGGTCGATCCTTTAGAAAAGGTTACTAGAGGGCTTTTCAGTTGCTTATTTTTCATCAGTCGGTCGTCTCCTTCGCCTTCGGACTCGGCCTTAGAGGTATCTTGATCGTGAATGAGGTGCCCTTCCCCACCTGTGACTCGACCACAATCGTACCATTATGCGACTCTACCGCTTTCATGCTATAGGCGAGGCCCAGCCCCAGACCCTTCGACTTGGTCGTATAAAATGGTTTGAATAAATTCTGGAAGTTTTCCTCGGGAATCCCCACACCGGTGTCGGTTATTTTGATGACGAAGTGGTCAGCCTCGCGCTTTGTCTCCACCGTGAGCTTCCCACCGTCAGACATGGCCTCAAAGGCGTTCCTGATGAGGTTGTCGAGTACCCTCCTGATTTTTAGGGGGTCAATCTCGACGACTTTCAGGTCTGGATCTAGGTTGAAGCTGATCTCCACCGCCTCTGTGGTCGGGATATCCTTTAGCACGTCTGTGATAAGATCAGGGAGATCTGTTGGCTCTACCTTTAGAGGTGTCTCCCTCGTTCGGTGCCTGAGCTCCTCAAGCATAGCGAGAGCGCGGTCAACCGAATTCTCAATCGAGGTCAGCATCTCCTCCGACCTCGAAGGCTGCCGTCGCAGAAGATATGTTGCGTTTCTTATGGACTGTAGTGGGCTCCTGAGGTCGTGACCCACCATGCTCGCCATCCGACCCGCTGCGGCGAACTGCTGTGCCTCAAGCAGTTCCTGACTCCTATTATCTACCTGTTGCTCGAGATCCTCTGTGTACTTTCGGAGCTGCTCCTCCATCTCCTTCTGAGCGGTAATGTCCTTCTCCACGACGAGGGAGGCGGGTTTGCCCTCAAATATAATTCGAGAGGCCCTTTCCTCGACGTCGATGACTGCTCCATCCCTCTTCACTAATTTTAATTCGTATTTCTCCGGGATGTCCTCGCCCCTAAGCCGGGACTCTATAATCCGTCTCACAGATTCCCTGTACTCTGGGTGGATGTGTTGGTACAGGTCCTTCTCTATTAGTTCAGACGGGTCTTTATAGCCGAGTAAACCAGCTCCGCTCAGGTTAAGGTAGATATACCTCGAACCATCGAGGACGAACACAGCGTCGTTGAGCACATCCAGGAGGTGTCTATACTGGCTCCCTGAACTCGCGACGGATTCAATCTCCTTACGAAGCTTATACGCGAAGCCAACGTAGAGCGACAGGACCTCTAGAGCCTCAGTGTCTACCTTTGTGAACGCGTCGGGTCTCCCGCTCCTGACATCTATGATGGCCACTACTGTATCATTGGCCTTTACAGGGACGACGAGCTCGGAAAGAGGTTTAAAATCCTCTAGAGCAGTCTGCTCCCTTGAAAAGTCCTTCACCTCGATAGTCTTCCCCTCCCTGGCAGACCTCGCGATCGAGCCGTCTCCCCGAAGAGACAATTTCAGACTTCTAGCTCGCCAGCGCATATCGAGGCAGACCAGCTCATCACCCTCGACGACCAGGAAACTGATTAGATCCGCATCGAATACTGTTTCTACAGAATTGAGGGTGTTTTTCGCAAGGCCATCGAGGTTTCGGGACTCCAATATAACTAGCGTATGATTGTGAAGCGAGCTCAGACGACTCTCACGGTTCATTGCCGCTGTCAGGTCTCTGAGGATATAGATGTAAGCATCTTTGCCAAAGATTCTCGTGTCACGTTTTTTAATTTCACATACCCTATTAGATCCATCAGGTCTAACAAGTGTGAATATCGACCCGCCATTCTTGACTTCTAAAAAAGCATGTTTCTCAGGACTGGAAATAAACGAGAGAAGGCTTTTCCCGATGACTGTTTGTTGGTTGGCTGATAGCAGATCTAGGAGACGATTGTTTGCCCATATTATTGTCCCATCGGACTCGACAGCAACAGCATCTACACCAGCGTCGACTACGACCTTCCTAAGCTCATTGGCCCTCCTCTTCTCAACCACGAGCTTTATCTTATTCGCGAGTACAGATGTCGACCCGGCTGTGGGCTCCCAAAGAACGTAGGCATCAACTCCTTCACCCAACGTCTGTTCGTTAGGTCTGGTGCCATTTAGGCTCCCGTACACGACGACTGGAACCGCGGAAACTCCTCTAAGTGTTGAGACGAGTCCAGGTATTTTTATGGACTCGGAGTCGCCAATAAGCACGCAGTCGAACAGGTCCTGGGAGACCTTAGTTATTGTTTCGCCAACCTCTAACGAGGATTCCACGCTAAACTGGCGATCCGACTCCTCAAGCCACCGCTTCAATGGTCCACTGCTGCTTTTGTCCGGCTCAACGAGGAGTAACCTAATCAAATGGATTTCACCGGAGCTCGCCGCTTCAAATCCTCGTCGAGATGATTCTGAAATTTTCGGTTAAGGATGTATGGGTGTCTCTCTTTTGGACATACATCTGCTCCCAGCAAACCGAATTCATAGATATTCTCTTCATCATATCTATAATCACTTCGGCTTGAATCGCCTAAATAGAGTCCACTATCCAGCTACATGTATAGCTCGTAGTATATTGCGATGCCGAGGAGGACTTGTGCGACCCAGAAAAGATAGAGCCTCAGCATCTCGCTCTTCATCTTAAAACACGTCGCACCAGGCTTCCTAAACCTCCAAACGATGAGCTCCCTAATACTCAGAAAGAGCACTACAACGCCGAGGACTCCGTGTAGGATCACTAATAGTGTATCAGATGATGTTAGGAATCTCAAAAATAGGTTGGCTGCAACAGGCACCATAACGACAAGACTCGATGCCAAGTTAATTATCGTCAGGGTGAACATCAACCAGCCGTGTAGGAACACCTTTTTTCGTTTCACAAGAATAAAGCCTAGAGTTAATCCCACTAAGAGGACCAGCTGGAGGTAGAGGTTCAGTTCAGAGATCGATAACATAATGAAAACCCCGTAGAATCCATCCTTAAAGATTCCCTTGATCCGGTTGGGTATTTAGAACAATACAATGTCCATTCTAAAAATAATGACGGATCACATCCGGAATGATCGAGTGAACGTCTGGAACCCTTTACTCCCGGTGATATAGGCCAAGATCGTGCCCATAATAAGCATCTCGATATACGCCTTGACGACCACCTGTATGGCCAGTACCATTGCTACTACCTGAGGCAGACCATAGAAAACTGGTAAGAGGTAGACGAAGATGATGGCTGTGAAAATCGCCTCCGGGATATAGCTGATCGCCGTTGCCGCAAGTATCTTTAACCGCCCAGACCTCAGGCTCTTAAACAGAAGTCCAGCTGCTACTCCCGTCATCGCTTTCCCGATGGGGATCCCTATTCCACTTATCCAATTTCCCTGTGAGAAGCCGAACTCGAAGGCTGCCACGAATCCACCTATGAGCCCGGCGAGTCCGCCTACGATGGGCCCACCGAGGAAAGCTGCTATGAAGGTGGCAAGGTGTGAAAAGTCCAGCGCTAAGGAGACCGAGACGGGTCCAAGTGGTATGGAGGGCACTAACGGTGAGAGCTGGATGGAGACGAAGGAGAGTGCGTTCCCGAGTGCCGCCATCACCGCGACGAAGCTGATCCATTTTGATGTTGATACGTTTACCATCTTCGGAGTCAAACGGTCATACCAGTATTAAGGTTGCTACCATTTGAGTGGTAGGTTACTTACGTTTCGCGTCCTCTACGAGATCCCTCAGGATCCTTATCGCCTTAGGAGCATTCACTTTCTTGACCAGAATATGGTCCTTTAGATAAGTCGACAGGGCATATATGGGAACATCGTTCTCAGCTAGCGCCGTCGAAACGACAGAAAGGAAGCCGATTATCGATAGATCGAGGACAATATCGAACGTTATGAGCTTGTAAGGTCCCTCCTCCTTGTGGTTAAGGAAGCCTTTCTTCAATTTCGCCCAATCGGAGACCCGTAGAACCACGGAGATCTCGTCCTCAGTGTAGGTCACCGATGAGAAGGGTTTCAGATCCTTCAGTTCCTCCCTGGCCTTTTTTTCATCAGCGGGGTCGATGTAGACTATCGAATAGTCGTCGGGGTGCTCCTTGATGATGGTAGCTGCGAAGATCTTTTTCATCCCCTCGGATACAGACTTCATTTTTCATCCCAACTCCTGAATGTTTTTCCCCTTTGCGTTAAGCTCCACGATCTTGGCTGTGAGCTTCGGCGTCTTGCGCTTTAGGCTCTTCAGGAAAGCCTTGGGCTTGGCGGGGGAGATCATGTAGATTTTCGTTCCAGATACCAGTAGAACTATATTAGCCTCGGAGTTTGTGTAATCTATGAAGCCGAGACCGGATTTTTTTAGTACATCGGCGGACTCCTTCGTGTAATTAATGGCGTCCGTTGATACATCTCCCGGTTCCCGAGTGTAAACTTCGGCGCGAACTAAACTCTTGTAGGGTAAGAGTATGCTGCGTCTCAGGAACCTGTTGATCCTCACACCATTCTGCTCGAAGATGTAGGTGCTCTGATAGACTGGCGTCCACCAGGGTAGAAAGAAGCCCACTCCTATTGAGACGAGAGTGACTATCACGCTCCCGATAAAATCAGCCGAGTTCGGTGGTGTCCCAGTCGATAACAACACGTAGCTCAAGTAAGCGTTGATAAAGAAAAATGGAATACATAATGCGGGGACAGCTATTCCGATTAGCTTCCTCTTCATGATGAGTGGCAGGGCCTCAATGGGCTCGTTCGGTTCCGCCAAGGGACTTTCCAAACACTATATGGGACATCGCTTAAAAATGGTACATAAGGCTCAACGCTTTTAACGGTCGTAAATCCCTTAGTTTGGGGCACTATGGAGAAATACAGGGATCAAGCGATAACTGTTCTTAGACTAGGACACCGGCCTAATAGAGATAAGAGGGTTTCAACCCACCTCCTCCTCGCGGCGCGTGCCTTTGGTGCTAGTAACGCATTCTATACCGGGACTCAAGATGATTCATTGGAGGAGTCGATCCGTAAGGTAGTAAAGGACTGGGGGGGTGCCTTCACCGTTGAGTACTCGGATAGTTGGAGGAAGGTGGTGAAGAGTTGGGATGGAAAGATCGTACACCTCACGATGTA
>Ga0209777_10005834_pt1 | contig 14062 bp, 14 predicted proteins | sample FrelakmetHBP12HB_FD_187147 | JGI IMG/M metagenome (GOLD analysis project Ga0209777, IMG submission 187147) | Freshwater lake sediment microbial communities from the University of Notre Dame, USA, for methane emissions studies -HBP12 HB (SPAdes)... | ecosystem: Environmental > Aquatic >...
CGGCGTGCTCGAGGTGGCTTGGCCCGAGGGTGGCGAGATCTCGCTCACAGGGGCTGTGGAGAGGGTCTCGCGAGGGAGTTTTTTCTATAGCGCCTGAAAGGGACGTATTTCTATGGCGGCTGAAAGGGAAGTATTTCTATGGCGGCTGAAGGGGTCATGACTTGTGACTACCTCCGGCAGGCGCCGGGCGTCCTTATAGCTGAGCCCGGCCGGGGGGCGAAAGGGATGACCGTTTTGGGAGTCGCGCGTCGACCGCGGGCCAATGGCTCTTGATTCCGGATTCCGAATTCATGATTCCGAATCAGAACAAATCATCATTCCACGTCCCGCATAGAGGGCGAATAAATAAAGTACCATTGGGCGACGACTAGATGAAGTATCCGACCAAGGAGAATAGGCGAGGGATCGATCAAGGACGAACAAGCGAAGTATAAATGGAGGGCGAATAAATGAAGTACCAAAAGTTCGAGGACCTTCCAGTGTGGCAATCCGGAATTGAATTAGGTCGGCAAGTGTACACGCTTACGGAGAATCCTGCGTTCAAGAATCGCTATAGCTTGCACGACCAGATCGAACGCGCGGCGGTCTCCGTGTCCAACAATGTTGCCGAGGGTTTCGACAGGGGAACGAATCAGGAATTGCTCACGTTCCTGTACATCGCCCGAGGGTCGGCAGCAGAAGTCCGGTCCATGCTACATCTGCTTGAGGGTATGACGCCCTTCCGGAATCTGGAACCCGAAATCCGGAATCTCAGAACGACGACGGAGAGCATTTCCAAACAACTAGGCGCGTGGATTCAGTCCATCTTGAATTCCAGCCTGAAGGGCCAGCGGTACGTGACTGAAAGAGCCAAGAAAGCCGATAAGGCCCGCGAGGAGCGCGACGAATTTCTGGCCAGGCTGGAGAAAATTCGCCGAGGCGAGATCACGCCATCCGAGAAAGCATAATCGGAGAGGCGGGATCACGCCTCGCGAGAACGCGAGACCCGTGCGCGAGTGCACCACAGGAAAGTGGCGAGAAAGCTCAAGCGGTCGGGTGCGCAGAGGCCTTTTTCCGGAATCCGGAATCCGGAATTCTGAATCCAGAATCGACCATGCCCGCGCCGCAGCCCCGCCAACGCTCGTTCTGAGTCAGCCTCGGCACGGGTTAGTGGATAGAACCTAGCCGGCGGAGCCGGAAGGAAATGTATGAGGCGGTAACAACTCGTGACCACCTCCGGCAGGCGCTGGCTGCCCGTTAATGGACGCCGGGCTTTTCTGCTTCGCCGGTCACAGATCGGCGCAACAATCACTGGGCCGTGGGCTTTTCTGCTTCGCCGGTCACAGACCGGCGCGATAATCAATGGACGCCGGGCTTTTCCGCTTCGCCGGTCATGGGAACAAAGCGAACGGGGAGTAGGCTTTCGCGCGTTATGCCTTTCGGCGTCTTCCGCAGGCGGATCAGGTTCTGCTCCCGCCGGCCCAGCGGAAGCACCAAACGTCCCCCTTCACGCAGTTGCTCCACTAGGGGCGCAGGCACGTGGTCGGGCGCTGCGGTCAGGATGATGCCGTCAAAGGGCGCCGCTTCCGGCCAACCTCGATAGCCGTCACCGCTCCGCGCGTGCACGTTCGCATAACCCATCTGGCGAAGGCGCTGCTCCGCCTGTCGCGCCAGGGGCTCGACGATTTCCACCGTGTAAACTTCCCGCACCAACTCTGCAAGCACTGCCGCCTGGTAACCTGAACCCGTTCCAATCTCCAGCACGCGGTCCTGCGGCTTGAGCTCCAACGCTTCGGTCATAAACGCGACCACGTAGGGCTGCGAAATGGTCTGGTCGTATCCGATGGGCAGAGGTGTGTCAGCGTAAGCAAAGGGCTGCTCGTCAGGCGGCACAAACAGGTGCCGGGGCACTTTCCGCATCGCCGCCAGCACGCGCGCATCGCGAATTCCCAACGCCTCAATCTGATCCCGCACCATCCGTATGCGCTGCTCACGCTGTTCGGTATCGGAGGAAGCGGGACTTCCCGGTCCCTGAAGCGGGTTTGCACTGCGCGAGTGCCAGGAAACCCCGGAAAGGAGGGCTGCCAGGATGGCAAGGCAGGTGTAGGCTTGCAAGGGCTTCTTTTCCACGGCGCCCTCACGGGCGAGCAAGTTGTAGGGGCGTCCGTCGGTTGACGGACCATGCGCCCCTGCAGGTCAGCACCCCGCGCCGGACTGGAGGGGCAATCGCCGCGGCGGCCGTGCGCTAGGTGGACGACCACCGCGCCCCTACGGACGGATGTAAAGATAGATCTTGTGCGAGACTCCGTTCTTAGATACGAATTCCTCTTCCTTCTCTGTATCCCAACCGGGCATCATGAAATCGTGGGAGACCACGCGCGCCCCGTGGCGAAGCTGCTTCTCGAGCTGAGGACGCAGGCGCTCATTGACGGCGGTCAGCAGATAGAGAGTGACAACCGTCGCCCGATGAACGTCCACTCGAAACATGTTCTCATGGAGGATGGTGACTTTGTCTTCAAGCCCCAGTTCTTTGACATGGTCGAAAGATTGTTTATAGAGGTCGGGGTCCAATTCCACGCCCACGGCACGCGCATGGAATTTCTGTGCGGCCATAATCACGATGCGCCCGTCGCCAGACCCCAGGTCATAGACAAAGTCGTCCGGGGCCACCTTCGCGACCTCCAACATCCTCTGGACGACATCCACGGGCGTCGGCACGTAGGGAACAAGATGCTCCAAGTATTCCCCGGGCGCCCGCTGCTGCGTCCCGAAGGTCGAAGTCTGGGCGAGGAGTCCGGTTGTCCAAAAGCACCAGGCCAAGCCGGTGAAAAGGCTCGCTCGGCCGACCAAACTCCGCTTAGCCTTTCGTCCCGCGTCGCATCTCATGTACGGGATTTTAGCCCGGCTGGCGGACATTGTCGAGAAAGCTGGTGGCAGGCGACGCGAAAGGGCTTGCACTGTGGCGTCCGACCCCCTAGTCTTGGTGACTCGCTTTCGCTGTAGCGCCGGGCTTTAGCCCGTCAACGGACGGACAGTTGACGAACATGCCGCCCTGACGGGCGGCGTCACAAACTGCCATGCCGCCCTAAAGGGCGGCGCTACAAAACACGCGCCTCATGCCGCCTTCTCTTCGACGCGAACTCACTTACGCCAGCGCCACTGCCATCGTGGTGGCGAACATGATCGGCACGGGTATCTTCACCACCACAGGGTTCCTGGCTGGGGACCTTGGCCGGCCGGCGCTGGTGTTGGGAATCTGGGTGGCGGGCGCGGTGGTGGCGCTGGCAGGCTGCCTGTGCTACGCGGAGTTGGGTATCAACTTCCCGCGCTCAGGGGGCGAGTACGTCTATCTCCGGGAAGCTTGGGGTCCCGCCTGGGGTTTCTTGAGCGGCTGGATTTCCTTTTTCGCTGGCTTCTCGGCTCCGATTGCGGCGGCAGCGCTGGCCTTCTCAGAGTACATGAGTTATTTCTACCCGCCCCTTTCAGTGAGTTCCTCTCCGGGAATGTCGCTTGGGATTTTCCGGTTGCACACCGGCTACGGCCAGTTGCTGGCGATCGCGATTATTACGGTTTTCGCGGCCATCAATATTCTCGGATTGCGGCTGGCCGCGAATCTCCAGAACCTTCTGACGGCGCTGAAGCTTGGGGTGCTGGCGACCTTTCTGGTTTTGGCTTTCACCGCCGGTAAGGGAAGCTTGCAACACTTCTCGCAGTCGGCCTTGCGAACTTCCACGCACAGCCTGGCCGCGCAGTTTGCCGTCTCCCTGATTTTCGTGATGTTTGCTTACAGTGGGTGGAATGCGGCAACTTACGTCGCGGAAGAAATGAAGGCGCCGGAGCGCACTTTGCCCCAGGCTCTGGTCAGCGGGACGCTGCTGGTGGCGGGGTTTTACTGCGCGCTGAACGCAGCTTTCCTCTATGCCTTGCCGCTCGAAAAGATGAAAGGCGTGGTGCGCATCGGCGCGGCGGCGGCTGACGCCTTGTTCGGTCCCAAGGGTGGCGCGTTCTTCAGCGCAGTCATGTCGATTGGACTGCTTTCCTGCGTAAGCGCCATGGTCATCGTGGGCCCCCGTGTTTACTACGCCATGGCGCAAGATGGCTGCTTCTTCCGCGGCGCGTCACGCCTCCATGCCCGCTGGCAAACTCCGGTCCAGGCCATCCTTTACCAGTGGGTTGCCACGGCGGTGATGATCCTGACCGGAACTTTCGAGAGCCTCATCTATTACATTGGGTTTGCCCTGGTGCTGTTTGCGGCCATGGCGACGGCGGGGATGGTCCGGATGCGCCACCGTGCCGGTTGGAAGCGCTTGCCAGCGGTGGGTTGGGGCTACCCGCTGATCCCAGCCGTCTTCATCACCGCCAGTGCCTGGATGCTTTGCTACACGGCGGTCCTTCGTCCCAAGGAATTCTCTTTGGTTCTCTTGACGATGCTCGCTGGCGGGCTTGCCTACCGATGGATACGGCGCTAGGCGAGGTTCTCAGGACTCAAAAGAGGGAGCCTGTCGTTCCAGGCACAGGCGCGCGAAGTGGTTGACGCGCGAGCGCTCCAGCCGGCTGTGGCGAACGGCCGCTACGTAAGGGGCAATCAGGAATGGCGCAGCCAGAAGGCTAAGAAAGAAATTCTTCATCCGCAACAGGGGAGGGAATTCCCCGTTGCGCAACGAAAGCACGGCAGGGTAATAGCGCAGCACCACCCCGTAGATATCCGCGGCGAGGGAGAGGTGATTGGAGTGCAATCCGAAGACCTGAGTGCGTCCGGCACGGATGTCCGCCAGGAACTCCTCGCGGTTGCGGGCGGTGCTTGCCGTGTAGGTGCGGGCTAGGCGGCGCAGCGTGTGTGAATCGCTGCCCGCCACGCTCCCAACTTGGCGGCCGCTGCGGCGCAGACGCTCCAGCAGGGTGACGATAAAACTGTTGTGCTCGCGCTGCTGTGACCCGTTGCGGACTTCGAAAACGTCGAAGAGTTCGGCCATGCGTTCCGTGAAGGCCCGCACTCGTGCGGGGTCCGCGAAGTCATGGAAAAAGTGGTTGAGCGCGAAGAGGAGATTCGACTGGCGCAGGTAGGCCACAAGCTCTTCGCCGTCGGCACGCAGGCTCTGGATTTCGCGGTGCTGCGCTTCACTCAGCCCATAAACGCCGATGTGGACCGTGTGGTTGAACTGGGGAAAGCAGGCGCTCACTTCTTCACCGATGATGAAATCGGGAAGCTCCCCACAACGATTGAGAATTTCCAGGCAGCCATCGATCGAGTCATGGTCCGTGAGGGTGACCAGGTCCATTCCACGGCGCTTGAGCGTGTTGTAGACATCCAGCGGCTTGGAATAGCAATCCCGGCAGCGCAGGAAGCGCAGGTGTTTCGCCCGCCCCGAGTGGAGGCTGTGGCAATGCAGGTCGGCTTTATACAGCTTGTGGAATTGTCCCTGAACCACGAAATGTTATATTAGGAATTCCAGGAGGAGGTTGCAAGCGGTTTCTTCCCGCAGCATTCCAGCGGAACCAAGAGGGGTGGGTGGCAGGTGGGGTTGAGGAACATTTTATGGCGGGGAGCGGGCTTTTGCCTTTTCGTCCTGACTCTTGCTCTGCCTGCCCAAGGCGCCGCCGAGCCGCTTCGCTACCTGCTGGACCTCCGCGAGCCCACGCTGCATCTGGTGCACGTCACCATGACGGTGCGGGAGGCCGCTCCCCAAACTGAGCTTCAGTTTCCAGCCTGGAACAACCTCTACCAGATTCGTGACTTCGTGCGGAACGAGCAAGAGTTGAGCGGAGAGTGCGATGGACGCACTATTGGACTGCAACGAGTGGACCTGAACACGTGGCGTAGCCCGTCCCAAGCGTGCGCGAGCCTAGTCCTCCATTACGCCGTTTATGCGAATGAGAATCCGCCGTTCTCCAGCGTTCTCGATTCCGAGCACGGCTTCCTGAACTTCGCCATGTTGTTGTTCTTCCTTCCCGCCGAGCGCGGCCGTGCCGTGCGCGTGGAGTTTGCTCTGCCCACCGGGTGGAAGCTCGCCACCTTGCTGGACGGCGAGGGCCCGGAATATCAGGCGGCCAACTACGACGTCCTGGCGGACAGCCCAGCGGAAGCGGGCAATTTCCAGGAATACACTTACGCGCAGGGCGGAGCAATCTATCGCGTGGTGGTTCACGGGGATCCTGCCGCCTATTCCGCCTCGCGCCTGCTCGAGGCGCTGGAGAAGATAACGGCCGCCGAAACCGGCCTGATGCGCGACGTGCCTTTCTCGCGCTACACCTTCCTCTTCCATTTTCTGAGCCAAGGGGGCGGCGGCATGGAGCACCGCAACGGCACAGCCATCAGCGTCCCCGCCTTCGCCGTGCGAAGCAACTTGCGGAGCGTCGAAGGCGTAGCGGCGCACGAGTTCTTCCACCTTTGGAATGTCAAACGCATCCGGCCGCAGGCCTTGGAGCCGATCGACTATATTCACGGCAATGACACCCGCGACCTGTGGTTCTGTGAAGGAGTCACGAGCACCTACGGCGAGCTGGCGCTGCTGCGGGCGGGGCTGATTTCGCGGCAAGACTTTTATGCCAACTTCGCGGGGGGAGTCCAGTCTCTCGAGGCGCGCCCCGCTCGCCTGTTTCAGAGCGTGGAACTCTCCGGGCGCGAGGCCTGGCTGGAAAAGTACGGGGACTATTACCGGCCGGATCGCAGCATCTCCTACTACAACAAGGGCGAACTGCTGGGTTTTCTCCTCGATCTGGCCATCCGGCACGCCAGCCAAAATCGAGCCAGCCTGGACGACGTCCTGCGCCGCCTGAACGAGGATTTCGCCCGGCGCGGCCGCTTTTATACGCTGGCCGACTTGCGCGCCATCATCGCCCAGCTTGCCCCGGACTTTGCGGGCCTGGACGCTTTTTTCCGCGACGACATCCAGGGCACGCAGGAACTCGACTACGCGACATTTCTAGGCTACGCTGCCCTGCAATTGCTCACGGAGACCCGCAAGGTTCCCGCCCTGGGGTTCGATGCCCGGAGGAATTTCGAGAGTCGCGTGGTCGTTGAATCGGTTGAACCCAGCGGCAGCGCCGCGCAGGCGGGGCTTCAGGTGGGCGACGTCCTCCTGAAGATGAACGGCCAGGCCCTCGAAGCCCTTCCGGATTCGATTCTTTCCCCGCACGATATCGGGCACAGGTTAAACTTCCAGCTCCTGCGTGGAAGGCGGACGTTGGAGGTGGAGTACCCTCTCGCTTCCCGAGAGGAAATGGAGTATCGCCTGGCCGAACTCCCTCACCCCACTGCGGAGCAGCTCCAGGTGCGGGAGGGATGGCTGAGCGGTGCGACGGCCGCCGCTCCAACAACCGTCAAGCCATGATTCGAGCCTTTTTCGTTACCGCCATCACCTTCGCCTACATCCTGGCCGTGGGCCCGCCCTTGCTCCTCTACGGTGTCCTGACCGGAAATACCGATCCTGTTTACAACGCGGGCGTGCTGGGTGCGCGGATGGCGCTGTGGCTGGCAGGCGTGAAGGTGGAAGGGCGAGGCCTCGAGAAGATTCCGCGGCAGGGCCCCGTGGTGTTCATGGCCAATCATCAGGGCAACTGCGACCCGCCGGCGCTCATTGTCCTCTTGCCGCCGGTTACGGTTATCGGGAAGAAGGAATTCTTCCGGGTTCCCGTGCTGGGCCGCGCCATGAGGATGCGCAAGTTCGTTCCCGTGGATCGCAAGAACCGGGAACGGGCCGTCGAGGCGGTGGAAGAAGCCATCAGCATCCTCAAAGCAGGGTACCCTTTCCTGGTTTTTCCCGAAGGGACGCGCAGCCCCGACGGACGGCTGCAGGCTCTGAAAAAGGGTGTCTTTATTATGGCGATCAGGGCGGGAGCGCCCATCGTCCCCGTCTCCGTTTCCGGCAGCTCCAAGATTATGCCCAAAGGGAAGTTCGTGATTCACCCCGGCCGGGTCCGGATTACGTTTCACGATCCCGTCCCCACGGCAGGGCGGACAATGGATGATCGCGCCCTCGTCATGGCGCAGGTCCGCCAGGCACTGCTCTCCGGATTAGAGAAGGACGAATGGCCGCTGGAAGAACCTGCCGCGCAACCTGCTCCTCCGTCCCCGCCGACCAATGCCGCACAGGCCTAAGCGGGTGAGAGGCGCGGGGGCGAATGCAGGATTCAGGGTCAAGGATCAAGGATTTAGGATCGAGCAGGAAGCTGAAGAACGATTTTCGATCCGTCAGCCGACGGATCATTCCGGGTCCCTCGCTGTCATTCCGACCCTGAGCGGAGCGAAGGGGAGCAATCTCGCTCTGTCCGCTTATCCCGCTAGGATTTAGTTTGTCACCGGCAGGGTTTTTCGTTTCGGGGTTGCCGTGGGCAGGAACGGTGCAGGTACCCTTTCTCCTCCCCGGGGTTTAGGTGCTGCTACTTGGCGGGCGGCTCGACCCTACCGAGAGCCTCGTCGGTGGCCAGTTCGAGTTCAGCCGTTTCCTCTTCGGTTAAGTCCCGGATTTTCTTCTGGAGAGCCGACTGGGGAATGGCACGTAACTGAAATGCCAGGGCCACGGAGCTGTCGGGAGGCCCGTCTGGCGAGGAGTTAATCAGGGCAGTGCCAGCGAGATTTTCCCGTTCCATGTTGGTGGTTAGAGGTACCACCAGAACGGATTGGAGCACTCCTGTCAAAGCATTGCTTTGCCAGACCACAACAGGCCGGCGCCCCGTCTGCTCGCGCGGGCGGTAGGGGCCAAGCTCGGCCCACCAGATTTCGCCTCGCTTCACCGGCGATCCTCTTCATCGAGGTTCGCCGCCCAGCCCTCGAGGCCCTGCTCGGCAAGAACCGCTTCATCGGCCGCGGGGCTCTGCGCCAGACGGGATAGGTCCCACCGCTTCGGATCCGGCTGCCGCATCACGATCAGACGGACACGCTCTCCCGGACGAAGCGTCAACGGCGTGCTCGGCTTGAGCATGCCCTTCTCGTATTCAGCCTCTACAACTCGTGATCCCATGGCGCCAGTATATCTGGGGTGCGAGGCGTAAACAACCTGTCATGGATTTTTTCCGAGCGGTTAGCGCACGGGTATCTATCAGTCCGTCAGAGGACGGGTCTCCGGACCTGCCGGTTGGCGGGTCTAGCGGCCCGCGGATTAGGAACGAAAAACGCCCTTCCGTGACGATGACCCTTTCGTCCCCACATCAGGCCTGGGGGTCTACACGTGGGCGGATCGCTTGGCGGGAACAATCCCTTGTCAAGAAGCCCATGGCGATCTGCGCTTGAAAGGGAAGGGCGGGTTGCGTACGATTGGTGGTGAAGGCAGAGTTGAAAACGGAAACTGCCATTTCATGAACGCTTCGATGCTCTTGCTGACGGGTGGTCCGTAACAATGCGAATTCACGCCGAATCAAAGCGCGGACCGAAGCTAGGAACGCTCTTCGAGAAAGCCGGGCGCATTTCACGCTGGCTTGTCATCGGGGCTGTGCTGGTGTTTGACCTTGCCTGCGGAGGCACCATAACTCAGGTCGCGCCAACTTCGCCCGGGACCAAGACGGGCGCTCGCGACCCGTTAACCTGGCCGTTCTCGCAGAATAGTATTTGGAACCAGCCGATCGGGAGCGGCGCGGTTTATGTAGACGCCGGCTTCACGCCCGCCTCCAACATCAGTGTTGACGACGACTGGTGGATCGTGACCAGCAGCAGCGACCCTGTCACTCACGTCTACAATCCCAACTCCTGGACGAAACGTTGTGGCGGGACGGTATGGAATAGCACCACCGCCTTCCCCTCCGCGCTGCTGGTTCCCGACGCCCAGCCCCCGGACACTCCGAATTATGCTTCCGCAGTCCTCCAGCCCGATGGCCGGACGATCCAGCAGTACGAGCCCACGGCCCGCTGCGCCGCCGGAGGCCCGCTCTTTGGCTATCAGGCGGCGACGGTTGACATTTACGGCGACGGGACGTACGGCGGGCACTTCGGCTCCGGACTTTCCAGCATCGGCGGCACTATCCGCGTCGGAGAATTGAGGCCCTCCGCCGGGGCTATCCATCATGCCCTGAAGCTCGAGGGGTGGGCTCAGAAGTACTACTACTATTCTTCCAGCCGGCCAGGTTTCCGCTGGCCTGCGGATATGGCGGATGACTACGCTGCCAGCCAGTATCATGGGACGAATCCGGCCCTGACGGAAGGGTCGCTCTTGGCGATTCCCGCCTCAGTCAACATTTCAACCCTGGGATTGGCTACGGATGCGGGGCGCAAGATCGCGCAGGCCTTGCAGGACTACGGCGGGTACATCGTTGACGACACCGCGTGGGATGACTTCGCCATCGCGACGGAAGTCAATCCCACCTCAAGCGTGCGGGTGCAGTTCCTCGCCGATTATGGCTACCACATTGACGACGGTGGCACACCCTTTTTCAACGATGTGAACACGATCTTCGGAGCGCTGAAGGTGGTTGATAACAACTCGCCGACCAGCATTGGCGGAGGGGGCACGCCGCTCGTCCCCTTGGCCCCTGCAATGCCGCCCCCTTAACCGCGCCTTCTTACCCGTCTCAAGCCCGTTGACGCTTATCTGAACATTCGCACGTCAAACTCAAACGGCTTAGCTTCCTGCACTTTGACTCTTGAGAAATCGGGGTGCGCAGGATTCAGCAGGACGTTCCATTCGCCGTGGATGGCGGCAGATGGCACGAGGAGCGCCACACTCTTACCCGCGCGAACCCACTGATCTCCGAAAGGGCGCAAGGATTCGTCCCTGGTTTCGTGCCAATTTGGCTGGAGGGCCGTCAGGTCGAGTCTACCGATCGCAAGCGCTTCGGGGACCTCGCCTTCGATGGACACAAGATCTTTCGGGAGCAGATTTGGCTCCAGGTTCACAAAGGTCTCAAGAGCCGCGAGCGCCAGAGAAGTTGAGGCGTAGACCACCCGCACGCCGCGACTGTTCCAGCGACCGCCATAGAGCCGAGCTCCCTCGCCGCTGGAAGCCTCGGCAGCGTAGCGTCGCCGGCATATCCTCCAGAAGCGCATTAGCTATACACGCCGTACGCGATCCGGCCCAGGACGTCCTCAACGGCGCGCGAGCCAAGATCGGTGTCGAGCTGATCGAGAGGCCGCTCGCCACCCAAAGCCCGATTCGGTGTGCGGAGCCACTCAACGGCCTTTTGCTCCTCACCAATCATCTCGACCGCATGGGCGTACACTCTCGCGAAGCGAACGGTACGATCCGACTCGGCCGCGGTCAGGCGAGACCCGTGGTTCAGACGGCGAGTCAGAGTACGCTGCGGTATCCCGAGCTTGCCGGACAGGACGGTACTGCCTACAGCGAGCCTCTCCGCGAGCGCCGTCACGGAATTCGCCGGCAGCCCCCTGCGCACGAGCCGCGCAAGGTCGGCAGGCTTCCGAACCGTCTTTCCCAGCACCTTCCGCCCTCCCAGGACTCTTGCAATCACCTCGGTTTCCATGTTGGTCTCCTGGCCAATTAGAATACGCCATTTGGCCAAGCGTTGCAAGTCTTCCCTGAGCCTGTCGCCAGGCAGTTAAGCCTTCTCCTCGAGTTTCTCCAAGTACCTTCGAACTTTGCGGTAAGTAGCGTACATCTCCGGCAGGCGCTGGAAGACGGCGACGCACTTGATCCACAGTTCGTGGTCGATCGCGGGGGAGCCGGAGATGATGGTGTTGGGTTGTACGTCGTGGGGAATGCCGGTTTGAGGGGTCACGATCACGTTATCGCCGATGGTCAGGTGTCCTGCGGCGCCCACCTGGCCGGTAAGGATGGCGTTGCGGCCGACCTTGGTGCTGCCCGCCAGCCCCGCCTGGGCGCAGAGCAAGGTGTTCTCACCGATTTCGCAGCCATGGGCGACTTGCACGAGGTTATCGATTTTAGCGCCCCGCCGAAGGAGCGTGACGCCCACCGTCGCGCGGTCAATGCAGGCGTGAGCTTGCACTTCGACACCGTCCTCAATGACTACGCCGCCGGTCTGCACGATCTTGTAATAAGAACCGTCGGCCTGTTTGGCGAATCCAAAACCATCGCTGCCGATGATGGCGCCGTTTTGAAGTGTGACGTCGTCTCCGATGCGCACGTTATCGCGCACCACGGCGTGCGAGTGGGCAAAGAATCGGTGGCCGATTTTGGCGCCGCGATAGATCATCACGAAGCTCTTGAGCACGCAATCGTCGCCCAGCTCGACCCCTTCCTCCACGACCACACAGGGCCCAATCGAGGCATTACGGCCTAATTTAACATCGCGAGCGATGACCGCGGTGGGGTGGATGCCGGCGGGGGGGCGATAGGATGGGAAAAACAGTTCCAGCGCCCGCGCGAACGTTAAGTAGGGATTGTCGGCGCGCAAGGCCGGCCGCCCTCCAACCGGATCGTCCGCCGCCACAATCACTGCCGCGGCACGGGAGGACGGCAGCTTACTAAGGTACTTGGGATTCGCCAGGAAGGTCAATTCACTCGCTGATGCCTCGTCCATCCCCGCCACGCCGGTAATCTCCACGTCTGCGGGTCCTTCGAGACGGCATCCCAGACGTTCCGCAACTTCGCCGAGTTTCATTGCCAGCTCCTTTCCTTGCTGTAGGGGCAGGCCTCGTGCCTGCCCTCGTCCGTCGGCCATGGCCTGGTACATGTGGCACAAGCGGGAGTGCCTGTGCCACCGTCCCATCCCAGGGCACCCACAAGGGGTGCCCCTACGGCAATGCTGTAGGGGCAGGCCTCGTGCCTGCCCTCGTCCGTCGGCCATGGCCTGGTACATGTGGCACAAGCAATCGGTCAGCTGACGGACTGTGCCACCGTCGCATCCCAGGGCGCCCACAAGGGGTGCCCCTACGCCAATCCTGTAGGGGCAGGCCTCGTGCCTGCCCTCGTCCGTCGGCCATGGCCTGGTACATGTGGCACAAGCAATCCGTCAGCTGACGGACTGTGCCACCGTCGCATCCCAGGGCACCCACAAGGGGTGCCCCTACGGCAACCCTGTAGGGGCAGGCCTCGTGCCTGCCCTCGTCCGTCGGCCATGGCCTGATACATGTGGCACAAGCGGGAGTGCCTGTGCCACCGTCGCATCCCAGGGCACCCACAAGGGGTGCCCCTACGAGGAACAGCGTAGCAGCGGTCCAGGAAGGAGGCAACAACAGCCCTCACCTCATGATGAGTTGGGACGTCCCCCGACTCTGGCTTCAGGACCGCGACCAGTACTAAGGTACTGGTACGTCCGTTACCTTGGCGAGGCGAAGGGTTGATGATTAACTTTCCGCAACGTTGTTTTTGCCTTTCCCCAGATACCCCGGGGGAAGGGCAGGAGTAAGTCGTCGAACCCAGGTGACGAACTGCTCCCGGTCTGGCGTGATAGCAATCGCCTCTCAGTCTGCGGCGGGGACGGAAGTGGTAGTGGCTGTGAAAGAAGCAACGCCGGGGCAATTCGTGAGTGGCTGGTCAAGGTCCGTCCCCGTCCGCCCCGGCGCCTGCGATGTCGGCAAAACCTGCTTCCCCTTGCACGCTTTCAGGAAAGCGGCTAAGCTTACGAACGGGAAGTCGTGTGAGGAGTTGGAGAATCAAGTATGACGAGACCTCCGCGCGCAAGTGTCCGGATTCCGGTTGAGCTGCCGATCAAAGTCAGCTGGAAAAGCCGCAAGGGAAACTATCGCCAAGTCCAAGGGAAGACCGGCAGCATGAGCGGGAATGGTTTGTTCATGACGGTGCCCCTCCGACCGGGGCGGGCAACAGAAATCAACATAACTGTCCAGCTTCCCGTCGAGGTGACGCATTCCCCCCTGCAGCTTCTCTGCAAGGGAAGGGTCGTCAACTGGAAACGGGAGGGTGGCCGGCTGGGGGTTTCTGCCGTCATCGACGCATACGAACTCCAACCCACACGCCGGCCAGTCTGAGCTCGGCTCGAAGCGGGCCTTCTGCTGCTCCAAGCCATCCTGTGCTCCGGGGGCGAGTCGTTGCGCAGTGATTTTCTCCCGAATATTCGAAGAGCATGGCGACGCGCCGCAGCGGACTGCCTTGCAGGGTTGCGGCCTGACTGAATGAAGGCGCGGGGATGCCTCCTTCACCTAAGCTGAGAAAAAGGACGAGCATTCTGATTGCGGACGGGGAGGGAGTGTTCTGCCTCGGCCTGAAGAAACTTCTTA
>Ga0209777_10005835_pt1 | contig 14060 bp, 7 predicted proteins | sample FrelakmetHBP12HB_FD_187147 | JGI IMG/M metagenome (GOLD analysis project Ga0209777, IMG submission 187147) | Freshwater lake sediment microbial communities from the University of Notre Dame, USA, for methane emissions studies -HBP12 HB (SPAdes)... | ecosystem: Environmental > Aquatic >...
ATATTGAGCATCACCATTTTGCACAAAATGCCCGTTTTACAGGCCTTTTCTGATTGCAACTATATGAAAATTGATAACCGTCCGGCTAACCAGCTAACTTTGTTTGATTTTTAACCGGACACTACTGATATCAACAATGTAAGCGCAGAGGGGATTATTGAGAATTATGGTAATGGAGAAAAAATATATATTAAAACAAATCCCCGCCATACAAGCACTCAAGCAAAGGATGATAATTCTAATTTATCAGTATCCTGTTGCTATGACAGACAACTGTCAAATAATAATAAGGGGATAGTAATAGGCGTTGAAATATTCAACAATAATGAAAAAGACGTCTGCATTCTAAATCCTTTTTTATGGGGCATCAGTGTTTTTTTAAACGACTCCAGCCGCAACTTTATAAAGTTGCCTAGAAATAGTATATTATTACCCGGCTATAAGGAGCAAACCGCTAGAGAATATAAAGTAATCGGGGAAGTTGCCGGAGTATATGAACAATTCATTACACTCCCATCAAAAGGAAAATACAGTAAAACAATATTAATTGATAAAATACTTTCACTGCCTAAAGAAAAAAAGATTTATTGAAAGAAAGTAAAAAAATACCGGAATGGGAATATGAAAAAAAAGATATACCGACGGGAGAGTATGAAATGCAAATATCAATTTGGATTTCTAATCAAGAAATAAAAGGTAATAATCGGCCTTTAAGTATCTATAGTACTGATTTAATAAAAATCCCATACAGAATTAGTAAGCAGGGGCAATAAATAGTGGGCGTGCTTCACACGTCAATTCTGGGGCTGATTTATCGATAATTATGAAAAAGTTTAACACGAAGATCAGGCTTGGCATCAGCTCATGCCTGCTCGGCAATATGGTGCGCTATGACGGCGGGCATAAGCTTGATGAGTTTCTTGTTCGAACGCTGGGGGCCTATGTCGAGTATGTGCCTGTGTGCCCTGAAGTGGAATGCGGCATGAGCGTGCCACGCGAAGCGCTGCGGCTGGTGGGTGATCCGTCCGCCCCGCGCCTCATCACAGTTAAAACAAACAAAGATTATACCGGCCAGATGACAGACTGGGCCAGCAGGCGCGTGCGCGAGCTTGAAAGCGAGGATCTCTGCGGGTTTATTTTCAAGAGCCGCTCCCCCAGCAGCGGCATGGAGCGCGTGAAGGTGTATGTCGACGAAGGCATGCCGACGCACAGCGGCATCGGTATGTTTGCACGAGCCTTCATAGAGCATTTTCCGCTGCTGCCTGTTGAGGAAGAAGGCAGGCTGAACGACCCCGTGCTGCGGGAGAATTTTATCGAGCGCATATTCGTGCTGCAGCGGCTGCGCAAAACGATGCAGGAGAGGAAAACCGCGGGTGGCCTTGTGGAGTTTCATACGCGGCACAAGCTGCTCATCATGGCCCACAGCACCAAGCACTACCAGCTCATGGGAAAACTGGTTGCGCAGGCAAAAGCCGCCGGCATTGCGCAAACCTTTGAGGCGTATCACGGGCTTCTCATGGAGGCCCTCGCGCTTAAGGCCACGGTGAAGAAGCACACTAATGTACTGCAGCATATGATGGGGTATTTTAAAAACGATCTTCCCGCCGATGAAAAACAGGAGCTTCTTGAGATCATCGACAGCTATCGCCGGGAGCTTGTGCCGCTTGTCGTTCCGGTTACGCTCATCAACCATTATGTGCGCAAGTACGGCCAGACGTATCTGCGCGACCAATACTATCTCAGCCCGCACCCGATCGAGCTGAAGCTGAGAAACCACGTGTAAATTATATCAGCATGCGCTGCATGCGTGGAACTGTAAGCTGAATTAAGCAAGAAGCGGGCACCAAACGGTGCCGCTTCTTGCGTTTTTATACCCTTACATCTTTCTTACATTTTATATTCATGCCAGATTCGCCGGAAGGCGGCGGTAATGGTATCCCAGAAAAACCGCATGAGCCAGCCGAAAGCCTCCAGCATCGGCATCTGATCTTCCTTGCGCGCGGCGCCCAGGTCGAACTTGAAGTTGATTTTAATATCATCGGCCTGCAGCATGGTTCGTATCCAGGGATCCTGCATAATGCGGGCCTGAATCGCCTCAAGGAATGTTCGGAGTTCTCCTATTTTCTGTTTTGTCGCTTTATCTTTTGCATTTGCCCGGGCCATCATCAAAAACTGGAGCAGAAAGTTTACCGCTTGCAGAAACTGCAGCTTCTGCTCATTGTTCATGGCGCTTATATCTTTTTCATTCATGTCGCGGATATGGGCTCTCATGCTCTCGAGGTCTTTGGCGGAAAACTGAAACGATTCGTTAAGAATCGAGGTTATGAGCACGAAGATAAATTCCTTGCACACATCATGAAGCTTATAGATTTGGTTGAGACCCTGGAGTATTTCAAGTGCTTTCTGGTCGGAGATGGACTTGCTGGCAAGCTGGTAGGAGCGCATCGTGTCCTTGTACATCTCCTCACCTTCCAGAAACATGGGCGGCGGCGTCTTGCTGTAGTAATTCCAGAAGTCGGGCATGGGCCTGGCGCCTGAGGGGCCGCCGCGCTCCCACTCCTGACGATTTGGGTAGAGCACGAGAATTTTTTCAATGTCGAGATCCGGAATGAGAACGATATGGAGCTTTATTTCTCCGAGCTGCTGCCTTAAATCCGTGGGGATGGGACCGAAGCCGTCGGTCAGCACCATGATTTCAGCCTGCTCAAGCTCGGGGTCGGCGGTAATGTCTTCGATGGCCTGCACGATGGCATCGCCGATATTGGTGATGCGACCGCCCCCGGTCTGGATATGGGAGATATGGTTGATGAGCTTGTATATGCTTTCTTCGGTTGCGGCTTTTACCAGGTTGCCCACATCAGTGTGAAAAGAACGAAAGTATATCTGCGGATGCTCGCGGCAGACACAACGCAGGTACTCGATGGCGAGGGCCTTTGCCACGAAGAGCTTTTTGAACTTATCGCCGTTCATGGAGGTCGAGTTGTCAAACAGCAGATACACTTTCTGGCTGCGCTTCAGCTCGGTCTCATGGTGTTTGAGAAAGCTGTCAACCGACGTAACGCCCCCGGACGGGCTTTCATAATCGATTTTTATGAGCTCCCGGTTAGCAAGCTTTTTATAAAATATCAGGTCGGAATACAGGAAATATTCGCGCGGCAGCAGGCGGGCGATGTCGCGAAGGGCGGTCATTTTGATCAGGTTGATAAAATTGTCCATGAGGGAGGGGTTTGTCGTCTCTGTATCCGTCTGGGTTATGACGATGCGGGAGGTGAATATTTTCTCCCGGTTCAGAAGAGGAGCGGTCTGTGTTTTAATGCGGTGGGTGCTTGTTTCGCTGAAAAGGACGCGGGCGATATAGAAAATTTTCAGCATCTCGGGCGTGAAGCGCAACGTCTCCATATTGCAGACGCCGCATGGCGGCATGTAGAATTCAAGCTGAGATTGAAACGCTGCTCCGTCCATAACGGCTTACTTGAGAGCGATCTTTTTTTCATGAAAGACATCTTCCCTGAATCCTGCAATCAGCTCCCTGGTTTCGCGTGATTTGGCGTCCTTCAGCGAAATTTCACTTAAGTTTTCAAACAGCGTGAATGTCTCGGGCAGGAAGTTGTCGCGCGTGAGAGACATGAATTTCTGGCGAAGCCTGGTAAAGTATTCCATCAGCACGGAGCCCTCAGACTTTGCCACCCGCTCAAGCTTTTTGTGCACCTCCTGGAAGGCCTCGTCGGTTTTAAGCGTATCGGTGCTTTTGTTTTTTTTGATGATGTTGAAAATGCCGATGGCATTGAACATATTTTCCAGAATCGTTTTGTCCTGCCGGAAATAGTTTTTCGTGGCACTCAGTATTTTGTCGAACCGTATTTTTTCTTCCTCGCGCCCCAGGGTGCAGACGACATAGTAGAGGCTGTCGAGGTCTCTTTCATCAACTTCGTTTCTTCCGTCCAGAATAGCGGAGGCGCGCATCGTATCCTGGGTTTTTGCGCTTTTGCGGTCGCTGATCGTGTAGTCTTTGCGGTCGGAGACCACGGCGCGGGTCTCTTCAATATATTTTTTCAGAATATAGTTTTTAAGAAACAGAACATAGCCCGGTATTTCCAGCTGCTTGCTCTGCACAAGTCTTTTTACAAATGACAGCTCCCCAAGGGTCAGTCGCCGCTCTGGTGCAGCCACTTTGCCGAAATGTTCCTGGTAAATCTGGTCGATGGAGTATTGAAAATACAGGTCTTTGTTTTCCGGGATGAAGCTTTTGTAGAGGAACCGGTCAAGCACCGCCTCGAGCACCTCGGTAATGCGGATATAGTTTGCGGCTGCGATAGCGCTGTGCAGCGTCGAGGAGACCATCTGCTCGCCGTTAACCAGCTGCTTTTCATTGAGCACTGAGAGCAGCGCCCGCAGCAGCATGTCATTGGCGTCGAAAATTTCATCAAGAAAGGCGAAGTGCGACAGCACCAGGGAGCCCTCGACATTGTGGATCATTTTCCCCTTTTTCATTGCCTCGATGTCGTAGGCGCCGAACAGGTTTTCTGGCATGGTGTCTTTGGTGAGCTGCTTTTCAAAAATCGTTGCGCCGTCAAAGCAGGCGAATATCTGGCGCGCCAGCAGGGATTTTGCCATACCCGTGCGGCTGATAATTAACTGATGTTCGCCGGTAATGAGCGCCAGAAAAGACTGGCGCACGATGTCCTTGCGCCCTAGAACCTGCTTATTGATAAAGATCATGCAATCGTTTATCAGGCCTGATACTGACTGGAGCTTGTCCACCGGCGCAATCTGCTCAGGCTCCGGGGCCGCAGCCTCTGTTCGCGGCGTCATCGGGAGTACATTATCTTTGGGCGGTTCCAGAACCGGCTTTTCGGTTCTGCCCGTTGCCAGAGACAAAACGGATTCTTCAAGAGGATGCATATATTTTTTAAAACTGCCGGAATTGCCTTGTTCCATGAACCTTCTCCATTGGTGTGTAGCTCGTGCCGCCCCTGGAATGGGCGCCATGTAAGTCGATACCATACTGGCCGTGCAGAAGTCTGCCGGCAAAGCCATTCAGTGTGTAGTTTATTATTTATGCAAAAGTAAAGCCATAAAAAATTTTGCGTCTAAGTTGTTGCGGCTGAACCTGTCGAGCGTTGGCTCAAGAGCTGTTCGGAGATGCTGTTAATGCAATAAATACAGTAAAATTATATGTTTGGGTAAAACATACATCTACCGTTTGATACTAGCCGTGCATCTTTGATGCGCTGTCGCACCAGCATGCGGCACCGCGCTTTGAAAGGATAAACAGTATTCCTGTTGCCAAAATGTCATAATGGCTCTGTCATGCCCTGGCTGTGTTTAGTTGAAGCGTTTTGTCGGATTCCATTGAAAAAAAACACCAAGCATACGATAGCCATGTGACAAAGTGGCAAAATTTTGTTGGTGATAGGTTTTTTATTGACAAAGGGAACTGTATGAAATAACATTCTAAATTCTCAATTATCACGGTTTGACGCCCCTTTTTGCATATGGCATACTATTTGATAGTCAAATAGCTCAAAACTCAAAGGCCTCTTTGAAATTTATGTAAATTCCGGGAAGTTTTTTTTAGCTTCATTTCTTATTAATCACTTTAAAGAAACAACGTTAGAAGGAGGAAGTAAATGGCAGAACAGAAAATGCAATCACTTGCACAGCTGGGAAAAGTTTTCGACGTTCCCAAGGAACTGGCCGCAAAAGCCCATATCAAGAGCATGGCTCAGTATGAGGCAATGTACAAAGAGTCAATTGAAAGCCCTGAAACATTCTGGGCCAAGATGGCAGATGAGAACATCGAGTTTTTCAAAAAGTGGGACAAGGTTGTCGAGGCCGACCTCACTGAAGGAAACATAGCATGGTTCAAGGGTGGGAAGATCAATGTTTCCTACAACTGCCTTGACCGCCACATCAAGACGGCCCGCAAGAACAAAGCAGCCATCATGTGGCAGGGTGAGCCCGTTCACGAGGCCCGCACCTACACCTATATCGAACTGTACACCGAAGTGAACAAGTTCGCCAATGTGCTGAAGAAAAAAGGCGTCAAGAAGGGCGACCGCGTTTCCATCTATTTGCCCATGATCCCCGAACTCCCGATTGCCATGCTTGCCTGCGCCCGCATCGGCGCCATCCATAGCATCGTTTTTGGCGGCTTCAGCGCAGACGCTCTGCGCGACAGAATTCAGGATTGCGAGGCAAAGGTTGTCATCACCAGCGATGCTTCCTATCGCTCCGGCAAGGTTGTTCCCCTCAAAGGCAATGCCGACAATGCTCTGGAAAGCTGCCCCAAGGTTAAGACCTGCATCGTTGTAAAGCGCACTGGCACCGACGTGCCCATGAAGGACGGACGCGATGTGTGGTGGAATGATGAAATGAATGCCAAGGGTCTGCCCGCCTACTGCGAGCCCGAGTGGATGGATGCCGAAGATCCCCTGTTTATTCTCTATACCTCAGGCTCCACCGGCAAGCCCAAAGGCGCGCTGCATACCACCGCAGGCTATCTGCTGTATGTCGCCACCACGCTGAAGTACGTCTTTGACCTGAAGGAAGAGGACACGTTCTGGTGCACGGCTGACATCGGCTGGGTTACCGGTCACAGCTATATCTGCTACGGTCCCCTGGCAAACGGCGCCTCCAGCGTCATGTTTGAAGGAGTGCCCAGCTATCCTGACTATTCACGGTTCTGGAAGATCGTCGAGAAGTACAAGGTCAACCAGTTCTATACCGCACCGACTGCAATCCGCGCCATTGCCGCACAGGGCGACCAGTGGGTTGAAGGCATCGACCTTTCGAGCCTCCGTATCCTTGGCACCGTGGGCGAGCCCATCAATCCCGAGGCATGGATGTGGTATTACAACAAGATCGGCGGCGGACGCTGCCCCATTGTCGACACCTACTGGCAGACCGAGACCGGCGGATTCCTCATCACCCCGATTCCCGGCGCCATGAAGATCAAACCCGGCTCAGCCAACCGCCCCTTTTTCGGCATCAAGCCCGTCATTCTGCGGGAAGACGGCAAGAGCGAAGCCGATGTGAACGAAGGCGGCTACCTGTGTATTACGCAGTCATGGCCCGGCATTATGCGCACGATCTTCGGCGATCATCAGCGGTTCAAGGACACCTATTTCACCCAGTTCCCCGGCAAGTACTATACCGGTGACGGCGCCCGCAAGGATGCCGAAGGCGACTACTTCCTCATGGGCCGTCTGGATGACGTTATCAATGTGTCCGGCCATCGCATGGGCACCGCTGAAGTCGAAAGCGCCCTTGTTGCTCATCCCAAGGTTGCGGAAGCTGCGGTTGTCGGCTTCCCCCATGAAATCAAGGGCGAAGGCATCTATGCCTATGTAACCCTGAATGTGGGTGTTGAAAAGTCAGATGCTCTCAAGAAAGAGCTTGTAGCCCATGTCCGCAAGGAGATCGGCCCCATCGCTACACCTGACAAGATTCAGTGGGCGGATGGCCTGCCGAAGACCCGTTCCGGCAAGATCATGCGCCGCATTCTGAAGAAGATAGCCGCCGGCCAGATCGGCGATCTGGGCGACACTACCACTCTGGCAGATCCCGCTGTTGTGGATGATCTTATCAAGAACAAGCAGTAATACCGATTTTAGTATTTTTCAGGTTTTTATAAAGGCTTATGGCCGGGGCAGCCCTGTCATAAGCCTTTTTTTTTGCCCTGCAGCAAATGCAGTCAGTTCTTTTTGGTTTCTTGCTTTTTCCAGCGCTTTTCACTAATATGAGACTGGATAGTTTTGTTAAGAGGGACTGATGAAGGGATATGTGCCTTCGGTGGCAAGAATATGGGTCATTGCCGCAGTGGTTATTGCGGGTGTCCTTGCCGTGGCGTTTGTGAGCCGGCATATGATTGTCAGCAATACTGCCGAAGCCTTCAACCGGCAACAGCTTTTTCTGGTGCGCGAGTCAGCCCGCGGTATTGAAAATTTCATTCAAGGCATCGAGACAAGCCTGCATACAGCCGCCGACACCTATGCTCTGTATCCCGACCAGAAAACGCTCCACCCATTTTTTTTGCGGCAACAGAAGCTCATGCAGGCCCTTTTTCTGGCCTCCGACGACGGCAGTATCATCCAGTTGTATCCACCACAATTTTCTGCAGACTTTGAGCGGGCGGATATCCAAAAATTCCTGATTCGGGCCACGTCGAGCACGCAGCAGGTGTTCATTTCTGATTTTATTGCTGCGGCGCCCAACAATGCAGGCAGGTCTTTTATTATGGGTGTGCCCGTGCGTGAAAAGCGCCAGTGGATGTGCTGCCTGGTTAACTTTTCAGCCCTGAAAGATGAATTTATATATCCCATCAAATCAGGGAAAACCGGCTATGCCTGGATGATCGACAGCCAGGGCGTGCTGCTGGCACATCCTAATAAATCAATGGAGGGGAAAAGGGTTGTTGAGGTGCTCAAGGAGCTCTGGCCGGAGAATACCACCTTCAACCTGGAGACCCTCATCGACAAGGAAATGGTCAAAGGGGTTGAAGGAAAGGGCGAATACACGGGCTGGCATATCGGCGAGAAACAGCTTACAAAAAAACTCATAGCCTATGCCCCCATCCGGTTCAATGGCCTGCTCTGGTCAATCGGCGTGGCTGCCCCCTATCGGGAGGCAATGGCCCCGCTTATGGCAAGCATCACCGGCCCGCTGGTTTTTATTTGCGGTTTTATCGCGGTGCTGCTGCTGGGGGCCTTTATTCTGTCTGCCCAGGAGAAGCGCACGCGTACTGCTGCACAGGAAATTGCCTGGAGCCATGAGGTCATCGACGGTATCACCGATGGCATCTCTATTATTGATCGCGATTACCGCGTGCTCATGGTGAACAAGGCCATTTCCGAGTGGCATAACAAGCCCATGGTGCTGTTCAGGGGCAAGCCCTGCTACGAGGTGTTTCAGCAGCAGAGCAGCCTGTGCCAGGGATGCCCGGCCCATGAAGCCTTTGAAACGGGCAGGCCCGTTTTGCGCGAACGCGTGAGCACAACGCTCGGGGGCAAGAAGTTTTATTTTCATCTTACGGCGTTTCCCTTGAAGGACGAAGATGGCCGGACGATGCGCGTGGTTGAGTATGTAAAAGACGTTACGGGCGAAATGGCCCTGCGCAGCGAACTTCTGCAGCATGAGCGCAAATCAATGATTGTGAAAATGTCGGCCCAGGTCGCCCATGAGATCAGAAATCCGCTCGGGTCACTGACCCTTAATATAGACCTGCTCGATGACGCCATCAGCGGCTATCAGGCCCCGGAGGCTGTTGAGGCAAAGGAGCTGATCGCTACGATAAAAAATGAGATCGAGAGCCTGCATAAGGTGCTGCGGGAGTATCTGGAGTGCACCCGTTTCCCCAAAATTCAGCCTGCAAAGCAGGATGTGAACATGGTGATAGAAGATCTGTTCGGATTGCTTGAAGAGGAGTTCCGGCACCGCAAGATTCTTTTTAAAACAACTTTTGAATATAATCTGCCTGCCGCATTACTGGATAAGGATCAAATACACCGCGCTTTTCTCAATCTGGCGCGTAATGCCATTGAGGCCATGCCCGGCGGGGGCACAATAGAGGTGGCAACCCGCCTGGTGCAGCCCTGGATCGAGATTGTGTTTGCCGATTCCGGTTCCGGCATGCCGGCCGATCAGCTTGAGCGAATATTTACTCCTTTTTATACCACTAAAAGCGGCGGCACGGGGCTTGGGCTTTCAATCACCCAGCACATCATTGCCGAACACAAAGGTGAGATCACCTGCGACAGCACTCCCGGTCAGGGCGCCCGGTTTACGGTGAGACTGCCTGTGTGGCAGGATGGGGCTGATGAGTTTATGGCAGAGACTGTTTTGTAGCTCCTGAAGGTTGGGAGGGTTCAGGAGACAGGAGTCAGAATTCAGAATCCAAACCCTGACCCCTGACCCCTGACCCCTGGAAGTATGCTGGCAATCATGGCGCGTGCATATGGTGCATGCTGCGCCGCAGTAGGTTTTTGAAAGCTGCAGGTGAAATGGAGGTTCAAGTTGGAGTTTTCTGGAGACAAGGTTGTTCTGGTGGTTGATGATACCCCCGGCATACGGGATGCGCTTTCAAAAATTTTGTCGAAAGAGGGCTTTTCAGTGCTTGCCGCAGCCGATGGTGAGGATGCCGTGCGCGTGCTGCAGAAAAACGAGGTGGGTGTTGTGGTGACCGATCTCAAGATGCCCCGGGTGGACGGGGCAGAGCTTTTGAAAATTGCAAAAACAATTTCCCCATCAATTGAGGTAATACTTATTACGGGCCACGGCACGGTTGATGTGGCCGTCGATGTTATGAAGGACGGGGCCTTTGATTTTATACAGAAGCCATTCAATAAGGTTACGGTGATTAAAAGCATCAAGAATGCTTTCGAGAAACGGTCGCTTGTGCTTGAAAACAAGAGTTTGCACGATCGCATTAAAAACATTCAGGGATCTGAAAATGTGGTGGGCAAAAGCCTTGTCATGCGCAAGGTCATGGAGCTTGCGGCGCAGGTGGCGCCCAGCACGGCAACCGTTCTGATTACGGGAGAGAGCGGCGTAGGCAAGGAAGTGATTGCCAATGCCATTCACCAGCTGAGCCCGCGCAGTGAAAAAAATTTCGTTAAGGTCAGCTGCGCTGCGCTGCCGGAGACGCTGCTTGAAGCCGAGCTTTTTGGCTATGAAAAAGGCGCTTTCACCGGCGCTATCAGCCGGCGGGAAGGCCGCTTTGAGCTTGCCCACGGCGGCACGCTTTTTCTTGATGAGGTCGGCGATATAAACCCTTCGGTACAAGTGAAGCTTCTGCGCGTACTGCAGAGCGGCGAGTTTGAGCGGCTGGGCGGCGGGAAGACATTTGTGGCCGATGTCAGGGTGATTGCAGCAACCAATGCGCATCTCAAAAAGCTTGTTGAGAAGAAACAGTTTCGCGAGGATCTCTATTACCGGCTCAATGTTATCAATATTCAGCTGCCAGCGCTTCGGGAGCGCAAGGACGATATCCCGCTGCTTGCAAATTATTTTTTACGCATGTACTGCGCCAAGAATGCACGGGCCATAGAGGGCATAGCAAAGGATGCAATGGATGTTCTCATGAAGTATCCCTGGCCGGGCAATGTCAGGGAGCTTGAAAACACCATCGAGAGGGCCGTGGTGCTTACCCGTGAGTCATGTATTGCGCCAACAGATCTTCCTGAGGATATACTGAACGTTTCAAGAAACGCGGAAGATGTGTCCTCCGGCCTGCGGGTTCTCAATATCCCCATCGGCAGAATTCCACTCAAGGATATTGAAAAGATCGTCATGGAGGAAACCCTGAAACAGTCAAAGGGCAATAAGAATATCGCTTCAAAGATACTGGGCATCTCCACCCGTACGCTCTATCGCAAGATGGATGCAGAGGAGTATCAGGACAGCGATGAGGCGCCTGAGGCCTGAAGCGCAGGCGGGCTTGAGAGCCGGGTATAGGAGTCCCGCTGCCGGAACCCATTTTGAGGGCGCTGATGGTGGGGGAGAAAAAAAAAGGGTTCGGGGGCCAGGGTTCAGGGAACAGGGCAGGTGCGCTCGCCGTGGCTGATGTCTATTCGGTGGGGCGGGAATTTGTAGGGGCGACCGGCTGGTCGCCCGGTCGGGACTACATTTCAAGGTATTCAAAAAACTCCAAAGCCGGTCTTTTAAGACCGGTTTTTTTTGTTTTTTACTAGGCATTTAACTTTTTGCCGTAACCATGCGCAGCGGTGCACTTTTGATTCGTTTGCCCGTGCTATATTCTCGCAACAGAATCTTGCTCTGGTGGAATGTCCATCGCTCGAACCGCACGGGCTGCTCTCACCAAAAGCTCACCGCTTAAGTTTTTGGCTATACTATTTTGTTAAATGCTTTAGACCGGTTCGCAAAAAAAGTTCTTGTCAATCTTTGCTCTGCTTTAGGGTGATTTTAATTTTTTTGCCAATTTGGCAATTTGTGAAGGCGAAAAAGAGCGTTTGCTGCATGGGATGTTTTTGAAAAATAAATAATAAAACAAGTTTTTTCAAGCTTTTAAGACGCTCAAGTTTTCTTTTGCAGGTGTGGCATAAGGATTGCAATAATTAAAAACGGCTGGCAATTAAAAACTGACAATGGTATCCCCCTTGAAATTCTGAAATTTTGATTGCCAGCCCCCCCCCCTTTTTTTTAAGGGGTGTATACAGTTCAATTTTAATTAATATGAATACAATTTTGGCAGCCGGTTTCGATCGTCCCAACAAAAAACAACCTCAAATATCCCCCTCATTGTTACCCTTAGCAATTGACCGGGGCCGGCTGCCAAATCCCCCCTTCTTGAAGAAGCTATATAAATTTTTCACATAAAAGCGTTGGTGACATATGCCTGACCGAAAATTAGCTTGACCGCTAAAATTGACTATGTTACTAATAAATCTTTTAAATTACCATTGAAGCATGTAATTTTAGGCTTATCGTTAACAATCTAGATTTAGGGAGGACGACGTGAACAGTATTGTATGCATGAAACAAGTGCCTGACACAGAAGCCCAGATCCGGGTAAAATCCGATGGTACAGATGTCGTGCTGGACGGCGTGAAGTTTATCATCAGCCCCTATGATGAGTACGGTATTGAGGAAGCCCTGCGCATCAAGGAAAAGATGGGCGCCGGCAAGGTTTCCCTCATGTGCATGGGGCCTGCCCGCTGCGTCGAGTCAATCAGAACAGGTCTTGCCATGGGCGCAGATGATGCATTTCATCTTGATGACGCAGCCTTTGAAGGCAGCGATCCTCTGGCAACTGCCAGGGCCCTTGCAGCCCAGCTCAAGAAGCTGGAGTATGATGTGATATTCTGCGGTAAGCAGGCCATAGACGACGATCAAAGCCAGGTTGGCGTCGCACTTGCCGAAAATCTGGGCATCCCCCATGTATCCCTGGTAACCAAGGTTGAAGTTGCCGCCGATAAGAAGAGCGCCAAGGTCAATCGTCAGATCGTGGGCGGTGAGGAAATCATCGAAGTGCCGCTGCCCGCAGTGCTGACCACACAGAAGGGCCTCAATGAGCCCCGCTATGCATCCCTTCCCGGCATTATGAAGGCAAAGAAAAAGCCTCTTGCTCCGGTTAAGGCAGCCGATATCGGCATCGATGCAGCCACGGTGGGCGCAGCGGGCGCAAAGACCAAGGGCATCAACTTCTCGCTGCCTCCGGCTCGCACAGCAGCCAAGATCATTCAGGGCGGCAGCCCCGAAGAGAAGGCGGCAACCCTTGCCAAGGCTCTTCGCGAAGATGCCAAGGCCATCTAATCCGGCGACATTAACTATATTGACATAAAGGAGAATGAAACAATGGGAAAAGGAATTTGGGTTTTTGCCGAGCAGGAAGACGGTAAGGTAAGAAAGGTTACCTTTGAAATATTGAGCAATATGCGCAAGATCGCCGATGCCAGGGGCGAGCAGCTTTCTGCCGTATGCCTGGGCAAAGATATCGCAGCCCTTGCAGAAAAGTTTGCACCCTACGGCGCAGACAAGGCCTACATGGTGAGCCATGACCTGCTTGCGCAGTACACAACCGACGGTTATGCAAAGGCGCTTGCCGATCTGATAGTTAAAGAGCAGCCTTCGATGGTTTTTTTCGGCGCGACAGTCATGGGCAAGGACCTTGCCCCGAAAGTCGCGGCCCGCGTGAATGCCGGTCTTGCAACAGACTGTGTCAGCATGAAGCTTGACGGCGACAAGGTGGTCGTGCGCCGTCCCATGTATTCCGGCAAAGTTTATGCTGAAGTCATTTTCCAGAACACTGATATCAGTATGGCGTCTTTCCGGCCCAATGTGCTCGTGGCTGCGGCTTCCGATGCAGCCCGCAAGGCTGAGGTCGTAAATATTACCCCCGAGCTTGCAGCGGGCGATATCCGCGTGAAAGTGCTTGAAGTTGTGAAAACTGCAGCAGGCAAAGTTGACCTTACCGAAGCCGAGCGCATCGTGTCGGGCGGCCGCGGCATGAAGGGACCTGAGAATTATGCAATGATTGAAGAGCTGGCAGGCATTATCGGCGCAACCGTCGGGGCTTCCCGCGCGGCAGTCGACGCTGGCTG
>Ga0209777_10005836_pt1 | contig 14058 bp, 12 predicted proteins | sample FrelakmetHBP12HB_FD_187147 | JGI IMG/M metagenome (GOLD analysis project Ga0209777, IMG submission 187147) | Freshwater lake sediment microbial communities from the University of Notre Dame, USA, for methane emissions studies -HBP12 HB (SPAdes)... | ecosystem: Environmental > Aquatic >...
GGCCGCGCAGGGAAACAGTAGCATCCCCAGGCTCAATCAGCCAGCGAAACCCGCGCGGAGAGTTATCCTATGCGCATAAAAGCCCCTCGCCGCACGGCAGTGCCATTCCCATCACCTTCCCGTAATCGTCGAACAGGACGAGGACGGCGTGTTTATCGTCTCCGTTCCGACGCTCACGGGCTGCCGGTCGTATGGCCATACGCTCGACGAAGCGATGCGGAACATCGCCGAGGCCGCGGCTCTATGCCTTGAAGATGAAACGCCGCAACTCGGCGGGACTTTCGTCGGCGTCCGCGACCTCGAGATCAGCGCATGAGCCGCACGCTTTTTGTCTGATTGCTTTTTGTTGCCGCCCGAAGGGCGGAGTTCGTTGCCAGACTTCAAGTCCCTGGAAGGCGGCGCTATTCGATCTCAATCATCGTCGGGGTTGGTTTGCCTGATGGGTAATGTACTATCGCAGACTGAACCAGCTTCGTTTCCGTTTGGCATTGGGAACGTCCGGTCGTGCGGCGTCGGCGGCAATTACGGCCAGGAGCTCCTGCTCGGACTTGGTGGGGTTCAGCCGCCTGAGCATCTTTAGCTTGCTGCGCGTGCTCGGGTCCAAATCGGCGTTGGGTTGGTGCGATATGGACGTTTCCTCGTTCGAGGTCTCGATGAGCGGATTCGTCCGGTGTGCCGGAGGGCTGGATGAGGGCTGGTCGGTGCTCGGTCGCACGGACTTTCCGCGTTTTTTCGTCGCAGGTGTCCGCGGCGGGGGCGACGGCACTCCCGCAGTCGCTTCGTGATCGGACTCCGCGACTTCAGCCTGGGCGGCGGCCAGTGCGGCCTTCATGGCCGCGGCAAGGTCCTCGGTGGGCTGTTCCGCACTTACGGGCGCCGACGCATCCGGCGCAACCGGCGAGGGTTGTACTTCAGTACTTGGGGCAGCGTTGCCTTTCAAGGGAGGCGCATTGGAGGCACCAGGCTCAGCCTGGACTCTGCATCCGATTCCCCCGGCGTTGGCGCCGGCGGCTGCAAAGGCCGCCCAGAACGCGGCAACGGCGGCGTGACCGGCATTGATTTCGTGCAAGACGGCAGCGGTATCATTGCTCAGCGAGGCTGGTGCAGGGCAGGCCGAGGCGCATTTCTGTTCGGCTTCCACGATCAAGGCAAGTGCGTCTTGTTCGCGTTTTTCAATTTCATTCAGGCGGGCGGCTGTCTGTGCGCGCTCTTTCTCTAGCGCTTTGGTCAGGTGCTGGGACTCGATCTGCGCCTGCTGGAGCGATTGCGTGGCGTTTTCGCGTGATTCGAGGGCATCGACCAGTTCGTTTTCGATCCGCTGCTTCTCTTTTCGCAGTTTATCGAGTTCCGAGTTGAGTTCTTGTGCAGCACGGCGTGTTTCACCAAGCTCACGCAGGCGCTGGGCTTCGAGGGATTCGAGGGCGGCCACCTTTTCGCTTTCGCTCTGAGCCGCAAAGGTGCGGAGTTCGCATTGGGCCTGGCGGGCGGAGTTGGCCTCGCGCTCCGCGGCGTCGCGGGCCTCAATTAGTTCCCGCTGCAAGCGTTCGGCGTTTTCGCGGGTAGTCGCCAGTTCGTTGCCCAGCGAGTCCGCCTCGGCTCGGAGTCTGCCGATCTCGTCGCTTCGCGACCTGGCGACTTCATCCGCCACGGTCCGGGCTTTCTGCACCGCGAGTCTGTCGTTCTTGATGTTGTGGAGGGCGGCCTCCAGCTTCGTCTGTTGGGCGGCAAGGTCGGTTTCACGGTCGGACAGGGCCTTGGTGCGGCGGTCGAGTTCTTCGTTTCGTCGGTGCAGTGCCTGCATCTCGGCGTGGTGGGCGGCGAGGTCGCGATCGAGCGCCGCGCGCCGCTGGGCGGCCTCGGCCTCGAAGCGCTCATGCTCCATCCGTTTAGCGGTGGTCTCGGCCTCGAAAGACTCGCGGGCGGCATTTATATCGACGCGCTCGATCTTCATGGCCGCCTCAGCAGCCTTAAGTTTGTTTCCTCGCATTTCCAGGGCGGCCGCTCGCTCTTCGAGGTTGGTGATTCCCGCGGCGAGGGCCAATTCTCGCTGTCGATAGTCCGCGACGAGGGTTTCCGCGTTTCGTCTCTCGGCATCAACAGAAGCCTCGCGGCGGGCCAGCTCGCAAGTGCGTTCGGCCAGCCGACGGGCATTTTGTTCGACTTCCGTTTCGCGCTTGGCGATTGCCTCGCCTTGGGTTTGCTGCTGGGCCGACCGGGTCTGGAGTTCGGCGCGTTGCTGTTCCAGCTCCGCGCGATTGCGTTGGAGAGATTCCGCCTGGGATTTGATTTGGTCCTCGCGCGCGCGACACGCCGTCTCGCTGTCTGAGAGGCCCTGCCGGCAATCAATCAGGTTTCTTTCACGCGCGGCGAGTTGGGACTCTCCAGCTTCGAGTTGGCGAGTTTGCTGCGCCAGTTGAGCAGAAAGAGAATCGAGCCGCTGTTGCTCCGCCTCCAGCGTCCGCGACAGATCGTCGCGCTGCGCGCCGCGTTGGCGGATGGATTCTTCACGTTGGGCGAGCTGCTGCTCGACTCGACGGAGTTCTTCTTTTGCGGCAACGACCTCGTGAGACTGGCGGCCGAGGACGGCGCGGCGTTCTTCCGCCTCGGCGAAGGCCGCATCAATTTCAGCGCGGCGTGCGGTGCATTGGTCTTCAAACTGCTTGACAGAGGCCTCGAACTCCTTGTGTTTGCGATCCAGGTCCTCGGATTGTCGGGCGATCGCCGCCCTCAGTTCTTGGGTTTCGGCGATTTCCTTCGCATGAGCCTGTTCGCGTTCGCTTTGCTTCGCATCGCGTTCTTCGAGAGAGGCGATGGCGGATTGTTCACGTGCGGCTGCGTCACACCGTGCCTGTGAGGCCGATTCACCAAGCTCCTGCAACTCTCGTTCACGGGCGTCACAGGCTGTCCGGCGTTCGGTGAATTCCGCCTCGCGGTCGGTCCATTCGGCAGCCGTTTGTGCCAGCGCCGCGGCTCTCTCCGTCAGTCCGCGTTCGCGCGCATCGAGTCTTTGCTCAGCGCATTCGACACGATCATGGACCTTGGTGAGTACTCCATCCGTCCAGGAGGCAACGCGTTCTTCGTAATCGTGAAGCCCGCGTTCGAGCGCATCTATTTTGGCATTGAGGTCCGACAATATGTCATCAGCGGGTTCGGCCCGGGCGATCATAGTGTTCATCGTTGTAGCGTCGGTCATTTGTGTTCTTGTCCAGTGGGACCAGGCGCGCAGAGCAACCCCCAACCGTGCGGGCACACGACCTAGTAGCCCGCATCAGGGCAGACGCGCCACGGCGCGGCATTGCCTACCGCTAGTGTACATTTCGGAAGGTTGACCACGCCGAATGCGTGGCCGGGATCGCGGAATATTATGATGAACCCGTATTGTAGGCTTGACCGTGTGCCGGCGCTATCCCGGCGCGACCTGGCGACTGTTCAGGCCGATCGTCCCATAAGGTCGAATCCTGAAAGCAGCCTGGATGCTTGTGGAGTGCAGTGATTCTGACACCGGACAACGATCCCGGGGAGTGGACGTGACAGACACGAGCGAAAGACAGGATTTAGGTCCGGCGCCCGATCCGACGGGTATTCGGGCTCTGGCCCATGACGTTCTCGAATCGGTCAGCGCCGTCCGTGAACGATTGCGCAGCGAGGCAGAGGAGCTGCAAGCGGAACGGGAACAGCTCTCGGCGTCGCAGTCGGAGTTGTTGCGCGAGCGCGGAGACCATGAATCGCAGCGTGAGAACCTCACTCGGCTGGCGGACGATCTGAACCGCCGACAGTCGGATCTCGAGCAGATTCGGCAGAGGGTCGAGGCCGACGCACAGGCGGTCCTCGAGCAGATGCAACTGCTCAAATCCAGGGCAGAACAGCTAGAAAAGCGAATGGCGGACCACGCAGCCGCCGAAGCCGAATTGCGTCGACGCGAGGAGGCCTTGCAGGCAAGCGCGACTGAGCTTGAAAAGACCGCCCAGGAGCTTGGTCCGAAACAGCAGAAGCTGGACCGCTGGGAGCGGGAAATAGCGGCACGGGCCGCGAATTTGGAGCAGCAGGCCGAGGAACTGGTGCGGACAAGAGAGATGCTGACCGCCATGCAAGCGCAACTCACCCGCGATCAAAAGGAGGTTGCAGCCCAAAGAGAGGACCTGTTGCAGCGTTTGGCGAGCCTGCCGGAAACGACAGGAGGATACGAACCAGTCCCTGAGGTGTACGAGCCGGCCCTGGAGCCAAGGACCTGGCATGCGGTCCCCAAAGCGGCGACCGCCAGCGGCGTGGATCAATTTCGAAAGTTGCGCCGCGACGCGAAGCGCCGGGCAATCGGAGTCTGACGAAGCGAACTGTGCATTCCGCCCGACGGAAGGAAAGACGGTATGGCCCTGAAGCTATTCTCACGAAGGAAATCGGACGATCAGGTCGCCGCAAAACACAGAGGCAGGCATGAAGGTCCGGGACACGATCCCGCCAGCGAATCGTTCCAGCCGGCGCCTTTCCCGGCCCTCGACAACGACGCACTGAAGCGTGCGTTTCAACAGGGCAGGTATTGCGCGATCCTCCGCGATCAGACAAACTTGAAGAGTAATCCGCTCTTTGCATCCGTCGTCAACGATGTGCACCGTGAGCTTGAACAGCGTATGGCGCTGGTGCCCGCCGGTACGGTCTCGATTGCGCAAACGCTGTCCGCCCAGCCCGGAGACCCGGAGGAGGACATCACCGTCGAGGCTTTTCTGCTGGATATCTACTGCGTGACCAATGCCAGATTCCAACACTTCGTCGATGCTTGCGGATACGACATGCTTGAGTATTGGCCGGAGGAAATCTGGCCGCACCTGATTGAGCTTAAGGACCTTACCGGTCAGCCGGGGCCGCGATTCTGGCGTCAGGGACGACATGACGTGCGTTTGGCCAACCACCCGGTCGTGGGAATCAGTTGGTATGAGGCCCAGGCGTATTCCCTTTGGATCGGACAGCGCCTGCCGACGGAAGCGGAGTGGCAGATGGCGGCCTCGTGGCACCTGCACAGCTCGACCAACCTGGTGCGGCGCTTCCCGTGGGGTGACGCGATGGACAAGAAGCGCTGCAACATCTGGGGATCGCGCATCGGTGGGAGCGTGCCGGTGACGGAGTATCCCAACGGCGCCGCCCCCAACCACGTTCTGCAACTGGTCGGCAACGTGTGGGAATGGACGGATACGGAGTACACGGTCGTAGATGGAAACAATCGGGCGATCGTCGGCGAAATGCCCATGCACGTGGTTCGCGGCGGCGCATTCGACACCTACTTTGATTTCCAGGCAACGAGCCAGTTCCGCACCGGGCAGCTCGCCCTGGCGCGGGCTCATAACACGGGATTTCGCTGTGCGATGAATCTCGCTGACGCGAGCTGGATCAACGGCGGCTAGAGCGGACCGCCCAAACCACGCCCCACTGGAGATTCTCATGACCACCGCAACCTATTCTCCAAACGCGACGATGCCGTGCCTGATCTGTGAGCAGAAGAACACGCTGGAGGCCATCGTGTGCAACACCTGCGGCGCGCCGATGGCGTTGATTCAGGAGGCCGTTACCCAGGACCGCGATCCGTGCATCATTACGGTCGTCGGCGACAGCAACGTCGGCAAGACCGTGTACCTGGGAATGCTCCTGGACATGCTCTCGAACCGCGCGGATGATTTCGAGGCCATTCCCAAGGGCGCCTACTCTGTGAACCTGCAGCACGCCGTGGTGAGTCACCTGAGCATGCGGCAGTTTCCACCGAAGACGGCCACGGAAGTAGATGACTGGCACTGGGCCTATTACCAGATTCGCCGACGCAAACGGACGACAAACATTTACGATCTGGTCATGCCCGACATGGCCGGCGAGGCAATCGCGGCGGAGGTGGCGAATCCCAAGACATTTAAGGTTATCCGATCGCTGTTGGAGAAAAGCGCCGGCGCCATCCTTCTCGTGGATGGAGCGTTGTCGGCCGCCGGCTCGCCTCAGCCGGACTTCTTTGCATTGAAGCTCATGAGCTACCTGGACGGGGTGATTGCTTCGCGGCACGAGGAGAAGCTTACGACGCCGGTCGCCATCGTGCTGTCGAAGGGTGACTACTGCCCGGAGGTATTCGAGGATCCTCGTGGTTTTGCGCAAAGCAACCTGCATCGGCTCTGGAACATCTGCGAAAGCCGTTTCGCGCATTACGAATTCTTTGCAACCAGCGTGGTCGGCGCACTCGCCTATGGCGCCGACGAATGCGGAAACGTGGTCCCGTTTCCGCTGCACATAGCGCCGCGCGGAGTAGTCGAACCGTTTGAATGGGTGCTTACCAGGCTGCAAGACGGTCGCAAGCGGCGCTAGTCATGGCACAAACGAAGGTCACGTGCGATCAGGCGGTGTTCACGTCCATTCGCAGTCCGATGGGCGAGGGGTACAGAATCGTCGCTGCGGGCCGCGGACTCAAACCTGAAGAGAAGCAGGCGATAATCCGCTGCTCGCCGTCTCACGAGGCACTTTGCGCATCCCAGGAAGGCGAGGCCTCAGAGGATGACGCCGCCGGAGTGGCCTTTTATGCTCTGCCTTCCGGGCGCCTGTGTATCGCTTTTACCTGCTTTGCGGGGGCCGAGCACACCGGACGCGGCGGAAAACGCGTCTTCACACACAATGTGATCTTCGCTGAGGCCGACTTCACCAAGTGCGGATATAACCCTTTTGCGGTATTGCGGGCGATGAAGTCCGCGGGACTGACTAGGCCGCAGCTCTCACCCGACCTTGTCCTACCTCAAATGGAGCTGGCAGTCGACGCGAACTTCGTACCTCCTCTTGACCGACGTCTACGATCCATCCTTTCCACGTTTCGACGGCGTTTTGTGTTACGCTGCCTCATGGAGCGGAAAGCGGTCGCCGTCGAGCTTCCCGAAGGGTGGACGGAGTGGACCGAGGCGTTGGTGCTGGGCATTCCGGGGCCGTTGCGATCCATGATCTCTTTCGGCGCCGGGTTGCGGTTCTCAATGGGGCGAGGGCATCTTCTTCAGGTCTTTCACGATGAGAATCGCTCGGTGGCGCGGCGCGCCCCGGCCCAGGGGATATGCTTCGTCGATTCGGAGACGTCGGGTGATGCGCCCAACTCCGCCTGGTTTTCCTTTGTTGATCGCCATTGGTTGCAGGGCGACATGCAGGGAATGATGCGCCGCGCCTCACGACCCTTCGTCGATTGCTCGCTGGAGGCCTGCGAACAAATCGGCCGGCTGTACAACTCCGCCGACGCCATGCCCCAGACTCAAAGCGATCAGATACTCTCGCAGGCGGCACGCGCTCTCGCCGAACCCGGCGAAGGCGTCGAGCGCGAAATCCGCTTTGAACTTTGTGATGCGGCCAAGAAGATCATGCTGGACAGGCTGTCGCGGGCGCACTGGGAAGACATCAGGACCCTGTGGAGTACCCTGCTAAACCTCTGGCGAAACGGCGGCGAGGCGACCACGTTCGCGCAACCGCTGATCGTTTGTTCGCTGCGCGTGGCGATGGCCGACGATCCGTTGGCCGCCGCCGAGGCGGCGCTGAACTTGACATGTGATGTCCCCACGACGGTAGATCGCAAGTCGAACGAGGTTTTTCTGGACGAGGTCCTCATCCGCCTGGGCGCCGCGGCGCCGCTGACGCCCGGAGCTTCGCTGGCGCGCCTGGGGGACGTGGTGCGTCGGTGGCAGATTGAACGACCGACCTGTCCAGTGGTTGCCGCACTCGCAGAGCGTTGCGCCGCACTGCGGCCCAGCGAAGCCCGCCTGTAGCGCCCCCGCCGCGGCGCGTCCACAATGGAGCATCCGCAGACAATTCCCGCCAGTCACATTAGAATCCCGGAGCCCGCCGCGGCGGATTAGTGGTCTGTCACACCTTGTTCTTTCGGGGTGACGGTGTCTGCGGGTTTGCGCCCGCGGCTCTGTTTTCGCACCCGGACCCGAAAGTTGAAGAATGACAGACTGGATGTTGAGGATGATGATGAGCGAACAACTGATCGAGTGCGTGCCCAATTTTAGCGAGGGCCGCGATCCCAATATCATCAAGCAGATCACCGAAATGGTCGAAACGGTCGAGGGAGTCTCACTCCTGGACGTTGATCCCGGCAAGGCCACCAATCGAACCGTGGTGACCTTCGTCGGTCCGCCGGGGTTGGTTTGCGAGGCCGCGTTTCGCCTTGCTCAGAAGACCATCGAGCTGATAGATATGACCAAACACAAGGGCGAGCACCCGCGCTTCGGGGCCCTCGATGTCTGCCCTCTTGTTCCAGTCGCCAATATCACCATGGATGAAACCGTAGAGTATGCGCGAAAGCTCGCCAAGCGTCTGGGCGACGAGCTGGGCATGACCATCTATTGCTACGAATACGCGGCGACTTCGCCGCAGCGAAGGAATCTGGCGGACGTTCGGGCCGGAGAATACGAGGGGCTTGCGACCAAACTGGCCCGACAGGAATGGAAACCCGACTTCGGTCCTGCGAAGCTCAACCCGAAATCCGGCGCCACTGCGGTCGGCGCCCGCGACTTCCTCGTCGCTTACAATGTCAATCTCAATACCACCTCAACGCGCCGCGCCAATGCCATTGCTTTTGACATTCGCGAAAAGGGAAGACCACGCACGCAGGACGGGACACCGAACGGGATGACCGTTCTTGATGAACATGGCAATGCCGCATGGGAGCCGGGCAGTCTCAAGGCCGTCAAAGCCATTGGTTGGTACATTGAAGAATATGGCATCGCACAGATTTCCATAAACCTCACCAATCTGAATGTCACCCCGGTGCATATTGCATTTGATGAATGCTGCAAGAAAGCCGACGCCCGCGGCATTCGCGTCACAGGCTCGGAGTTGGTCGGCCTGATGCCGCTCAAGGCAATGCTCGACGCCGGGCGGTATTTCCTCAAGAAGCAGCAACGCTCGGTCGGCGTTTCGGACAGGGAACTGATTAAGATCGCGGTCAAATCGCTGGGGCTTAATGATCTGTACCCATTCAAACCCGAAGAGAAAATCATCGAATATGCGATCGCTGCGCGATCGAAAGGAACCAGGCGGCTTGTGCAAATGTCTGTGACGGACTTTGTCGAGGAAACAGCCTCGGAGTCGCCGGCGCCGGGCGGAGGATCCGTGGCGGCCGCCGTCGGAGCGATGGGGGCGGCTCTGGCGACGATGGTCGCCAATCTGTCCTCACACAAGCGGGGCTGGGACGATCGCTGGGAAGAGTTCTCCGACTGGGCCGAAAAAGGGAAACAGTATTATGTCGAATTGCTGCGGCTGGTTGACGAAGACACTGCCGCATTCAATGCCGTCATGGCCGCCTATGGAATGCCCAAGAGCTCCGACGCGGAAAAGGCCGAACGCCAGTGCGCGATTGAGAACGCCACAAAACGCGCGATCGAGGCGCCGCTGCGCGTCATGGAAGTCTCGCTTGCGTCAATGGAGGTCATCAGGACCATGGCCGCAATCGGCAATCCCAACTCCGTCTCCGACGCCGGCGTCGCCGCCCTTTGCGCCCGCACGGCGGTGCTGGGAGCGTACCTCAACGTGAAAATCAACGCGGGGAACCTGGAGGACAAGTCGTTTGGTGAGTCGGCGGTCCGCCGCGCCGAAAATGTGCGCGACGGCGCAGTGACAGGGGAATCCGAAATCCTTGCAATGGTTTTTCACAAGCTATAGGAATCGTGGTTCACCGGCCGGTCCGCTTCAGCCGCCATTGTCGCCGAATAGGTGTTGAAAAGCAGTGAAGCCCGCCAGATTCCCAGACGCACCATTACGGCTGATCGGTCGGGGCGTCAACCGTCGGTCCGGCTGGATTCCGTGGTTGCTGCGGCGGGGGAGGAAGCTGTACCAACTCCAGGCGCGCCTCGCGAAGAAGCCGCCCATCGGAAAAGAGTTGCACACGATACTCTCCGGGTACGGGGAAGGTTAGCCCGTGAAATTGCAGAAAAAGGTTGGCAATGGCTCTGGGATCCATGAAGTTCACCGCTCCTTTGCCCTCGACGATCGGCGGACGGGCTTCATTGGAGTCAACGATGCGAATGGTAAGTTCGGTCTTACCATGACCGTCGGTAAGGGCAACGAAGACGCATAGCTGCGCGTGCGTGGCGGGGAAGCCTATGGCGTGTATGCGGCTGAACATGCCGATCAACGACTGCTTGCCCGTAAGGCGATCGGTGATGATCTGATCGCACACAAGCATGGCGAGCACATCAGGCGATGGTTTATTCGTGGTCATTCTCGTCTTCTCTCGATGCGGGCCATCCGCAGTGCAAACCTTACCGCAAAGTGAATGAATCGGACAGGGGTCAGCGGCGCGTGGCCGGGTTTACGGCCGCGTTGCGCAGCCGCGAGCGGTTTCTGGAGCGCGCCGAGAGCATGGTGAGGATCGCGACCGGCCAGGCGAGCGTCATCACCGCGCCGAGCGCGCCGCAGGGCGATCGGCGAAAGATAGGGGTCGGATTGCCCGAAGGACCGCTGCCAGCCGTGACCGCGTCCACCTCGAAGCGGTTGATGACCTTCGGTTCACGCGCCATGACAGCGTAGGGATCGGCGAGCAGTTCAGCCTCATCGTACCATTCGATGCCGTAGGTCGTTACCGTAAGCCGCTGGGTGTCGGCGTCGATGTCGAACTCTGCCCACCCGTAGGAGTGCACGGCCAGGTAGCGCCCTTCCAGAAGTCGCGCCCCGGCAAGGGAAGAGCCCAGTCCTGTAGTCGGATAACCGTACCAACGCAGCAACAAGTCGGCGACAGCGGTCACGAATCGGTCGCGGGCGTCACCGCGCAATGGGGAATAGATCCATTTCAAGAAGAGCGGGGCGAATTCCATGGTGGTGGGGCCGAACGGAGCCGCAAACGCCACCGGACCGGCGGAGACCTCGAAGAACCGCGTTAGGTGTTGCGGGGCATCGGCGGATTTCTGATATGCGATGTCGTTGATAATTGTGCCGTGGATGTCAGCGGTGATGAAGACGACGTTGCTGATATCGTGTTCTTCCAGGAAGGAAAGAATCCGCGTTCGCTCGTAGGCGTATCCTTCGAAGCGGTCCGAAGCAAGAATCGGCCCGAGGTTTTGAATCGGCTCGGGCAGGACGATCAACTTCCATGTAATGCCTTCGGCCTGCGCCGCGAGCAAGTCCGTGAACAGTTCGCCAAGTTGCACCTCGCCGAGCATGGTCCGCGCCGGATCAAAGGACGCCTGAAGGTACTCCCTGAACTCCCACTGGCCGGGGGGAGAATACAGCGACTCCAACTCCGCGTCGCGGAAGGACCGTTCGTCGACCATGAACATCGCGGCATCGCCGCCGAAGCGGCGGAAGCGGTAGAGCTTGCGCTTCCCCGCGGTGCGCGGGTCGCCGGTGTCGCCGTAGAACTCGTCGCGAATCGGGTTGTACTCCTGAAAAGCCTGTAAACCGTTTTCGAACAACATTGTCTCGTTGAGGAACGCACCGTTGTCGTCGAACCGGGAATCTGAGCCGCTGGGCGCGCCGCCCGCGAAGTCGTTGGTCACCTCGTGATCGTCGATCATGGCGTACCAGGCCGTGTTCGCCCGTACCTCGCCCCAAGAGTTTATGCCGAATCGTTTACGGTATACCTCGTTGTGTTTGATGCGAAATTCGTTGAGCGTCCGCGCCGCACGGCCGGGAAAGTCCTCCGACGGAATGTCGCAGTAGGCGGTATCGCCTAGTCCCACGAAAAAATCGAGATCGCGCTCGACCACGTTGGAGATCGCGGGATAGGGCCGCAGCTCGCCGCGCCAGTCGCCGGACACGCCGAAACGCAAACCGTGGAGCCCGTCCGCGAACGGAGTGCGGAACGTGCCCGCGGCGACCTCGCCGGCGGAGTTGGTCACGCGGTAGAAGTATTCGACGCCCGGTTGCAGACCGGTCAACTCGACCTTCACGGGGACGAAGGCATTGGTCGCTTGGGCATCGACTCGTGCCGTCAAGGCAAAATTAGACTGCAGAGAATACTCGAAAACGACCGGGCCGATCACGGCACTTCGCGCCCAAAGGACCGCCGAGGTCTGATCTACGTCGCCGGCCGCGACGCCGTTGGGAAGCGTCTGCGCATTCGCCGCCGCGCTCCCCAGGCAGGCGAGGACAAAAACCGCCGCGAATCCTCTCATTCGTTCGACCTCCAATGCCAAAGGCCTTTCTCGAATCCCCTCCCTCTCTTGGAGAGAGGGTAGGGTGATTGGGCCTGAGAACAAGCACCTCGGCCAGCGCGATTATCGGATCATAACGGCCAAGGCTATACGTTGCATCCGGCCAATCGAGGCGGTTTGTGGGGCGGTGCAAGGCCTTGCAACCCGATCATGTAATCCGGTAAGATGCACGTTCCATTCGCGTGCGTTGCCCGCCCTGTCGTGGAGGTTTGCAAGATGGCCCGCCCTCGGTTTCTGACGATACTTGCGGTCATCGGCGGATGCGACGGCTTGGCGAGCCGCGGGCGGAATGCCCGGCGCCCGACGACTGATAGCCGTCAACTGACGTCTGAGTGAGCCGACAAGACGAGGAATAACACGATGGCGACCAACACGCAGGAACAAGCTGAGGCGAGGATCGGTGAAATGGTCCGCCGAATCGTCGAGAACTTCGATCCCGACAAGATCATCCTGTTCGGCTCTTTCGCCAGTGGCACCGCAGATGCCGACAGCGACGTCGATCTTCTCGTGGTGATGCCCGTGACCACATCCAAGCGGAAGCAGGGGGCCCAGATCGACCTAGCCCTGGCGGACGTCGGTCTGCCCAAGGATGTGATCGTGGTGACTCCGGAAGAAGTTCAGAAGTATCGCGACGTGGTCGGCAGCATTGTTTACCCAGCGCTGCGTGAAGGGAAGGTTCTGTATGAGCGTGCGGCCTGAGACCATCCACTTGACACGACAATGGGTCGAGAAAGCCGAAGAGGACCTGCCAGGGTCGGTGCTGGTGAAGGCGGAAGGTTAAAGCTCATGGCTCTTCGGCGCCCGGCGGCCACGTCGGCTAAACGCCCGGGGCATTTTGATGGAAAGGAGCAAGGTCATGTGGAGTCTCCGATCGACGACGCCCGCGGGCGGCCCTCAAAAGACACAAGCGAGGGCTTCCAATGGCAAGCGATAGACCGTACAATGGCTGAAACAAACGGAGACAGAAACCTATGACCGTGATCAACGGGCATTTTGACGGGAAGCGGGTCGTACTGGACGAACCGGTGCCGGCGGATATGCCGGCCGATACGCCGGTCAAGGTCATGTTCGACGGCACGGATGCGAAGAGCGCCCTCGAGGAGATCGCGCGACTTGCACGCCCTGGCGGTTTACCGCGTGACTTCTCCGAGCAGCACGAACACTATATCAAGGGTACGCCGCGCAAATGAACACGACGTTCGTCGACGCATCGTTCCTGTTTGCGTTTGTGCTGACCGACGACGCCAATCATGAGCGTGCCCGTGCGTGGGAGCATTGCCTCGGCGGCCGCTTGCTCACTACGGAATACGTGCTGATCGAGCTCGCCGACGGCCTTGCGGCTCCGGCGCTTCGTGATTTGGCGGGTGAGACGCTTGAAGTGATACGCTCGCGTCCCGGTATCGCAGTGATTCCCGCGTCGACCGCTCTGATGGACGAGGGGGTTGTTGTGTATCGTCAGCACAAAGACAAGCGTTGGAGCCTGACTGACTGTATTTCCTTCGTCGTAATGCGCCGCGAGGGAATCCGCGATGCCCTGACCAGCGACCACGATTTCGAGCAGGCCGGGTTCCAGGCCCTTTTGCGGACCGATCCATCCTGACGCCCAACCCCCGACCCCAAACCCCACACCCCGTCGAAGAAAACCGCATTTCCACCTGACGCGGGCGGTGCGGTGTGAGGCCTTGCAATCCGATCATGTAATCTGGTAGGATGCACGTTCCATTCGTGTGCGTTGCCCGGCCTGTCGTGGAGGTTTGCAAGATGGCCCGCCCTCGGTTTCTTATTCTAGTTAGCTTTCAAGATGATACGAAAAGTGATATGCTTCACGCATGTCACGACAACGCTTATCTGATCCATTGATTGAGGCTCGCGCCGGTAAAGCTCTTGCAACGGCGCGTACGGTTCAAGA
>Ga0209777_10005837_pt1 | contig 14058 bp, 9 predicted proteins | sample FrelakmetHBP12HB_FD_187147 | JGI IMG/M metagenome (GOLD analysis project Ga0209777, IMG submission 187147) | Freshwater lake sediment microbial communities from the University of Notre Dame, USA, for methane emissions studies -HBP12 HB (SPAdes)... | ecosystem: Environmental > Aquatic >...
GATCTCACCGCTAGAATCCCAGATGCCAGAGGGGCAGTTGGCGCTGGCGGCTGCGATCCAAACCCCGCTGTCGGCGGCGCGCGCGGGCATGAGGCCGAGGTAATAGCCGGCGTTGGGAAAGAGGATGAGCTCGGCGCCTTTGTAGCCGAGGAGGCGGGCGGTTTCGGGGTGCCAACTGTCATAGCAGGTCATGATGCCGACGTTGCCGAAATCAGTCTTGAAGACTTTCACTTCGCGGCCCGGGCTACAGCCCTGGTCGATCTCCGGATCGAACAGTTCAACCTTCTCGTAAATGCCAAGGAGGGCGCCGGCCGGGTTATAGAGCGGACAGGCCTAGGCGGACAACGCCCAGCACAAGGATTTGCCAGAGGTCCATACCGGTGCGGCCGGTGGCCTCTTTGCCCGCCAGCACGGCGGCTTCCAGCAGGGCGAGAATCTCGGCCCGCAGCGTGGGATGCATCCAAAGCCATTGCAGCCCAGCCAGAATCGGTGGCAACTCGTCCCGGCTCTTGAGGGGCAGGCGAATCTTTTCGATAGGCGTGATCTGGAGATCGGGCTCGGCTTGGTAGTGGTGGCGCATGGTGGCAAAGGAACGCGAATGTTGCAGGCTCAGACACGCAAACCCGCCAGAACATTCAATCGGTACGCAAACATTCGCACCGACACACACAAACCAAACTCAATGAGGACGCGGGTGCTGTAAGCTTGCTTTCAACCACTAAGTACCGATGTGGGGCCTGATGCCGTGGGGATTCGGGGCCTGGTTCAGCAGCCACCCCGCCGGTTTGGTCAACCACCAGCGGCAGCGGAACGGCCATCGAGCTGACGGCGGACCGCCAGGAGTTTTGTCTGGTTGAGCGGATAGGCGAAGAAGCAAAACATGCCAAGCACGAGTCCAGTAGGCTGGGTGAGCAACAGCCAATGCATCCAGGTGTTGATAGTTTCCGGAGTCTGAAGATCCAACTTGGCGTTGAAACCGGATGCCTGGAGCAGGAAACCTTGCAGAAACAACGTCACGGCGATCGCAACCTTGTCACAGGTTACAAACACGGCCCCGTAGAACGCCTCGCGCCGGTGACCGGAAGTCAATTCGTCCACGTCGCAGACGTCGGCGAGCATCGAGTTGATGATCATTGGCATCGTGTTGCAAAAAAGACCAATGGCGGCGCCAGTGACCAAGTACAGCTTCAGCCCGGCCAGTTCCGGCCGGAAGGTCCACCATACCGAAGCATACGCGCCAGCGCTGAGGGCCATCAACCCTATGACCGTTTGCTTCTTCCCGATCCGCTGGGAGGCCCACGCGACCACCGGCGTGCCCGCGAGCGTTGCGACGGTGATAGCGGTGACAAACCAAGCCCATTCGGTTGCCCCGGCCTTCATGCTGCCGCCGATCCGGTAGATGAAGAGGTAGTAGAAGAAAATGCCAGTCACGCACATGCCAAATTTCATCAGAAAGTTACCGAGGATAATCGGCCAGAAAGTCTTGTTGCGGAGCGTGAATTTCGCAGCATCCATGAAGGCTATCTTGCTCTCGGTTCGGGCGTGCGTAATATCTTTGCAAAACAAGATTGGGATTAGGCCCGTGATTACGATGATACCCGCAACGCCCAGACCGACCCAATGAACGCCCTGAACCCCTTTGAATACCTGCGCCTTGTCGCCCTCTATCTCCAGGCACAAACGCGCTAGCCAGGGAGTCAAAAAGCCCACCACCGTGAATGCCAACAGGCGGTATTTGAACAGGTGCGTTCGTTCGTCGCTGTTCGTGCTCATCTCGTAGCCCATCGCCGTGTAGGGAATCGTGAAGAACGCGTAACCCACGGTGAAGAGCAGCGCGAGCATCACCACAACGAAAATGTTGATGGCCGTCGCGCCGAGGGATGTAGGAGGATACCACATCATCACGCTAGTCAGCGCGGCGACAATCACCCCAGCCAGCATCCAAGGCTTGCGCCGCCCCCAACGCGAGCGCGTGTTGTCGGACAAATGGCCCACCAGCGGATCGGTCACCATGTCCAGGAAGCGCGGCACCGACCGGGCGACGCCAACCCACTTCGGGTCGAGCGCCATGCCGATCATGTAAATCTGGTCCACCAGGCCGTTCAGACCGTTGATCATCATGCAGTCGGTGACGCCGCCCAGACCCCACAGGATGCGCTTCGCGGCAGGAACCTGGGGCGGTGGTTTGGCCGGAGCGGCTTCCTTCTCAATTGTTGGCGTGATCATAGGGCAACTATTTCTTCATGTCGTTCGTCACTTCAATCTGAACGCCACCGACGAGCCGTCGTGCGTCCACGAGCATCTCCGCCCGCACTTGGTATTCGGCGGGATAAAGGATTTTCTCCTTTGGGTTGATTCTGGAAACGTCCTCCGACTTCTTGATCAGCGTCTTCGCCAGTTTCGCGGCCTTCTTTTGAGCAGTCGTTCCACTCGCAGCCAGCCGACTGGCTTTCTTTTGGATCAGACGTTGCTGGAGCGAAAGGACTTCGCGCAGCGCGACCAGCGGTTGGGTTGTTAACCCGTTGCGATTCACCCCGCCCACCAGCAACTCGGCTTTGAGCAAATTCTCGAAGCAATAGGCGTAGTTGAAGGGGTGAACAATGTGCGGGGCGTCGGGCAGGGTTGGCGGCCATTGGCCGTCGGAATTGTAGGAATTGGTGAGATGCAGCCAAGCCTGGCGACGGTCATCCACCTGAAGTGTGGAGTGGAGTAGTTTTTGACGCACCAGTTCCTGCCAGGGGCGGAGCAGGCGGGCCATCGGCGTTTCAGCCCATGTCGAGGCGCGCCCTCCATGCCAGGCGGAGTCGTCGTCGAAGTGAATCCGCTCCGGCAAGGCCGGCAGGCTACAGGCGTCGTCAAACGTGCAGAACGACCCCATCTGCTTGCACGCCATGAGAAGGGCGATGAGTTTCTGCCGCGATTCGGGCGTGTGTTCGAAGGTGTTGTCGGGCTTGTTTTGATACTTTAGCCGAAACCATCCGTTGGTTCCGATGTATTCTGCGTCATCCGCAAAGATAATCAGCGCCCCCTCCGGTTCGCCCTTGAGTTGTTGCGAGTACTTCCGGATAAGGCTTAAGTACTTCTTGAGCGTGTAACCTTTCATCCCCATGAAATAGCGCACGCCGAATTGCGCAATGCGGTCGGAGCGTAAGAACATCCGCAGCGTCTTCCGTCGAAGGCCCGCCACCTGGTCAAAAGGATGATGTAGCGTCCGCTCCGTGCCGGGCAGATCGTACGCGGAGCCAAAATGGTAGAAAGCCTTCTTCTTCGGCTTTTCTTTCGCATAGATCTCTGGGCGCACCGGCTGACCGTCGGGTCCAAGGGAGCGGCTGTATGCCTCGAAATCGCCAATCATATTCAGGTAGCCGCACACGGCGACTTGTTCCGGCACATAACAACGCCAGCCACACTCGGGATTCCAAAAACTCGTTGGAACGAAGCCGAGGTGCTTTCGGTAAGTGTCGTTGGCAAACCTGATGGACCATTCTCCGTCCTCCTTCGGGAAATTCGGCAGCATCGGATGGGCGTACGGCGAACCCATGAATTCGCACCGGCCCTCAGCGCAAGCACGTTTGAGCTTGTCCAGGACGTCGGGACAACGCTTGGCGATTTCCTCGACGGTATAGCCGGAAGCCTCAAAGACAAACCTCACGTCTGGGAACTTCCCCGCCAGCGTGTCGAGGGTCATCTCGTAGCTGTTGCGGATGACAAACTCGTAGCGGTCGGGCGTGAGATACGCGTAATTCAGGTTGGCGTGGAGGATCATTACGTATTTCATGGTAATTTCGGTATGCTTGAGGTTTGGAAGCCCAAAGCCGGCTTAGGGTAATTCGGCGAGCGCATCAAGAACGATCGGAATGGTCGCTTGCCAATTCCGGGGCAAGTCCTCTGATATCTCAAAAGCCAGCGCTCGTCTGCCGGCGCGTCGCTGTTTGTCAAGGACAGCCTGCCGCAGGGCCTGAGGCGGCAGGTCATACATGCCGATGTTAAGGTTGGCCCAAAACGCCTTTTCTGGCCACAGCGACCGACAGCAATCGTACGTCATATCACCCTCGGGCGGCTCGGTCAGCGATTCGATGATATGGAAAGGCGCGCCAGCAATTTGGTCGGCGATGACCTTGAGCGCCCCGTCGTAATGAACCATGACACGCTTGCCGCCGGCCTCGAGAATCGGCACCCCCTCGCAATAAATGGGCAGAATCAGGTCGCGATATCGTTTCGGGCCGATCATACCGATGGTCAGGTTCTCCAGCCACTTGACGTAGCGGCCCGGCCCTGCGGCGATCAGCCGCTGTTCTTCGAGAAACTGCCTCTCCAGCGCTTCGTAAAGCCGGAGTAACTCCTGCACCTCCATCGCCACATCCATGCAGAACTGCTCTGTGCCGGCCCAGTCAATGTTGATTTTCATCAAGGGCGTGCGATGCAGCCAGTTGCCGCTGCCGGTAATGACCGTGACGCCGTGGTTGCCCACAACTGCCTCGTTTTCTGCAAACCGCTCGTAGCGCGGCCTCAGCTCGGTGTGCTCGACAATCCATCGGGCGATGTCGTAGTCCCGCGGTTCTTTGACCCACTCTTCGTGGTGCCAGCCATTGCGTGTCACCTTGCGGATTTCACCTGCGGGGGTGCGCTTGCGTGTGATGCGGTAAACATCACCCCCCTGCTTGCGGTCCTCCTCAATTACCTCGACGCCGTGTTCGACTGCCTCAATGATTTCGCAGTGGCTGGTTACGCCGAGGCCTAAGTCCAGGAGTCGCTTCCAGGCCTCCTCGTGCATCCGACGCGCGAGGTCGTCAGCAGTGATCGCGCCCTGCATGTTCCAGTCGTAGATCGATAACGGCGTGCGCGCCGGTGTGCCCGCTTCGAGCACCGTAATGAGATTGCGCCGCGCGGTCATAGGCTGCCTATCGTCCGATCCGCATGCCTTCCCAACCAGCCAATATCGGCGAGCATCTTTGTCCGCTGCTCATCCGACATTCGCGCCAGACCGGTGTATTCGAGCCACCCATCCGAAACGCCGACGCCCGCGCCGCAGGCCTTCGCCAATTCCACCTGCGCGTCCCACCATTTCCACGCTTGCCAAGCGCACGGCAGCCAGGGCTTTTCGCCGAGCGCCGCGAGGAAGCGCGCTGGTTCCTTCCGGTAGAGCGGATCGCCGAGCAGGCTCTCGTATGCGTGATCGCCGCCCTCGCCATCCGCCCACAACACCATTGAGCCCAGCCCACAGTCCGATGACAACACGGCTTTTTCCGGTCCGAACGACCGTACCAGCGCTCGTAAATCCTTCATCAATCTAATGCCCGCCGCCGAGGTCGGCCCTCGACGGTCCGGGTGGTAATCGTAGCCCAGGTAAGCGAAGGTCTCGTCCACCACGATCGCGTCTGGATCGAGAAGCTCCAGGATCCATTGTGCCTGTTGCAGCAAATGCCGGCGCCACGCCGGGGCCCGGAGCGACATGAACCGCACGGGGCCGAGCACATCAGGCCCATCCCAACCAAATGCCACCGGCTGGCCGTTGGCATCTATAAGCGCTGGATCGCCCAACTCGTCGTTCAAGGGCGATGCGGCATCGAACCCGACGAGGTGAATATAGATCGCCGCACGCGCCCCGGCCTCGCGAGCGGCTTCGATACGGCTGCGCATGAGGCCAAGGCTCATTTCCGCGGCACCGCCGGTATCGTTGCGCATCGCGTGCCAATGCGTGCGCCCCGGGGAAATATAGTCGCCCCAGAACGGGTAGTACCCATGCTGCGTCGCCAGGCCCACGACGAACTCACGAAAGTGACAGGCGCTGCGATCGAAGCCAGACCCCCGGCGTCCGTTGTCGGCAGCGGACAGAAAATCGTAGTAATGCAGCCGCACCCGGCGCAGCCAGTCCGGCACCATCACCGCGGGCGCTTGAGCGAAGCGGTGAAAGGCACGCCACGCCTCCCGTGAGCTGGCCGGATTCTCGAACAACCAGCATAATTCGCTCCGCGATTCACCCGGTTGCATTGGGAAGAGTGTTTGGAGCGACCATTGCCATGCGTTGTCCCCCTCGCGCTTGAGCGAGAAGCGCCACGCGCGCTCGGGACTGGCGAACAGCGCGAAGCGCTTGCCACAGCCGGGTGCGAACCATTCGATCAGCGGGATCAACAGCGGCGCTTTGGCGCGTTGCTCGGTCGCATGGCTTGCAGCCGGCTCGAGGTAGTGCGCAACGAAAGAACCCTGCGGGTCCAGCAGCGAAAGAGTGTGCTCGCAATCGGTCAGTTGCCCCGGCTCCGACACGGGCCTGAGCGAGTGGTGATCGAACAACCCGTTCGCCTTCAGCGGCAGAAGGGCCCGGAGTTCGGCCGCGCCGGGCGGCACAGTCTCCGCAAGCAAGAATTCCAACTCAACCTGACCCGCGCGGCCGGTCACGTTTTCCACCGTCGCGGTAGCGCACGGCACATCGCCCACGTTCAAGGTCACGGCGCACGGAATTTCCTCCTGGTCCGGAATGAGATGTGCTTTGGCTGTGATGATCCAATTCATCTTCGCTTTTCCCGGCCCGCCGGCATGCGGATTTGTCGCGTGCACATGGTTGTCAGAAGCTGAGCGGGTAGCGCCCCAACCGTTTGAAGGTCTCGCACATGAATTTTGTGTTCGCCTCGGGGATATCGATCGCTTCCGGCTGGGGATAGGTTTTGGCCATGAAGCCGCCCCCTTGGCCGCCAAAAGCCTTTATCAAGTGCTTGGCTTTCGCTTCGATCTGCTCGAACGTGCCCACCGGCAGTGTGGTCTGAATGTCCACCGGGCAGAAGAAACAAATGCGACCCGCGTAGCGCCGCGCCAACTCGTCAATGCCCATGTTGTCCTGCTGGTCAATTTGGAGCACATCCACTCCAACCTCGACGTAGTCCTCGACCACGTCGAGAATGCCGCCGCAGGTGTGACACAAGAAGTGCATCTGCCGTGCGTGGCACTTTTGGACAATCTCGGCCATGCGCGGTTTGTATATTTGACGCCAGAGTGTCGGAGAAATCATCAACTGACTCTGGAGGCCCAGGTCTTCGATCGCAATCATCCCGTCCGCGCCGCGATCCGCGAATGCGTCAACCGCGCGGAGGCAGCTTTCCATCATCCGATCAGCCAGGCGCTCGATGATGCTGCGCTCCGTCATCAAAGCGATCATGAAGTTCTCAAAGCCGAACAAGTCAATCATCTGCAAGAAGAGAAAGTGCGGAAACATCCCCATGATGTATTTGTCGGGCTGCTCGCGGACGATACGCTCCATCTCACGGAAACGCACAGGCTTGGTAAAATCCGGGAGTCGGTAGCTGTCGGCGGTGGCGGGATCCGCCAGCGGATATTCTTTGGCCTCACCGAAAGCCTTTCCGAACCGCTCGTAAACCACGCCAAACTCGTTCTCGTAACGGTCGTCACGCTTAACACGGGGCTTGAAGTCAGGGTCTTCCTGGGAGAAAACCCACTCGAAGTCGTCGCCGTATTTTTCAGCGATGACAGGCGTGCGGTTGCGGTCGAAGTTGTACGGCACGCGCTCCGGATTGCGGAACTCGATGGCCTGCTTTACCAAGGTTTTGCTGGTCGTCATGTTTGCATCGACTGGATCGCGATTCGGCACAAGGTGTTGTTTCTCAAGCGAAACCCTCCACAACACTCCGGTCGGCCGCCACGTGAATCGTTCGCGCGCCGAAAAGCGCGTTCAGCCCCAATGGCCGCTGGCAAGCAGAGGACGACTCGCAGAGCACTTTCACGTCGGCGTCGAATTCGGTCGGATTGGTGAGCCTGAGCTTCAGCACGCCATTCTCGTGGCTGACTTCCTCCACCACGATGTGGTCAAAAGCGCAAAAGAAACCTTTGTCGGGCTGAACGTAGAGGCCGGGAACCTCGATGTCGGTCAACATCAGGCTGACTTCGGGGAAACAGGAGCCGAAGAGATTGCCGCCGACGTTCTCGGCACCTTCCCAATCACTCAAGTTGACGCGCTCGCACATCCACCCGGGTTTCATTTTGGGGCCGAGAGGTTGGCCATCGTGGGAGAGGTATTGCGGGAGGCCGTGCGCGATGTCGCGGAGGAGGTCGAGCGCCAACGCGTCGCCGGTAACGCGCCAGAGCCGCAGCAAGGAATCCCCTGAAGATGTGCAAATGCCAGGCGCGGCATGTTTGTTCTGGATATTGGCCCAGACGGCCCCTGTCGCGTGCACACCGCTCTGGCCAAACAACGAGCCGGATGGAAACCGATAATCATAGGAAACGACCCAGGTGGCGAATTGGCGCAGCATGTCGGCTGATGCTTTTCGCCAGCACTGGTCGCCAGTAACCTCCAGCAATGTCACGAAGGACTCCAGCATAGCGAAGGATGATTCGCTGTCCGGCGCGGAGAGAATCTCGCTCGGCCCACCGTTGGTGATGCCACTGCGGACGAAGTATTCGTAGTATTTCTGGGCGGAAGCTTGCGCCACGGCGAGGCACTTTGGTTCTTTGTACCACACGGCGGCGCGCGCCAGCGCAGCGGGGGTGATGGCGCAGGACGCCGAACCGCCAATGAGGATGTCCCCAGTCTCGATGTCGGTAAACTGACCGAATTGGCCGAAGTTTTCCCAGATGCGGGCGAGAGCATCAGCCAAGCGGCGGATGCGGCGCTCCCAATCGGTAGGCGCCGGCCGACCCTGTTTGCGGAGCAGATCGAAATGTTTGATAGCAAACAGCAGCCACTCGGCGCTCTTGCGGGTCATGTGTAGATTGTGCGGCCACGGGCGGTCGAAGCCGTCGCTGTAAAACTTCTCGCCATCGCCGATGCCGTAAAACAACCCGGACGGTGCCTGCGTTTTGTCGAAGATCATTTCCAAGTTGCGCCAGGCACGCTGCCGAGCGCGGTCGTCACCTTGAAAGAGCATCGGCAGCGTCACCTGGCCACCACCGACCCAGCCGAGTTGGTAGAGAAAACACAACGGACGATCGGCAATTTCGAAAGTGGATCGCGTAAGGGGCGACACCTTGAAGTAGCCCGCCCGTTCCTCCCAATTGTCGCGCTGGTATTTCTCCTCTACAATCCGGTAGGCCGCGCTGAACGGCAGTGTCTCCTGGCGCTCGCAGACGTTGAGGTCTTTGCGGAGCTCGCAAAACCGGTCGAACAACGTCTGCAGCTCCGGCGCTGCAAAGAAACTGGCGCGCAATTTGAGCGTGATACGGTCACCAGCCTCCCATCGGACTGCTCGGTCATTGCTCGGCAGCCGCCGGCACATGTCCTGGCGGTATTGGCGGACCGCGGGCGCCGTGACCAGGAAATGCGCCTGCCGCGAGTCCGGTGTGGTCTCGACAAACAGGCCGGAGTTGCCGAACGAGGTTTGCTGTGGGGTCTGGATGAGGACCCCTTGCCGACGCGACGGCGAATAGAAGCCGAAACAGGGCGCGGCAACGTCACCCGTGGTCTGTTCGATCAAATGTGACGTGTCGGACAGGCGCGGCAAATCGGTGATGGTGACGGGCATGTCGAGGCGGTATTGCTCGCGTTGGCGCCACAAAGGCGGATACTTCAGCGGCAGGACATCAAAGTTGTTGCCACCGTACACAGCCGCAGGCAACAGCACATAATTCTGGATGGACCAATCACCGAACGTAAACCCCACGCCAACGCCCACAGAATCCGCAAACCCCGATTTGACGGCAAAGGTCAGCTCCAGGTCGAACGTGCCATCCCGGCTAGAAACAGGCTGGGCGCGAAGCGCGCAATGCCACTCGGCGCCGGCGAACGTGGCGCGGGCGGATTCGGCAAACGGCAGGAGCTTCTCCTCGCGCAGACGGTTCCCATCGTATTGGCGGACCGTGGGGTGAATCGTGCAAGCGAACTTGCCTCCGAAACTAGTCAACTCGCGAGCTGAATCAGGTTCTGCAGGCTCTTTTTCAATACTGAGTGTTGTTCTCATAAGCAGGTAAATCAACGTGGTGCTGTGCCGTGAAGGATTTCGTGTGCCGGTCTGGAGTGTGTCATCGTGTCCCGTCTCGAAGCGGGCCCGTGGCGACCACAATGTCTTTGCGGCGGCTTTCGGGGAGCACTTTCAAGTTCACAAATTTGCCGGCGCGCACGGTGCCCTCGACTGTCGTTTGATACGGCCCGCACAGTTTGAAGTCGGCATTCCAGTCTGTTGGCCAAGCCGGCAGCAGTAGAATCTTGCGGTCTTCGCATTGCATGAGCATCCGCTGAAGCGCGCACATAAGCACGCCCCCGTTGTCCTGGTCGGGGATCCAGTCGTAGTTTGGTCCCCACATTGCGGGAAAGCGGAAACCTGCAGCCGTGTTACGTGCTTTCTCAAGGATCGCGCGACGCGCATCGTCAGGGAAGCCGAGCAGCGCGGCCTGGATGGCGTTCTGTTGCCAGCCGAGATTCTCTTTGTGCCTCCGCAGTGGCCACGTCGTCTTGCCGGTTTCGCGCCACTCAGTCTCGCCCAGCAACGTGCAGACGCGATACGGGAAAACCGCGTATAGTTCGGTGTTTTCGGAGTTATTCTTGGAAGCGAATTCTTCCGCCGGCAGGAGATGTGTGCGCCCCTCCTGCGCGGCAGTGGGAATAGGCGGGAGGTCGTTGAGTAAAGTCTGCCAGGATCTCCTCACGCTGTCCTCTACGAGCAAAGCACTGAGCCGCGGCAAGATGTAGCGCAGCCCGGCGATCTCGGGCAGCGGGTTGGTACAATCCCACCAGGTCTCAAGGGATTGGGACGGATGGAAAACAATCTTGCCCTTGCTGCCGCGGGGCCAGTGATCGTCAAAAAAAGTAGTGATTTCGCGGGCTAACGGCAGCAACACGCGGTCGCGGAAGGCCTCGTCGCGCGTATGGTCGTAGCAGTCCAGCATCATGGCCACCAATTCGATGCCCCCTTGCCAGTAGCGTCGAATATATTGATTATCGGTCAGTCCATCAGGTTTGCCGGCGCGGTCGATTCCATAACCGAGATCGGCATTGTCAAGGTAGGTTCCCCAGAAATACATCGTCTCCGGGAAGAACGCGCCCTCGTGGCCATAGTAGTTTTTCGTGGCCAACTTGCGGAGCGGCAGTGCGTCGAGATACATGCGGAATAGCGGTTGCATGAGATCGAAGTCGCCAGCTTCCAACATCGACCAATACGGCAGGCGTGTGTTTTGAAACCAGTAGCCGCCACCCCACAGCCGGTAATCGGCGTCCCACCTGCCTTGGTCCTCAGCGTCCACCGTAAAAATCGAGCCGTTGAACTTGATCGGGAACTTGCCCCGTCCCGAGCAGGCATTCATCCAACGCTGGAGCGTGTAAGCGCGCGTGACCATTTCCCCATTACCGCCCTTGTCGTCCACCACGGAGATCCAGCTTCGACGCCAAAAGGCGGCCCACCATTGGCGGTGCGCGTCGAAGCGGCGGGCCACGTCGAGGGCGTCGGTCATCCTTGCCCGATCCTTTACCGCGGCAAGCCATTGTTCGGGCGTATCGGTGATCTGCGTCAGCGGATGGATGCGCAGGGAGCACGAAGTGACGGATTCTTTGGTCTCGAGTCGCGTGTCGGAAGCCGCGATAAAGCCATCGCCTTCCATGAGCGCGCCAAACGTGCGGTGCAGGATCGGATCTGTGTGGGTCAGTATTGCGCCTTGGAGCGCCTGCGTTTTCAAGTTGGCCTGCCAATGCGATGCGCTGTTGTGGTGATACCAGATAATCCGGTCCGCAGCCGATGGCACAACTGTGTCGGGCCAAACGAAGGGCGTGCCCGGAAAACCGCCGGCGGAATGGGCTTCGCGACCCTTGAGTTCGCGCTTGTCTTTGCGCCACAGCTCGAGTGTAGCGGTGGCCCCAAAAGGTTTGGTTGATTTCGCATCCACCTGCACCACCGGATGATTGGCGTCCACCCAGAAATCAACCTCGCTGGCTGCGGTCTGAATGCGGATCCGCCCCTCAGCAAGCTGGAGTATTTGCGTGAACGATCCGCCCGGCTGAAGCAGCGGGGGGGTGAAACGGACGCGCACGCGGCCCAGTTTGAGCAGCCGCACGGACTCATCCCAGGTGTCGGTCTTGCTGAGATAGAAGACGACGTCGCCGGAAGGCTCGACCCAGATGTTCGCGCCGATGTCGCCATTTCCAATCGGCATCGACCCCTTGGAGTCCTCGCTCGGAGAATCCCAAATGAGCGTACTCGGATTTCCGTTGGTGGCTGAGGCGGTGAAGCGGTCGGTGGCGCCCAGAGGTGCGGAAAGGGCGAAGGTGAGCAGCAGGAGTATCCGTAAATCGAAGCGCTTCGAGCCTTCGGGCTTCGGGTTTCGGGCCGTGTCCTGAGTTCGGTTTGTGAACTTCATGTTTTGTTCCCTAATTCACTTCAAACTTTCTTAGCAGCCTTCGGATTTCCGGCTCGTCCTGCGCCGGGGCGTCGCCGATCATGACGATGCCCTTGCCACTGCCCAATTGGTTGACAATGACTTCCAAGGCCCGCCAACCGAGCGGGTCCTGGCTGGTGAAAAACTGGATGCGCTTGCCAGCGTCCCGAATCTTGCGATAGATCTCGGGCCATTCGGACACGCCGGGCTTGCCGGCCCCGGGCACCCATTGCACCCCCTTGAGTTCCGGGATCTGCAACAACGAATCCAGGTGTTTCAACTGGCCCACTCCATCGAGATGGTAAAATGGGTTGGTAAGCTTCCGACAGGTCGCCACCAGCTCACGCTTTACAAATTGGTCGAACATCTCCCGACTGATCATGTAGGAGAAGTCGCATTGTAGCATGTAGGACGGTTCTTCGGAATACAGCGGGGTCCAGCACGTGTAGCCTGGATGGGCGGGTTGGATGATACGATTGAGCTCCTGGAAGCAGTTCCACCAAGCTTCGTGCGCCCGCCAACCAGCCCGGTCCACCGCTTCGGGCACGTCAAACAGATCAAGTGCCAGTCTTTCGCCGGGACGGAAGGCCTGGACGATGTCCAAGTTGCCTCCGAGATCGGTCATGCCCAGATGCACCAGTCCCTCATAGCGTTCTGCTGCCGCGGAATACAGGTGACAAACGCGCTGGAACCAAACGTTGTCGGGATCGAAGCGGAGCTCAAGATGCTCCAACTCGATCGCGTTCGGCTGGTGGAACCAAACGGTGCCATCGCCATTTTGGAGTTCCAGACCCAGGAATGCTACGATCACACCCGGCCCGAAGTTGGGCCAGACGTGCGGAAAGGCGTCGCCTAGAAAATAGCGACATTCTAAATCGTACAGCCAGCGGTTGGCAATTTCCTCGGCGGTCACGCTTAGGTCGTAGAAGCTGGCGAATTCGCGGGTCGGCAGCGTGGGCTCACGCCGGCCGGGATCTCGCCCCGGAAGCGTGAGATGGATCAAGGGACGCTCCAGCTCCCCGGTCCACCAGGCGCGATAGTTGTCGCGGGTGGCCTGCCAGCGTTCCCTGTTAAAGCTCAAGTTCACGTTTCGGTGTATTCAGCGAGATGGATTAGTTTGCGGCGGGGGAAACGCCGCGTCTCCCTTGGATGGAGCGGTCTGCGGGAGCAGCGCCCGATATTTCGGTTCGAGTCCGGCGTTGGCGATGGTCCCAGCGACAGTACTAATAGAACGCGAGGTTCGATCTTCATTTCAGTTCATTTCCCTGCTTTTGCGCAGTAGCTAAACGCGGCATAGAGCATAATCATGATCGCGGCCAGGATGGCCCACAGAATCCAACCCAAAGCGCCGGCACCGCGAGCGACGGGGGCGGCCGCACCATCACTGCTATGGTCACGTCGAGCGCCCGCGATTCCTTCCTCGTAGCTGGCGTGCTTAGTGAAGATCGAAACCGTGACAAACAAGAGACTACAAAACAGGAACAGGAAGAAGGTCATGAGCATGAAGTGGGGCCAAAAGCCTTTGTAAGGCCTGCCCAGCAGATCCATGATGCCAATGCTCAGCGAGACCACCGACCCCACATAAAGCGTGACCTGCGCCGCAACTGCCGTGGCGCGACGCCAGGCGACTCCCAGCAGGAAGACCGTCGCCACCGGCGGGGCGAAATAGGCGATGACGCTTTGCAGGGTATCAAAGATATTCTTGCCAGAACGCTGCAAGGCCAAGGCCGCCCCCACAGCGGCAACCGC
>Ga0209777_10005838_pt1 | contig 14056 bp, 11 predicted proteins | sample FrelakmetHBP12HB_FD_187147 | JGI IMG/M metagenome (GOLD analysis project Ga0209777, IMG submission 187147) | Freshwater lake sediment microbial communities from the University of Notre Dame, USA, for methane emissions studies -HBP12 HB (SPAdes)... | ecosystem: Environmental > Aquatic >...
TGCTCGCCCGCCGCCCAACCCCCGCCGAACGCGACCACCGCCATGTGGTAATCGAGCAAAGCGCGGCATAGCTGGTCTGGGTCCGGTCGAGGCGGGAGGATCGGCACTGAGGGGTATAAAAATCCTCCCTCCGCATCAATCGGTATTATTTTGGGCATGTCCTTATCGCGCCCGTCAAGGTGCGCCAGCGCCACAGCTTCAACCTCGGAGGGGTAACAATGGATGAGAGCTTTGAGGGGTGTTTCCCTGTAAACGATCCTGCTCATCTCGAGGTCCCAGCCCCAAGGATTATCGGTGTTGTCTCCCATTTTGAGCGGAAGCTCCATCATAGGGCCGGGCAGGTCGTGAGGCATGGAGGCATAAGGCGCATAAAGAAGCGCGCCTGTGACCCTGATGCTCATCGAGCCGGTATGGAAGGGGCTATAGCGGGATTCAAACGAGCGGAAGCCCTGCGTCAGGAAAAGCTCCACGGTCTCTTCTTCATCTGCGAAGTCGCACCTGCTGTTCATTTCGGAGGAATATGGAGGCAGCGCTTCAGCGAGCCAGGCTTTGAGTTCCTCCGCTTTTCTCAATGCGCCCTCTTTGCTCACCCCCAGGCGCTCCGACATATCAAGCACTTCGCCCGCATGTTCGGTGAGGCTGAGATAAAAGAAGGCCTCCTCGATGCTCGCGCCGCGTACGAAAGCCCCGTGAGCCTGCACGATGCAGGCATGGTGATGGGAGAGGCGGGCCGAAATGGTTTCGGTCATCTCCTTCGATCCCGAAGCCACCGAAAACCAGTCCACCGGAACCTCGCCCAGGTATCTGATTCCAAGCGGATCTATGGGCCTGAGTGGCTCACGGGGGTTCTCTTTTGGCGTGTCCGCATCGTCAAGGGTCACCACGGTGGCCCACTTGGTGTGGCCGTGCATGGAAGCGCTAATTCCCGGAATCTGGAGGATGCTTGCGTGTATATCGGTCTCGGAGCTGGCCTTGAAATGGCCGTAGCTGGTTGACTTGAGCGTCGGGTAACAAATTTTCCCCGGCGTTAGCTCGCCCTTCTGAGACCCCGTCGCCGTTATGGCAAAACAATTCCCCTTTCCATTGTCATGGACCATAATGGCTATATTGCCGGAATGAGAGTTTTCGAGACCTGCGGTTAGGGCCGCCCTCCCGATCGCCATAATCTTTTTATCAATTTCTTCCCGGTTCATAAAGAATTGACATGGCGTCGCATTGCTAGCCAAGCGACGCCACTCAAGTAGAATAACATAATGAATAGAAAAGGACATCGGGCTAGAATTTACTTTTGAAATCCTGAGTGCTACGATATGTTGGCAATTGAAAATCTCATCCGTTAAATTCAATTATTGATTTCGGCCACGGAGGAAAAGATTTCACAGCAATTCATAAGGCTGGTTCAGATTTCCGGCGAGATGATCTTTGCGGCCACGCTGCTCGTTGCCGGCTTTGCTTTCGGCAAAGAGCGCCCCGGCGCAACAAAGAAGAATCCCGGCGAACTTGCTGTGGTGGATCATGTGGATTTACAAAAATATCTTGGAAAATGGTATGAGATTGCGAGCATTCCCGCCTGGTTTCAGAAGGATTGCGCCGGCGGCGTCACGGCCGATTACACACTCAATCCTAATGGCGCCGTCAATGTTCTCAACCAGTGCGTCACGGCCTCAAAAAAGGTAAAAAAGGCAAAGGGCCGCGCATGGATTGTTGATAAAAACACAAACGCAAAATTGAAGGTCACCTTCCTGCCGCTTGGAATCAGGCTTTTCGCTGGCGATTATTGGATCATTGATCTTGGCCCTGGCTATGAATACGCCGTGGTTGGGCATCCTTCGCGCGAGTACGGCTGGATTCTGGCACGCAAACCGGAGCTTGACGCTGAAACGCTGAAAGCCATTGCCGCCCGTCTTGAAGCGAAAGGCTACGACTTCAAACGCTTCAAAATGACGAACCAGAAGGACTATACGAGGCAGTAGGCTGTAGGCTATAGGCTATAGGCTGTAGGTAGTAGGCAGTAAGCGGTATGTAAGAGGTCGTAGGGGTAGGGTTAAAACCCCCTATTGAGAAAAGGGAAATTAATGGATATATGGAAAAGCGATTCGGTGGCCGCGCGGAAGGAGCGCTGGCGCGCGCTGTGGGCCATGGAAGACCTGCCGCGCCCCGTCTGGTTCATCCCCGCAAGCCCGGTGTTGGCCATGTCTGGCTGGTGGATGTCTCAGGGGAGGTCGGTCAAAGGGCTGTTCCTAGACCGGGACGTACAGTTCGACGCCTCGATGAAATTCAACAAATTCTTCACAATTGCGCAGCGCGTCTGGTCGAGGGATGATTTTATCCTTCATCTTCAGCCGCAGATGGGGGTAGGCGTTTTCGCGTCCGCATTCGGCTGCGAGAGCAAGTTTCCGCGCGACCAGATGCCGTGGGTGCAGGCGCTGATCAAGCCGGGCGAGCCGGCCAGGAAGGTCTATGACATCAGGCCGCCCGACGTGAAAGACGGCCTCCTGGGCGACATCCTCGAATTCGCCGAATATTTCGATCGCAAAGCTGCCTATAAATACCCCATCGCCATGACAGACCTTCAAGGCCCGATGGACTCCGCATACCTTGTCTGGAACTCGTGCGACTTCATGGAGGCGATGTACAACCACCCCGCCGAGGTCCATCACCTCATGCGCCTCGTCACCGACCTCATCATCAAGTTCGTAAAGGAATTTCGCGGTAAAGTCAGGGAAATGGTACCCGCCCATTTTCCGCCAGTTTACCTTCCCGATGGCATGGGCATCGCGGTCTCGGAGGATGCGCTGGCCGTTTTATCGCGGCCCCTCTGGGAACAATTCAGCCTGCCCTATCTAAATGAGATGTCCGAGGAATTCGGCGGCGTGGTCATTCACTCGTGCGGCGACATCGAGCACCAGCTTCCTGCGCTCCTGAAGGTTCACAAGCTGCGCGGGATAAACTTCGGCGTCTCCGAGACCCGCTTCGAGGCGGTCTGGGAAGCGTTCGCTGGAAAAACCGTCATCATACCGCACTGCTCGGCGGAAGTCATCGTCGCGGACTTCAAAAACGCCCTCGAATGGATCGAATACGTGATGAGAATAAAAACACACAACCGCGGACTGGCTCTCATGGTCATACCGTCCATTGGCGACGTCCACAAACTCAACTTCGACATCGCCACCGGCCGGAAAATCTCCATAAACAAATGGGAACTCCTCAAATTCGGCAGAGATGTGCGAAAACTTGTAGCGAGTCCTTCATAATGAATATATTGAGGAATTGCCTGCTTTTTATAGCAAATACGATGTGTATTATCACACATATTGGGGCGCTAAAATAAACAGGCGATTTTTTCCCGGCGTACATTTAGTTATACTTACCACAATAATAAGTTGATCTCCCTTAAATGGCTCGATTTTCAGTGCCCCCATTTAAGGTGTTTCATTCATATTTTCAGCCACTTATGCGCTTTTGTAATCGGTAATATTTTTAGTGCGCCCTGATTGTCTTCACCGGATTGTGGGGTTATCCTATTTAAAATGCGTCAATATCCGGTGAATTTACGGCTTGAGTTGAAGGAATGCGCGGTGATCGGCGGCGGGGAGATCGCGGCGCGCAAAGTGAATGGATTGCTCGATGCGGGCGCGTCGATCATCGTTATTGGGCCTGATATTTGTGAGGCGATAGAGGAAAGCGCGAGAGGGGGAAGGGTGAAGATCGTTCGCCGCAAATACCGCAAGGGCGATCTCAAGGGGATGGCCCTCGTGATCGTCGCCATTGACGACGCCGCTTTGAACCGCAGGGTCGCCGCAGACGCACGCGCCTCAGGGGTGCCCGTGAACGTTGCTGACGATCCCGATGAGTGCGACTTTACAATTCCCGCAGTAATGCGCAGGGGCGACATAACTGTGGCGATCGGGACGGGTGGGGCAAGCCCCGCGCTGGCGCGCGAGATGAAAAAAGTTATCGAAAAAGTCATTGGCCCGGAATACGCAGAATTGACGCGAATCCTCGGCGAGCTGAGAAGGACATTCCTCGAACGCGGAGAAAAGTTGTCCGAGCGTCGCGCCCTTTTCGAGGCGCTCATCGGTTCCGGCCTCAAGGATTGCCTGAAGCGCCGCGACTTCAAGGCGGCAAAGAAGATCGTAACCGACCTGGCGGGCGAAGACGTGGAAATATCGCGGGAGGGCGGGCGATGAGTCATACGTTTATCATGACCGTCCTTGTCCCGTATGTGGCGACGACGGCGCTTTATTTATATTACTTCTCCGCGCAGTCCAGGTCTGCGGAGAAGGCGGGGCTTGCGCTGCTTGCCGTCGGCTTCACCGCGCACACAGCGCTGCTGATAGGTTCATACATAACCCTCGGCCGATTTCCCGTCATAGACCTCAAGGAGAGTTTGTGTTTTTTCTCATGGAGCCTTGTGGCGTTGTACCTTATTGTGAGGTTGCGGACTCCTTCGGGGGCGCTGGGGGTTTTTGTCGGCCCACTGGCGACGGGCTTTTTCATCGCCGCCTGCTCGATAACTTCGCCGGATCGCGCTCCCGACGCGAGGTTCATGACGGCGCTGTTCCCCGTTCACATACTTTTCGCTTTTCTGGGCCATGCGGCGTTCGCCTTCGCGGGCGGCTCCTCGATCATGTACCTGCTTCAGGAGCGGGGTCTCAAGGAGCACCGTCCGGGGCCTTTTCTCAGGCGCCTTCCCAGTCTTCAACAGCTTGACGCAATGAATTACCACAGCCTTACCGTCGGCTTCTTCATGCTCTCGCTCGGAATCTTCACGGGCGCGCTGTGGCTGCACAACGTCGAGGGACGGTTCCTGAAGTGGGACCCCAAAGTCCTGGCGAGCGTGGTGACGTGGCTCCTTTACGCCGTCATCATGCACACCCGCCTCATAGTCGGCTGGCGCGGCAGGAGAACGGCGATATTGAGCATTATCGGGTTTTGTTGTGTTTTATTGACGTTCCTGGGGATGGGGTTGATAAAGCCGGGGTTCCACAATTTCTTATAATGTAATATAATTAACATGGAAATTATCCTGGTCGGCATAAATCACCGGACTGCGCCGGTGGACGTCAGGGAGCGGCTGGCGTGTCCCACCACGGAAGTGGGCGCGGAGCTTAAGCGGCTTCTCTCCCTTAGCGACGTCGAGGAAGCGGTGCTGGTTTCGACGTGCAATCGCGTCGAGGTGTACTGCGTATCCGAAAAGCCGCTCGAGGCGAGCGTGGCGGTGCGCGCCTTTCTCGGTCAGCACCGGGGTATTCCGGGGGACGCGCTCGACCCACACCTTTATACATACATGGGCACCGAGGCGGTCCGGCGATTGTTTCGGGTAAGCTCCAGCCTGGATTCCATGGTGCTTGGCGAGCCTCAGATACTCGGCCAGATAAAGGATGCCTATCGCGTCGCCGCAACGCACGGCGGCACGCAAACGCTGTTGAATAAGCTTTTCCATCGGGCCTTTCAGGCGGCGAAGCGGGTTCGCACAGAAACGCGTATCGGCGCTTATGCGGTCAGCGTCGCGTCAACGGCGGTCGAGCTTGCCTCGAAGATTTTCACGGAGCTTGCCGACAGGACCGTCCTGATCGTTGGCGCGGGGGAGATGGGCGAGCTGACGGCGCAGCATTTGCTCGGCGCCGGAGTGACCAAATTCCGCGTCGCCAACCGCACATTTTCAACCGCGGAGTCCATTGCGCGGCGTTTTGGCGGAGTGCCCGCTCCGCTTGACAAATTGGCAGACGAATTACTACTGGCCGATATCATCATCGCCACTACCGGCGCCCCAGAGCCTATAATCACCCGCGAAATGGCGAGGGCGGCCCTCAAATCCCGCAAGAACCGCCCCATGTTCTTCATTGACATCGCCGTACCGCGGGACGTCGAGCCGGGCGTCAACCGCCTCGATAACGCATTCCTTTACGATATTGACGATTTGCAGGGCATCAGCGATCGCAACCTGAGGGAGAGGGAAGCGGAAGCGGCGCGGGCGGAGGCGCTGATACTCGAAGAGGTCGAAAAATTCGGGGCCTGGCGCGCCACCCTCGAAGTGGCGCCTACAATCATCGAGCTGCGCAGCCGATTCGAAAAGGTGGCAAAATCCGAACTCCAAAAGGCGCTGCAATCCGTCCCCGAAGCAGGCGAAAAAGAAAAAAAGGCCCTCGAACTCCTCGCTCACAACATCGTCGGGAAGCTTCTTCACCCCCCCATCACCATGCTGAAAAAGTGCTCCGAGAACGGCGACAGGGACGTCGCCCGGGCATGCCGCACACTCTTTTGTCTCGAATCCGATGGGAACGAAGGCGAGAGTGAAGACGAAAGCGACGCAGAGGAAAGTGATGACTATTGAGAAGAAATTTTCCCCATTCCGCTTCCGGATCGGCACTCGCAAGAGTCAACTGGCGCTCTGGCAAGCAAACTGGGTCAAATCGCGCCTCGAGGAAATGTATCCCGGCATCGAGGTAGAATTAGTTAAAATAGTGACAAAGGGTGACAAGATGACAGATGTCCCGCTTGCAAAGGCGGGCGGCAAGGGGCTGTTCGTGAAGGAGATCGAGGAGGCGCTGCTGGACGGTTCCGTGGACCTCGCCGTGCACAGCATGAAGGACGTGCCCGCCCTGATACCGGAAGCCCTCGATATAGCGGCCATACCCGAGCGAGAGGACCCTTACGACGCGCTGCTTTCCCAAAGCGGTGATGTGCTTCACCACCTGCCGGAGGGCGCGAAGATCGGCACCTCGAGCCTGAGGAGGACGGCGCAGCTCAGGATGTTGAGGCCGGACCTTAATATTGAAATACTGCGCGGCAACCTCGACACTCGATTGCGCAAGCTCGATGAGGGCCTCTACGACGCGATAGTGGTGGCCGCGGCGGGTCTGAACAGGCTCGGATGGAAGGGGCGGGTGGTCGAGTTCCTTGGGCCTCCCGATTTCCTGCCTGCGCCGGGCCAGGGCGCGCTCGCAATCGAGACCAGGACGAACGACGAGCGCGTCAGGAATCTGATCGAGCCGCTCGAGCACAGCGAGACGAGGATAACCATAACGGCGGAGCGGGCGCTGCAAAAGACGCTCGGCGGGGGCTGCCAGGTTCCGATAGCCGGGCATGCGGTCATCAATCCGCAGGGGCGCGTCTTCCTCGCCGGACTCGTGGCCAGCGTGGACGGGCGGAAAGCGGCGCGGGGGGAGATGGAGGGATCAATCGGTGAGGCATATCACATTGGCGTCAAGTTGGCGTGGCGACTGCTGGAGGGCGGCGCGCGCGAAATCCTGAGAGAAATATATGGCGAAGAAAGATAGGGAAATACCGGCCGGCATGGTTTACCTCGTCGGCGCGGGGCCGGGAGACCCGGACCTCATCACCGTGAAGGGGGCGCAACTTCTTGCCGGGTGTGACGTGGTGCTGTACGACTATCTGGCGCCGCCCGAGATTCTCGATCTGGTTAATCCTGCGGCGGAGAAAATATACGTGGGCAAGGAGGGTGGCGAGCATACCTTGCCGCAAGAAAAAATAAATTCGCTGCTCGTGGAGTACGCGAAACGCGGGAAAAAAATCGTGAGGCTTAAAGGCGGGGACCCGTTCATTTTCGGGCGCGGAGGCGAGGAGGCGGAGGCGCTTGCGGAGGCTGGCGTGCTATTCGAGTTTGTGCCCGGCGTGTCGAGCGCGGTCGCCGCCCCCGCCTATGCCGGTATACCGCTTACACATCGCCGCTTCATCAGCTCCGTTACAATTATCACAGGACACGAGGACCCGACAAAGCCGTTCGGCGCCATAAATTGGGAACAGGTGGCCTCGGGCGACAGTACTCTGGTGATATTGATGGGCATGAGGAACCTTCGCGACAATATGCGGCGGCTCATCTCGGCGGGGCTTGATCCGGCCACACCGGTCGCTATTGTGAGATGGGGCACAAGACCTAACCAGCAGACGCTCACTGCGACCGTTGCAACAGCCGCGGACGAAGCGGAAAGGGTAAAATTCAAGGCGCCCGCCGTAATCGTTGTAGGCCGCGTCGTCGAGTTCCGCGATAAGCTCAAATGGTTCGAGAGAAGACCGCTGCTGGGAAAGCGCATAATCGTGACGAGGGCCAGGGAACAGGCCGGGCAGTTGTCATCCCGCCTGCGCGAGGCGGGCGCGGAGGTCTTCGAGGCGCCGGCCATCAAGATCGTAAGCCGGACGGACAGCCCCGCCGTGAAAGCCGCCATAGCACGAATTGCCGAGTTCGATTGGGTCGTCGTCACGTCGGTTAACGGAGTCAGGTATCTCTTCGAGGCCCTCGACGCCGCCGGACTCGATGCCCGCACGCTCGGTGGAAAAAAGCTTGCGGCAATAGGACCGGCCACGGCGCAGGCCCTTCGAGACCGGGGCCTGCGCGCCGATGCCGTGCCGGAGGAATTCAAGGCGGAGGGGCTTGTCGAGGCCATGGGCGACACGAGCGTGAAGGGCCGCAAGATTCTTATCGCCCGCGCCGAGGAGGCGAGAGATGTTCTGCCAGAGGAACTTCGCCACAAAGGCGCGGAAGTGACCATCGCGCCGGTCTACTCGTCTATCATGCCGCCGGATGCAACAGAGAATTTAAAAAGAATATTTGTGAAAAAAAGGCCTGACATGATCGCTTTTACTAGCTCTTCAACTGTTAAGAACTTCATGAAAATGGCAGAGGGCAAGAACCTGGATGGGATAGACATCGCAAGCATCGGCCCCATAACCTCCGAGACCATCCGCGGGTTCGGACTGAAAATCGCCGTCCAGCCCGCCGAATACACCATCCCCATGCTTGTTGACGCAATTATTGAATATTATAAACGCTGAGCAGAGAATCTTAGGCGCAGTTGATATGCTTCTGCTTGTCCGTCTCGACCGACGGCTTGAAAATTATACTATAGGATCCCACTCTTCTTCAGCCGCCGTTTCATTTCTTTCAAAGTGATCTGCGTCTCTTTACGGCGTTCCGCAACTACAGCCAGATCGTGAATATCTTCCAGAAGCTTCTCATAATGCTTGAGCGGGAGGATCACAGCTTTCTTTTTCCCGTTGTGGTCGGTGACGAATTGTTTAGCCAAGGATTTCATTGTCTTACCTCCATACTATTATTTAGTCGCCCCCGATAAAATGCTTAAGTTATTGAATTTGCTTGACAAAATTGCGAAATAATGCTATAATAATCGCCGAAATGTGGAGAAAAAGGACAGAAAGGCGGTTATTCATGCAATTGAAAAATCAAAAGAACCCTCTCCTTCTATTTCAGGCCCGGTTAGACCAAATCATCAATATAAATCATCCGTTATGTAAGCTGGCCCGTCAGATAGACTGGTCGGTGTTCGAGACGGAGTTCGGGCCGTTTTACTCCGAAGGTCAGGGTCGCCCGGCGAAACCGATCCGATTGTTGGTAGGCATCCATTATCTGAAGCATGCTTTCAGCGAGAGCGATGAATCGGTGGTTGAGAGGTTTTTGGAGAACCCATATTGGCAGTATTTTTGCGGGTTCGAGTATTTTCAGCATGAATTGCCTCTTGACCCGACGACGCTGGTGAAATGGCGTAGGCGTGTGGGGGACAAGAAGCTTGTGGTTTTATTTAAGGAGACGGTTAAGACGGCGAAGCGAGCAGGGCATTTGAAAAAAGGGGAAATGGAGCGGGTAAACATTGACACGACAGTGCAGGAAAAGGCTATAGAGTTTCCGACGGATGCCGGATTATACCAAAAGATGAGGGTAAAACTGACAGGAGCGGCGAATCGTCGAAGAATAAGGCTGAGGCAATGTTACGTGCGGAAGGGGAAGGAAGCGTTGGTGAAGCAGGGTTTTTACCGTCGGGCTGGGCAGCATCGTCGAGCGGACAGGATGACGAAGAAATTGAAAACTTATCTTGGCCGCGTAGTCCGAGACATTCGCCGCAAAACCACTGTAATTGACATCGAACTTGCAGACCTTCTTGAAAAGGCGGATCGCATCCTGGCGCAGGAGAAGCACACCAAAAACAAGCTCTACAGCATTCACGCCCCGGAGGTGGAATGCATCGCCAAGGGCAAGGCTCACAAACGCTACGAGTTTGGGTGCAAGGTTGGCGTTGTGAGCACGTCGCGGCACTGCTGGATCACAGGCATTCAATCCTTCCACGGAAACCCCTACGACGGCCACACCCTCGCACAATTGATTGCTGGAACTGAAGGAACAACAGGCGTCGAGCTCAAACATGCTCATGTGGATCGAGGCTTTCGCGGCCACAACTACACCGGACCCGCCCAAACACATATCACAGGCCAGGGGTCAAAAAGGAAAAGTCGCTGGGAAAAACTATGGTCTCGCAGAAGAGCGGCTGTCGAACCTGTGATAAGTCATGCAAAACACGATAACCGGATGATCCGCAACTACCTCAAAGGCGTCGAAGGAGATGAAATGAACGCGATATTGAGCGCCTGCGGCTACAACATGAGAAAGCTTATCAGAGCTTTCTTTTTGCCCAAAATTCTTGCCGCCTTTTTACTGTTTTACCGGCGATTATCCGCCCTGTTTCCCATGCAATCTCGACAAATCAACCCCCTTTATGCCATACTCAATCAATAGTCGGACTTTTTCAGGGGCGACTACTTATTTTCATCTTATCCATTATGCACGCAATGTAGCCATATTCACAGCGTTTGTCAAGCTTCCACTCGCAAATAAGGGGTGACTGTGGGGGTGTTGAAAAAGGCAAATTTCCGTAACGCAAGCGTCTCGCTTGCAAAAAAAACTTCTTATATTTCAATAAGTTACCCAATGCAGGCGAGGACGCCCGCGTTACATAGAAGGGTTTTTCAACAGGCCCACTGTCCCCACTTCCCCCATTTATTACTCCTATTTATCTTTAAAAAATAGCTTTTATTGTTCGGATGGTACCGCAATTCATTTCCGTTTTTCGATCCTCTGCTTGAGTTCAGAAAGGGAGAGAAGCCTACCCGGATCAGAGGCGTTCCTCTTCAGCCTTCTCTCCAACTCCTCAAGATGGCTTGGAGGGATGGGCACACCAGATTCCTCTGTCGCGATGCTGTCCCACAACTCCTCCACCAGCATAATTTTTTCCGGCACGCTTAATCGGTTGATCTCGGGAATATCATTTATGCGCACTTTCATCTCCCTGTTATGATCGTTCCAAGGGGAAATAGGGGCAGTCAACCATTATCGGTTTATCCTCTCTTGACGTGGGAACCTTCACAATAAATGAGTATATCATAACAACCCCGAGAGTCCCTTTTTCCTCTTGCTTATTACAAATGATTGTACTCAAATCCGCAGATAAAAACAACTTTCCAATTTCAGTTTATTGCGCCGTATGATTCGGCGGGGCCGGGGACGTGGGCCAGCATTCTGTGTATGAAGGGGAGGTCGGGTGTGAGGTCGGAGATGCCGCGCTTGAAGAGTTTTATCATGCCCTTGGGGAGGCCGATGATGTGGAAGGGGTTGGGTGCGCTGACGAAGGCTTTTGTGAAGTGGGAGTATCTCAGGTTTTTGCGGCTGTTCATGGTTAGGAGGCCTTGCGCAGGGAGGAAAAATATGTTGCGGTTGATCTGGGGCGTGAAGCTGTCGAAGGCGAGTATGAAGGCGTTACGGGTGCCGATGACGCCTCGGTATACGCCTTCCCATGCGATGCGGGAGGGCACGTTGTTGACCAGCCCGCCGTCCACCAGGAACGCAAGCCCCTCCTTGTCCATAAGCTCTTTGAGGCGCTGGACGGTTTCCTCGTCCTTGCGGAAAACGTCGTAGTGGAGTATGCCCGGAATGGCGGCGCTGAACCCCACGCCGTCTATGATTTTTACGCCGCGAGTGATCTTGTCGCGCCCGAAAACCACCTCGACCAGCATCTCCGGCTTCGAAAATTCCTTAGTGACGGCGCCGATGGCGCGAACGATCCATTTTAAAGTGGCGGGCGTCCATTTGAGCATGCCCTTCTCGCTGACGATCGGCCCGCCGCTCGCATAATATTCGGGGTCGTGCGCGAGGCCGCCCCGCTTGATCCCGCAGACCACCGCCTCGAAAGGTATCTTCAGGTTCTCGAATGTCGGCACCTCGCGGCCTATGGAGCGGAAAAACTTTTCCGCCGCCGGATAAAGGTCCAGCCTTATCGCCGCGGGAAGCCCGAAAACGCTTCGCGCGCTTGGCGGACGGATCACTAAAATATCGCGCAGCCCAAACTCGATCCGCCGGCCCTGCACCACAAGATTCGCCACGTCGAATTGCTCGGACAGCGCCCTGAACATGCCGATAATGGCGCCCATGCTGGACCCGACGATATATCTGGGGCGAATCCCGTGATCCTCGAGCAGCTTATAGGCGCCCACGTAAACCAGTCCCGACCCGCCGCCGCCGCCCGCAACGCTCACATAAGCCTTTTCCCCAACCTCTTTATCAAGGTGCATTTCGCTGAAGTCGTTTGCGTGATTTTCAAGGAGTATATGGCGGGCGATGAGAACTTCTTCCTGAAGGCGGGGTATTATGCGCACCAGCGCCACCCGGTCTATTTTTTTCTTTTCAATGGCGATAGCGGGCGTCAGCAGCTCGATAACTGTGTTTCGATAGGATTTTATCTCGTCGAAAAGATCAATATCCTGCCCGTTGGGCAAGCGGAAAGGCCCCAGGTGGGCGAGGTTTATGGCGTAACGGAGGCTTGATTCCTCGGGCTTGGTCAGATATGTCGGGTTGGCAACCAGCTCCCGAACAAGCTGAACCTCCATCTTGACCAAAGGCCGCGTGGCCTCAAAATACGCCTTCTCAGCTTCTGTAAGCATCTACGATTGATCCGATAAAGTATTATCGCATAAATGTGGGGGAAAATCATTTCATCTAAGAAAAGTAATGTAAAAGGGTATTGACAGAAAATAAAGCTTGGTTGTATAATAGCAATAGATTATACATTGGGATTATTCGATCATTATAACATCAAGCTCAGGTTGATTTAAAGGAGGGCAGGTCGTGCGGGGGAAAATCATTAGAAATCAATTACTTATCATTACTATAGCTATACCCGCGATCCTTTTCAGTCTTCTCATCCCTTATCTGGCTGTTGTTCGCATCATTCTTGAGAAGGGGCAATGCCGGATTAAATGAATCAAAAAAGGAGGAGGCTTGAGATGCTGAAGTTTAACTTGCGCAAGCTGGCAACGGTTATCATTTCGGTTGCGGTTGCGGGAATGATGGCAGCATGTTCAGGCGCATCGAACACTGATGAGGCGCTCTCCAATGAAGGGAGTTACATGGGGACCTTCAGGTTCGATGTGAACCCCCAGGCCCAAACCGAAGACGGCCTGGTAAATGTAACCGAAGTCGGGAACCCGTACTCAAGCCACAAAATAAATAAATATTCTTCCTTTATTTCGATTTCCACAATGCCGCAGGGATGCTTCCTTGCCAACCTCCAAAACAACACCGCTTGGGCTGTAGTCACCGGTTACAGCAGAAACTGCACCCTGACTGGCGCCAACGGAACCTTGGCGTACGTCAACACAAACAGTTCATTGTCATGGTGGGCGCCGACCGATACGGCGGCTGGAACTGCGGTAACTATCGCTAATGGCGGTACTTACCGCCTGCAATCAGCCACCTTGAACAACGCCATGACCGTGTATATCACCCAGAAGCCCACTGCCAATAAGTCGGACGCCAATTTAAACATACAGAAGGCCCGAAAATGGGCAGGCGGAACCGGCACGATTGACTTCAACACAAAACTCGAATGGACTAACCCCTATAACCCCTATTACGAGCTTACCAATGTTCGTATCGGCCCGAGGTGGTCAACCGACGTGAACGTAAAGACAACCAACAGTTGGCATTGCACAGGAACATGGAGCTCATGCTGGAGCGCGTCTACTGACCCCTCGATTACCTTCGTCTCCGATAACTCGGCAGAGGGGCCGGTAACGAGGAGGCAATGCAATTGGAGTGGTGGCGGGTGCTATGTCGCTAAAATGACAAATATTAGCGCCGGCTGCGGCTCTTTTATGGCCCACTGGACATTGGTGGATACAGCCGCCACCGGCTACACTTTCTGGTCCGACCTATACGGCGACCTGCACAGCAACGCCGCTACGGCGCCGG
>Ga0209777_10005840_pt1 | contig 14050 bp, 20 predicted proteins | sample FrelakmetHBP12HB_FD_187147 | JGI IMG/M metagenome (GOLD analysis project Ga0209777, IMG submission 187147) | Freshwater lake sediment microbial communities from the University of Notre Dame, USA, for methane emissions studies -HBP12 HB (SPAdes)... | ecosystem: Environmental > Aquatic >...
GCACGCTACGCAATGAGAAAGGAACCTCGATTCATGAGCGCATCATGACGACACTGGCAACATGGGGACAGAATGGACTAAACTGTCTCCAAATGCTAACGGCGAAGCTAGCCAGCTAAACACGTACATTTTTTTTAAAAAATCTAACTCTATCGTATGAAATCTTTTCTCAAAGAATAAATAATTCTCCGTAAGTTTTGATGAAGATGATGACATCTTCTTTTCATCCAGCAGAGAAAAATATTCTTCTCTATCGCCATCAGTTGGTTTCAGCCTATAACGTTTATCGCCTTCTTGAAGCATATTGAATAAGTAATATTCTCTGATCTGTTGACTGGTTTTTTTATCAGAATCCTCAAAGGCTTTGGCAAGAGCTGCTAATAGCAATGACACTGTGATTAAACGCTGTTGGCCATCTATTACCAATAGCTCTTCGACTTCCCCCACAAATATTGGTTCTTTAATCCCTCGAATATATATTATCGATCCGATAAAATGACTTGGGAAGTTAGGATGATTTGCCACACTAAGTATGTCATCCCATAATTTTTGGCAATTCTCTTCATTCCAACTATATTTTCGCTGATAAATTGGAATTACATATTGATTCTGGAAAGTGAGCAAATCGAGCAGCTTATTATCGGTCGCTTTCATTTAAATATCCCTCATGATTGATTCCCAGGATAGTAATTTACATTTCTCGGAATCGGTTGTAGCAAGGGATAGAGCCTGTTGCCTCTGATCTTTGTAGCGCCATTATAGACTGTGAGTGATACCATCTTCCCTTCCTACTGCGAAGTAGAATGCAAAGGAACAATATAAGCTTTTAGATGAGGGACTTATTCAGTTGGGTTTGTAGGAATTGTAGAATACTTTGAGCAATTCATTTTGCATGAAGTCGATAGCCGACTATTCGGGCCTGAGTTTCAAGCCATTTATGTGATTAGGTCGTGAGCGCAGAGACGACGGAATTGAGTCTGAATTTGGCTAAATAATATTCTGGTGTTGCCCTTCAGATTCAACTCCCGAATACCTATAGATGCCTTCATAAAAGGACTTTCTATCCAAGATCCTTTTCACTTGCATAGGATGAAATTGTTTTCCTTCCTTTGTTGTATAGCCCTCGCCGTTCAGCATATCAGCAATCGTCTTAAGTGAAGCTTCGGGCTTTTCATCGCGCAGTTCAAAGACCCTGCGAACCGTGCTGGCTTTCTCTTCATCTAGGGTAAGGGCTTTGTCGCCTCGTTCCGCCTTGTAACCGATCGGTGCCTTGCCTCCTGCATAGCCACCTTGACGGGCCTTCGTCTTCCGACCACTGGACAACCTCGAAGTAATCAAGGACCGTTCAAACTCCGCAAAACTCATTATGATATTCAGCAGAAGCTTTTGCGTTGGGTCGTTCCATCGATAAGGCTCGCTTATACTGATAAGCTCTGCACCTACCTTCCTTATCTCCTTTTCAACCCACAAGCTAAGATACAAATCCCGTGCGATCCTATCTAACCGGGTCACAATGACCTTATCGCCTTCTTTAACGGCATCTAGCATAGCACGTAATCCTGGTCTCTCCAACGCTGGCAGACTGCCAGACAACGCAGGGTCATCAAAAATTTGTACTAGCTCTAGGCAATTTGCAGCGCAATACTTCGTGATCGTATCTTTCTGGGTTTCCAGCCCAAAGCTATCCCCGCCGTTCTGACCCTCAGTGCTTACCCTGACATAGCCGACTGCTATCATAACAGTAATCAATTAGTGTTATGACTATATAAACATAACGGTAATTAAAATTACAGTTATGAAGTTACTGCACTATTACAATATGCAGGGCAATTATATATATATCGCGATGCTTTGGATAAGGCTCCTGATGTGCAAAGATTCTGTTTCTCTTTCTTCTTCATCAGTCAATTCGCTTGCCATCACGCGGAACATCCAGCCTTCATATCTGTGTAGCCAAACGTCCATTCCAATACCTTCTGGATTACGCCACGACACTCTATACCAACCTTCAAATTCAGGGTTGGTAATGGGTTGCGAAAATTCATCATTTCTAAATCTAACTTCAGGTAAGAAATCGAATCTACGGTGGATATTTTCTCGAAGGGAATCTATGGCAGGTCCATTATTACGATGAGCTTCAGTAGCGTCATTTGGATCATATCTTTGCTCGTATGGCACAATATCCAGATGTATTTTACATTCTGGAAGTGACAATAAGGTAATTATTACATGGTCCTCAGCTACTCTCTCACACTCGCAGTCTTCAGGTGCGTTTAATATGACCATGCTTGAATTTAATTGAAACTTTTTCCTCTGACCGGCTAAAATTGGCATGGCTCATGTCTTAGTTTTTTAAAGTATTTATTTGACCCGGTAATGGATAACGAAAATCAAAAAGGTCAAAATAGGTTGAAGCCACTTATTTTGCAAAGTGGCTCATGTACTCGGCCTAGATTACTTTTAAGTCAATCACCTGTTCGAATTTGCTAACGTCCGTGCCCACATATTGCTTGAAGGTTGCCCAATCGCCTATTTGCGTCGCGGTCGCGTTGTCTAGACTGGCGATCATGAACGGGCGTTCCTTTATGTGCCCGAATTTGTCGAAATAGGATTCATTGGTTTGGATACGCACGTCAGATATCCTCTTGTCACTGAACAATGCAGCAAACATATCTATGCACATCGGTATGTTCGTCTCCATGTATTTTGTTACATCGGTGGCTTTGGGATCGTCATATGCAGACACGTTGACAAAGGCCACATAGCCCTTTCCCATAAACGTGTAGTTCTCCTCACCAACTGTATACCGTCTGCCTTGGTCATGACCCACCAGAAGTCGCTTCGCGTCGGGGGCGTCCCTTAGATCATGGATTTGAGCGTTTATTTGCTCACTGATATTCTGTTCTGCAATTCCGATCTTCATTTCTACTATGCGATCCCATTTCTTTTCTACAAAATCCCGGCGGATGCCATTCTTGTATTCAGCGCTTTCATTGCTATATGTGAACTCGGTTTGTGCGCTCTTGTAGCTTTCTATGGCATCCTGGTACCTGCCCAGACGCATATAGATGTCTCCCTGGGTGATCATCATTATATTGCTGTACGGTGAAACAAGGGCGCTTATTGATTCATTGGATACGTTCAGCGCCTCATTAAAGTTAGACTGGTTCAGAAGATCCGTAATTTTGGTTGAATAGTTTTCGGAGGCATTCTTGTAGTAAGCATCCAAGGAAGTCTGGCGAGCTGCGTTTTCTTGTTGCCCACGCAATTGTTCAGCTGCCTTTTTCTCTTGTTTTGCCTCCCGTTGGGCTTCTTCGGCGATGCGATTTTTGTATTCGGTTCGTGCGCTGTTGATATCGTCACTGATATCTGCGCTCGATCCGGTATGTGGGTATGCTTCACGAAGCTCGCTGTCGTTGTGGAATATTTCATAAACGACCAAATCAACAAAGCCTTGTCGTGGTATTACAGGATGTTTACTGTTGCAATCATAGCCGCCACCATCACATTCCGCCGACATTACCTCCATGTTCTCTAATTTATTAGCAAATTGTGTGCCGTAGTAAATACCGCGATATTCACCAAACTTAGAAGACGCTTCTTCTTGTAGACTTTCAAAGCTAGTTCCTCGTTTATGCGTGTTGTATAACGTCACACTGTCATCAGCATAGGCATACATCAATGCGATTATGTAATCATCGCCGGTCATGTTACCAGCACTTTGATTTAGCTCCATTGATGCGATTCGTTGCTCTGATTCAGATGATCTATCCGGAACAGCATATGCTGTCGAAGCCACAGACATGAACAATATAAGTAATAACCCAAGGACTTGTACCGACCTCAAATTCATCCCTCCGAATTCTGGCTTCCCATTATACATCCTCAATGAAAAACTTATTCAACCGTTCCAAGAAGAATTCGTAAGAATAGCTCATCCTGAACCTTGGTGATTTGACTTCAGCCAATCGTGCTGCTTCTTTCTTTTTAAGGATTTCTAGATCTGCCTGTAGTTGATCCAATCGAACCCTAAGCCGGATCATGCGTTTAAGATCGCCAGTTTCCATAAAGCGACGCATACGTTTTCGGATGTCTCGGATCTCAGCATCAAGAATCGCAACCTGCTCAATCTTCGATTCCATGATCGATCTCCAAGACTCTCTTTTTTCGCTTCGAAATGTTTGCTATCGATTGCCGCGCAGGAGGCGCTGTCAGCCTTTGTAATTCCTGGTCCACTTTCTGTATGGCATCAATAGCCATTTGATAGGATTCATCACTCATCATTTCGCGGGCCTCTTCCACAGCAAAGCCTGCCTTACACAACGAACGATATTCTTCAATCAAGCCAAGTTCATTATCGTTTAGCTTGCTGATCGCGATCTCCAACAAATCAATGTCGGCTGTGGGTCTTTCAAGCACTGCAATGCGACGCTCTAACCCCGACAAACTCTTCATTTTTTTATCACCTTATTTTGTTCTAATGCTTCAATACGTTCTTCCAAATTACTCATCTTTTCAATTTCATACGAGCGTAGCCATACATTTAGCAGTTGCACAATCGTTCCACCTTGATCGAATGGTAGTCTCTTCTTCTCACAGGCTTCTGAAATCCATTCACGTATGAGTTTCCTAATATCGCTCGGTTCTTCAAGTTGTATCATAAAATCGTCCAATAATATTTAATGTATATTATAAATAAAAAGTTAGGGATGTCACAGAACTTCTTCGTATTCGGTCCATAAGCCTGCCTCTTCATCCAGCTCTTCCTTTGTTGGGATAGGTGGAAGAAGGCTAGAAAGCTTAATCGTGTGACCGGCACGCAAAGCCTGTAAACTCAGTTCAGCAAGCTCATTCGGTAGCCTAAACGCAGTGGATTTCATGCGTGGCCCCAAACAGGCTCAATGCCTATGATCCTAGCTTTACTTATCATGCGATGCTTGCCATTTCTTTTCTCAACGATAATCCAGAAAGGCTTAATCTCAATCAGCTTACCATAGATGGGTATTTTTAACTCTAAAATATCAATTCTTAAAATTTTGCCTAAAAATTGTTCCATATCGTTTTGGAAAGACTCTTCATCATAACTTTTGATAATTTCATTATTATTCGCTGTCATATTATTTCTCACAACTCTTTTTTTGACTTTATTAATCATTCTATTCAAAAAATAAGAAAATCCGTGTTTTTCACATATAGAATTATATATGTAATATTCCGGGTTTTTCTTACTTTTTTGTTCAAATCCGACAAAGAACCAATAAAATCACATATACAGCTATATTCGTGAAAAAATTTGCCGGGAGCATCTTATCTATGTTCGTAAACACTTCATCGAGCTTCATTTCATCTATAAAGTTATTAATCATCATTTTATCACTCTTCACATTCATATATTGCTTTCTATAGGTTCAACGCTTATAATTAAAAAGGACTCAATATTTTTCAATTTCAGGATAACTTCAGTAAACAGTGCCATGCCAGCAAAAGCACAATTGCTTCGAACAGCTTCCTTTTATTTAGTGTCATGATTATGCAATGATTTATATGTCAATGTGGCAATTTTTATCTGTATGGTTTCACAAGAATTCCGCCATCTTCTGCCAAGACCAATTCGACATACCGCACATCACCCCAATCTTGCAGAATCTCCAAAGGCAGATTAATACTGCCGTACTTGAATTCATTGTTTGTAAATCGCCGCAATAATTTTCGAACAAATCTCATAGTGTAATCCTCAAAATAAATCTTTTTCTCAACATAAGAACGAAGGCTGATTTTACGTAATGACCCGTATGATTACGTAAAATTGCTCAAATTGCTTATGTTGAGAAAAAGATTTTTTCTAAAAAAATAATTTGAGGAATTCAAATGACAAACATGTATGTATTTTGGAAGTTAGTTACAGATCCTCCTGTACCGAAGGCGACCAACCGTTACAGTGATAATGATATAAGAAACATATAAAAATTTACGTAAAACTATTTGACCTGTATTATTTTGTATAACTATTTTAAAAATAATATGAGGAATTTCATGTTTTTTACTCGACGAATACAAAAAACCCATGAAGGTTATGCTTTGCTCACAATACCGCGGGCAGTAATGTCTGCGTGGCCCCATGTCGAAAAGCTTGACATGATTTTTGATGAACAACACAATGTTATTGTGGTCACCCCACATCAAGGAGATAATATAAAATGAATAATAAAAAACAACATATTTCGAATAGCATGAAGTTGAATGGCGGTTTCGAACTGTCTGATTTGGAGATAGCCCGTTTAGAACTTGCGGAGACGCAGCGAAGACTTGCTAACAAACATTACATTGAGCCTGGAGATAGAGCCGAGAACATTTCTCGACAGGATGCACTCGACCAGCTCAATGTTACTTTAGGTGCGATTGCGGATCTTCCTGTAATGACCAAAGAAGAAGCAAAGGCACAGCTTGCCGAAACACAAAGAAATATGTTCAAGAGGAGATAAAAAAATGAGTATCAATGAATTTTTAAAATTTTGGGACGAAAGGAACGTATCGTCTGCCGAAAAACGATTAGCATCAGCCTATGTAGCCGCAACAGAGCAACTGCAACAGATTCGCACCGAGCTATTGGGCTACCTAAAACCGCAAAGATCCAAGGGTGGCATTGTACCTGCCTTCTCCGATGAAGCAATGCCTCTTATGTCCCGTTATGAATCCCTGGAGGTTGAATTAGCGGACCTTAGGACCAGTATCGAGGAATTTTCATCTATATGCGGTGGACCTTCCTTGGATACCCTATTACGAGAAAAGCACCGTCTTAAAAAGTTCTTTGAGAGCGCGGATAATGAAATTCGCATATGTACCTTGAGGGCAGTTCGCAAAGGCAAGTCAGAAGCAGATGTCTTAGAGAATAAGGATGTCCAAGCGGCCTTGGCCAAAAAAGACCACCTTGCAAGCGAATTCGGATCAAAATTGGAAGCTGTAGAAGAAAAGATTAAAAGAGCTGGTGCCATTCTGGCAAAGCATTAAAATTTTTTAATAAAAAAGTAATACTTTTTGGTGATTAAAATATGACAATAGATATGGATGCAGTTATTTGCATGAAATGTGAGAGCGAGCTTAAAGCCTTACTGGAGAACATGTCAGATAGCAAAGGCATTTCGCTTTCTGCATATTGCCGATATGTGATGGGCGTTGGCCTAGACGAGCTATATCGAAGAAATCTGGGAATCAGACGATTAGGAAAGAACGTTCTTTAGATTAAAATAATAATGTACAAGTAGCATTGGCGCGCTCCTGTACTTGTTTTAAGGTGATACATAATGATAAAAAGTAAATCTACAAGTATAAATAGTTTTTGGTCAATCTTTAATGAACCGATTTGTTTGAATGGCATTGAAATAAAACCTGTTGAATGTGACGAAAACGCAATGTGGGATTTGACCCATATTTTTGATGGCACTCCCGATTGGATGCCAATGAAAAGATTATAATAAGTGATTTATATGACCGACACAAATTATTTTTTGCAATTCAAAGGCAAACCAGCAGTTTGGAGTTTGAGTTTCATGGCCAGGCCCGTTTATGCATTTCTGGACGACATCGTAGATGGCTTTGTGATCCTTAAGCTTTCAGATGGTCGTCCCTTTGTTGCTGCCCTCCGAACCGTTGAAGGCGTTGGCCTACCACGCGACCAAAAGATAAATAAATAAAAACTTTGCAACGATCATAATATAATCATTAGAACATGTTATAGCACTTCGACCAAAAGCTATATATACTTGAACGTTAAACGATGTTTTAATCATATCGTATTTTTTAAAGGATTTTATATGACTTTAGAAATGTTTGGCGTTAAGCTTCTTTCTGAAGATAAAGAAGTTCTTCGACAGGTTGCCGAAAAGAATCGATTGACGATGTCCGATGTTGCCCGCCTTATGCTCCTAGACAGCATACAGCATCTAAAAGAACGCAACATCTTAAGAATGTGTTAGTTTAGATCATAAAATCCAGAATTGATTATAATTTAGCACAGTAAAAAATAATAAGAATTGAACAGTGCCGCAAACACCGTTCAGGAGTTTTTATGACAATAGATTTTAAGATAAGTATATGTTTAGCTTTTAATATATATAGTTTTTGGTTGGTGGTCGTATGAAGACCATTAACCTCCTAAACTATGCTAAAGCAAGCAACGATAATGATATTTGGGCTGATGTCCTAGAAGCAGTTGAAAAGATTTATGATGGTCCTTCGGCTATTATAGCTAAACCAACCCGATTCGGCTTTACTACTTCAATGGCCAAAATAGCCGAAACCCGTAATAATAAGCTTCTAATAGTCAAGCCAACAAATAAAATTAATGAAACTGTAAAGAAAGCTGCTCCTTCAACAATTCCAATATTTGGCCATAAGTATTGCCAAATATTAGCTCAAATTTCCGACAAGCTATTATTAGATCTTCCTATATCTTTACCTAGTGTTTGTCCACGTGTTGGTGGTTGTGAAGAATTCCCAGATTGTGACTTAACGAAGTCCTGGTACGAAAGCTCTTCAGTCCGCACATTAAACTATCAAAAATTGGTAGCCCTAATGTTCGGATACAATCCTAGCAAAATTTCTGAGATATCGCTACTTCTCGAAATGTTAAAAGATGTAGAAATCGTAATGTTCGACGAATCCCACGAAATATCATTAGAGAATTCGCCATCTTCAGACTTGAATTATAGTATAAAGAATATCCCAATAGAATTCGAAAGCCTCCGAAAAGTATATTTTAATTTCTGCGAATTGGTCCAGGAACTTTTCGAAGACGATATCATATCCGAGCTAGACAAGACCAAAAATTATCTCAAAAGCGAATCATTTCTATCATTCAGATACGAAAATACAAGAATCGCAGATAGAAGTTTACAAACTCAAGCTTTTTCCGAATTGAAATGCCTTGCTAAACAACGCACATCATTAAAGTTTAGCGACGACGACATAAAATATCTAGTAGACGTCATCAGTGTAATGACTTGCCAACGCATAACAGCAAATCTTATAACTTCAAGCGCCGGCGATAATTATTTAGTGACTGGAAAGCCTACTGATTACTCCCCGACTATAAAGAATGCTATCAAGCTTTTCTTAAAAGAAGTCTGTCCCAATGCCAAAGTCTTCTTTGTGTCAGGCTCCCAGTTCGAAAAATATCCCGGAATGTTCTCAGAAATTGTCGATCGTGAACTCGCCAATATTTGTGTGCCTGACGTTAAAAGCAACAACTCCAAGCTTACCATAATCCCTGACACCTGGGAATATGGCACCGCTATCATAAAAGGTATAGATCGCAGTGGCAAAAATGATGATAGAATTAAGAATCAGATCACAGATATCTTAATTGAACATCCCGCCGAACCAATATATATCATATGCTTTAATAAAAAGCTTCAAGCAAAAATAATAAACTGGAAATTGCCTTTACCTAAAGGCTCCCTAATCGATTATTATCGATCTCCAAGTTCAATCGGCGTCGAATGTTCGGCAAGAATCGGAATCGCTATCGGTATAGCTAATAACCCAACAAATACATACGATTACGCTACTGATAACGTCGCGGAAAGCCGGTCCTTACGATTTCAGAGTGTTCACGCTGCTACCTGGCAAGCCTGGTCCCGTATCAAAGACCCAGAAGGTAAAATCCCATCTTTCCTATACTGTATTGGCGTTCGTTCTGACGATGTTAATTCTGTAATACGTCAAGGAAGTAACCGCACAGTCATAAACAATGGCAAAGATAATAACAATCGAAATATTCCGCCCACAATAACACTAAGCGAAGAATTGCCGCACCCAACAGTAATGATGGAAATGAAGACAAAGATTGCGCTAGAACCGCGTAAGTGCACAGTAGACGATTATATTGATTGCGTTGTCCCATTAGAAGACAGATTGAAAGACGAACTTGTAGACTTAAGACTTACAAAATCGTTAAAAACTCAACTATTTTACATATATAGTTATATATGTGAAATAGTTGGAAAATTCAAGATTTCAGAATATAAATTATATAATCAGAATGAAAGTCCTGATTGGATAGAAAATAATTCAATCCTGTTTTATACTAATATTATTAGCCGAATAGATAAATGTGGGCTTCAAGATAGATATAAAAAACCTGATAAAAATTGGGGCTACACAACTGGTATTCCTAAATTGCCCTTTGATAAATTACTGTTGCAGCATTTCAATGCCAAAGAAACAATTGCTTTGCCTCCATTTGATACCAACGATATCTGTTATTGGTGTGCTGCCGACTTCGACGACCACGACGGTAACAACCCGCAAACCGATAATGTCTTAAAATTCACCGCATATCTTCGTTCTCTCTACATACCATACTTCGTATTACTGTCTGGCAGCAATTTCGGTTATCACGTCTGGATACTTCTAGCACCTTGCAAGACATATACTGCTTATAAATTCATCCGGCAACTGTTTCATGATTCTGGAGTCAAAACTTTAAAAGATATTGAATTTTACCCTAAGCAAAAAGCAGCATCAAACTCCAATAATACAAAAGCATACGGGAATCATCTCAAGCTTCCCAACGCATACAACTGGAAAGCTGGCCGTAGATCCGTATTGTTAGATCCAATAACCCTAGAATACACACCCTTCGTTACTATACCTGGCGTTCTTAGACTTCACGAAATAAATGAAGTTCCAGTTAAACATCACAATGCCGACAAAAAGCCAAAAACTTATATCCCTGTTAATAATAACTTTGTTAACGATGGCCGAACATCTGGCAATATACGACCTTGCTTATTAAATGCACTTAATAATCAATTGACTGGGGGAACTGGCCATATGCTTCGCGTTGCTATTGCCCACGACGCCATCAACGCCGGAATGGATCGCGAATCAATAATCGATATATTTAGTACGCAAACCGACTTCATTTATGAAAAACTGCCGAACAAGTAGATTTCGCATTCGCTAAGAAATATCATGCCTGGAAATGCTCCACAATACATAACATCGGTAGCGAATTCATAGATTGTGAAAACTGCCAGCACTATATACCAGAAAATATAAAAATAGAAAAAGCAAATGATAATGAAATCGCCCAGGAGTCTTAAATATGCGCAAAGTTTATATTGAAGAACCAAAACCCATAAAAAACAAAGATGTATTAGATTTTGTTACCGAAACAGATCAAGCATTCATTGATTCAATGCCAGATACCCGAAAATTTGTTAGACTTGCACTGCCTGGGGAAGTTGACGGCCAGTTAGCACCGCTTTCCCTACGTCTAATTTTTCAGAATGATCAAGGAGCCCTATTTAAAGCACTAATTTGGTCACTCTGGGGCTGGTACACTAAAGCAGATATATCCCAACTTATGCTTATTAACGATTGCAGTTTTGAACAGCTCTTTTATAAAAGCTATAAAATCAAAATGGAAAAAGATGTCAAATATACTGATGGCCAACAAGTCGACCAACTTTTCAACGGCATTGTGGATACCGTTTGCTTTAGAAATCCTAAACAAATACCCGGCGCTATTTGGCATTTTGAAAACACAAATATATTACCGATGGCTTGTAAGCCCATCAAAACAAAAACTGGACATACCTTAGAATTTTTTAACAGTAAGCAAGCGCACTTTGATGCATCTGCCCGCGAAGAAGAACAAATTTGTTCTCCTACCATATAAACGAAAATAGCCCCTTAAAACGGGCTTCCTTTTTACCTTAGTAGTTTTATACGTTACATGTACGATCGTTTGATCTTGAGCTTAAAACCATATGAAAACAGGCTGTTTTGACGGGCATTTTGACCTTACCTACAAAAATTTAATCTTAACTTTCTTAACGCGGTCTTGTCATGTGACTTCTACGTATTCCATGACTATCTGGAGCACTTCATCATAAGACCCAGCGTTGAATGCTCTGTCCTGGAATTCTGATGCCACTTCCGTTAGGTCAGCTCCCTTCAGGCAATTCGACACCGCCCCAATAATCGCAAAGACGTTGCCATCTGTCCCAACCAACTTGCATATGGGCTTTTGCATTTTTATCTTGGCTCCGTTAATAAGGATTCAACCAGATTTGTAAATTCACTTTTATTACATTTTTTAATGATAATGCTAGATTCCACATGGTCGTTATCTAGAAATGTGAGCGCAATGAGTACTTCTCCTGACATATAATCACCAAATAGTTTAAGACCCTAATTTTAATTATACTTTTTGGTGTCAGAGCACCAAATATTGCTCATAGGAGGACCGCTTGGTCTTATCGGCGACATGCGCATACCTAAGCGTCGTGTGAATGTCCTTGTGGCGCAATATTTCCTTAACGATTCGGCAGTCACAGCCCTTGGCAATCATTAAGGTCGCTGTTGTGTGTCTGCTAAAGACATGTGGGCCACCCTGCTTTGTAACGTTCGCTTTGTCCTTATAATAAGTGAACATCCGATTGACATCGCCATTGCTCCAGCGATTCCCACTATCAGTATAGAACAATGGAATCCGGTTCCCAACTTCGATTTGGGGCTTCATTTTTAAGTAGGTCCTTAATATATCGGCGCACTCTTCGCTTATATACACGATGTCGTCCCTGCCGCCTTTAGTCTCGCGTAGCCTAAGTGTTCTTGTCTTAAGATCAAGATCATTATCATCAAGCCTACATAACTCACTACTCCTCAAGCATCCATAAAATAAAGTATGGAGCATAGCTAAGTGTTTGATGTTAGCACATACACTGAATATGGCCAGAACATCCTTTTCATCAAAATAGTACGGAAGGCCGTCATTAGTCTTAAGCTTGATAAACTCCCAATCAATATTATTCATTTTATAGAATTTCTTGATGGCAAAACAAACATTATTGATGTGGCCTCGCGATAACCTCTTATCAATAAGAAAAGCTCTAAAGGCATCAGCCGTTTCAACGCTGGGCTCATCGGCCTTAGCAAAATCCAAGAAACCGCCCACCAATCCCACATAAAGCTTAATGGTTTCGTCACGCAGCCCCAAGCCCATCAGATAACGTTTAAATCGATCCAGCACCACATCTTTACTGTATAAAATTGCTGGTCTAGTATGCCAATTAACTCCTACCCTACTCATCTTTGCCCACCCACTCAAATATACTTGGATATATTCACGTAGGGCAAACTAAAGCCAAAATAAAATACACAAAACCGTTATGCACCGATTAGTTGGAGTGCGGGGAAAGGGATTCGAACCCTTGAACTCCTGCGAGAATAGATCTTGAGTCTATCACCGTTGGCCTGGCTTGGTTATCCCCGCATCCGACCTGCCTCAATGCAGATCGAGAACCATCCAGGCATCTATGGTTTATGAATCTTGCCATCCGCATCCCCACGGCCCCGCGCCGCGGGCCTCCGGCCCCAAGCCTGCGGACGCTATACATGATTCACCACGATCCCCTGATAGCGGTCGTGAATCCGCATGGCAGTTACCTCGTCGAACTCCTCCAGGCTCCCTGCCGCAGATCTCGCCTACCTCTCTATTGGTAAGCCCTGTTTAGAGACATCTATAAGGTCGGTAGAGTGTATTCGCTCACCTGCATTCCTGTTTGATCAAGAAGCTCAACATCGCGCGTCCCATTCCACGAAAAATTGCTGCCAAATAGATCTGCGGCCGTGTTCGCGCTAGCATTTGCATGGATGGTAACAATAGTGTTTGGATTTATGGCAAAATTGGGAAAGATATATGTGTTTACTCCTTTATTCAGGGTGAGTTTCCAATCCATGAGACTCGCGGGAGCTGTTCCATCATTTGCCACTACCACATCAAGAGCATCGCCATCTTTGAGCGCTTTCGATATGGTCACATCGTATGCGGCAGTTGAGGCGCCAGAAACCGGTTGGTTGCTAGTGGTAGTTTTAACTCCTGCCCGAAACGATGTTGACTTTGGTTGGGCGTTACCTGTCTCAAATCCTATCTGGAATGGAGCCTCGCTCGTTGAAGACATTTGTCCTATGCCGGCTGGAATGCCGTCTGCAAATCCTTGTTGTGAAGTTGTCCCTGATGTCGACATTGATTGGGCAAAAG
>Ga0209777_10005841_pt1 | contig 14048 bp, 8 predicted proteins | sample FrelakmetHBP12HB_FD_187147 | JGI IMG/M metagenome (GOLD analysis project Ga0209777, IMG submission 187147) | Freshwater lake sediment microbial communities from the University of Notre Dame, USA, for methane emissions studies -HBP12 HB (SPAdes)... | ecosystem: Environmental > Aquatic >...
CGATCGCATTGAGAAGCTGGGGAATACCACCTGGTGAATATTTCCCAGAACGCTGGGAATTCCGCGAACCTGCCGACAGCCGACATCGCAAGATATCCCGGAAATGGCCTGCCTGGTTGAAAAAAGCCTGGCCACACGCGCAGGTATGGACAGGGTGGAGCGAGGTATATATCAAAGGTCTCGATGCAACCCCGGATGCACTGGCTTGGGGAAGCTTTGATGATTACGAAACGCTGTTCTGGCTGGAGGTCGAGAGTGGACACCAGAGCGGCGAGCATATTACCCAAAAGATAAACCGCAGGTTAAATCAGGCGGCAGCGTATGGAAGGAGTATAAAACTGCATGTAGTGTTTGTTTTGCTTGCAATGCCTTGGGTACAGAAGGCGGCCGGGCCGGCTTTGGTGAATATTCAGGACCACATGGCTGTCTTGACAGCAGATTGGAACGATTTCGGACATCTGCCGGTGGCAGAATGGGGGAGGGTGCGACTTGGAACCTGGTAACATCCGGACCCAGTGTGAGAGGATGGGTAATGATTAATGCGCATAGCTTTATTGGAATATGGCAAATGAAAACTGGAAACCGTATTCTTTTTGAGAGATGATTTCTAGTTTTATCTTTATCCAGGCTGATAGGGAAGGGGAATGATCAATTTGGTTTATTGTCCCGTAAAAAGCTGCATAGTCAAAGATTCGATGTTGAGGAGAATGAACGTGTCACACAAATCTGTATACTCGGTCTTGCCCCTGGGAGTTTTGATGATAACTCTCTTGATGGGGTGCCAGTCATCCCGGCGGATGATCACTACACCCAACAACAAAGCGATCCAGAGGCAAATATTGCCACAAGAGACTGACACTGCATCTTTCTACCAGACCAAAGCCGCCCAATTTTTGGTGCAGGCTACGGCTGAGTCAACCGGAGGTGGCTCGGGTAGTGAAGATTTCCCTTATGCCCCCTGTGTTATTTCAGCCCTGGTCGTAGCCGTGGTGGTTGGCATTTATACCCGCAGCAGGCGCAAGACATGACACCCCGGCGCAATGGACAAGGATGAGGGTATTCAGTTTTGGCCTGAGGAGCCGGCGGATAGCGGTAAAATTGAATAGTGGTAAACTAAAGTATCTTCACTCTGCTCCAAATCAGGAGTTCATTGTGGGCATATCAGAGCCGCGAATCCGGCCAACATTTGGCGGTCACGAAAAATTCGTTTTTCGACATGGATGGCTAAAAAAGGGGGTCGATGGCGTTAAGGGAAATCCTCTCGTTTTCACAAATGATGAGGCCTTGGTTAAGCTTGGCGTTGGAAAGAACATGGTACGTTCAATCCGTCATTGGTGTCTTGCAACAGGGCTAGTTGAAGAGAAGAAAGAAGGTGGACTAGCTCATCAACTTAAAACCTCAAATCTTGGAGATAAATTACTAAATAACCAGGGCTGGGATCCATATCTTGAAGATATTGGCTCATTGTGGCTACTCCACTGGCAATTATCCACTAACCTGATGCGAGGTTTTGTGGGATATCTACTTTTTTCAAAATTCATCGAAACTGAATTTACAAAACGGCAATTGGCAAACTACCTGAGTTCACAATTCACGCAAAACGAGATTCACACAACCTCGGGCACAATAGATCGCGAGATCGATGTATGCCTGCGAACTTATGTTCCTGCAGTACGCGCCAAATTGGGATCAATCGCAGATGAGACTCTTGATTGTCCCCTGGCCGAATTAGATATCGTTCGGTTCATTCCGAGCGATAATATCTATCGTTTCAATATTGGTCCAAAGATCTCGCTGCCTTTGGGGGTGTTTGGTTATGCCTTACTCTCGTTTTTATCTTCAACCGTGGAGAACCGCCGGACAATCGCTGTTGATGAATGCCTATATACAGAAGGAAGCCCAGGTCAGGTTTTCAGGTTGGATGAAAATAGCGTTATGGAATACTTAGAGTTGCTTGAAGTAGAGATGAAGGGAAAAATCCGCCTGGAAGAAACAGCCGGATTGCGACAGGTTTATCTGGATGAAACTTTAGGTGAGTATGAAGATCAGGCTTTTCAACTGCTAAAGGGGCATTATGAGCAGTACTAAAATCGTTCCTTTAATTTCATCTGTTTTGCATATTCACCAAAGCGGACTACGATCCGTCAATGTCGAACAAGATCTGGGTGAACAATCCATTGTCGAAGGATATGTTCTTACTGCACAGGCACGAACTTGCTTGAAAAGGATTCTTGACCATTTTGAAGGGAATGCTCCTGGTCGTTCCTGGACGCTTACCGGCCCGTATGGTTCCGGAAAATCTTACTTCAGCCTTTTCTTAATGAACTTGATGGGTACGGCACAAAGCGAACACTCTTTCGTACTATCAAGCCTTCGCAAAATTGACCCAGATCTGGCTAAACAGGCAGTCAACACCCTTAATCATGGCAGCACAAAGGGATTATTACCGGTTCCGATTACCGGCTACCGTGCTTCTCTCCAGGATTGTATAAAGCATGGTTTGTTGCTTTCTCTGGAAAGGCTCAACGGAGATGGAAAGATCAAACCCTTGCTGGATGAACTCTCGGACTGGATGCCGGAGACTGAAAGCCGCACTGTTATTAATTGGTTGAAGCGTTTCATCGGAATCATCACCGAGCCTGAGTATGGATACCTGGGAATGATGCTCGTATTCGATGAAATGGGGAAACCTCTGGAATATTCGGCATCTCATTCGGAAACATCTGATGTTTACAATCTCCAAGAACTGGCTGAATATGCCAGCAGAAGCGGAGATATGCCCTTCGTTTTTATCGGTATTTTGCATCAATCTTTTGACCGTTACGCGCTGCATCTGGATAGAAGCGCTCAACGTGAATGGAATAAGGTTCAAGGCCGTTTTGAGGATATACCTTTCCAGGAACCACCTGCTCAGCAAATCCGGCTGCTGGCAAATGTGATTGAATATGATGATCCTAGCCTTTTGACCAGGGTAGTAGCAAACCTGCAGGTTGCAGCCAAAGGAGCCGTTGAAAACGGTTGGGCACCAGCCCTGATGAAAAGTGATGAGTTCATCGAACTCTCTGCGCGTACTTATCCCTTCCATCCCACTGCATTAGTTGCATTACCTTATATTTTCCATCGGCTAGCACAAAACGAACGCTCAGTCTTTGCATACCTGGCATCATTCGAGCCGGCAGGGTTCCAAGAATTTATTCAACGAAGCTCAATTGGCCAATTTATCCAATTGCCAGAACTTTTTGATTACCTCTTCGCGAATTTCCAGGGGAGATTATTTGCTTCCCTTCGCGCCAGGGCAATCACAGAAACAATGGAAAGGCTTAACAGCACGCCCAACCTGGATGGACTGGAGACTGCACTCTTGAAGACAATCGGCCTGCTGAATTGGTTGGCCGAAGTCAGTCCCATGAAAGCAAATGAGGCCAATGTTATTGGTTCGCTGCTCTCCAATAATACAAGGGAAGGAGACATTCGTCAGGCTCTCAAGAAGATGGTTGTGCGATCTCTGATCGTATATCGCCGTTTCAATAAAACTTACTCGATTTGGCAAGGTAGCGATATTGACATAGAAGAGCGGCTACAAAAAGCCCAACAGCAAATCACCGGAGCATTCAGTTTCGCGGAGGCGGTCCAGGAGCACATGCCGCCACGCCCGATCGTCGCTCGGAAGCATAGTTACATCACGGGAACGTTGCGCTATTTCGAAGTTCGATATGTGGACATAACAACCCGCGACCAGATTAATCTTACGCCGGCACCAGGCGCGAGCGGATTAGTCCTCTTGTGCCTACCACTTAATTTAAAGGAAGCGGTAGAGTTTAATAGATGGGCAGAACAAGCTGCATTCCGTGATCGGCCAGATATTGTTATCGGCGTTGCTGAAAGCACTGGCAGGGTAACTGAATTACTTTACGAGATGCGCTGTTTGGATTGGGTCGAGAAGAACACTCCTGAACTGCGTGATGACCCAGTTGCACGGCGGGAATTACGGACCCGTTTTGCAGAAATTCAGTCACTCATTCAAAATAGCTTGGATCGCTCACTCAGCATCTATCGTTTGCGTAATTCTGTAGATTGCCGCTGGTTTTATTCCGGAAAGGAAATGTTCGAAAAAGGGAATCGAGGGCTTTCACATCTGCTGTCCGAAACCTGTGATACTCTTTATAACCAAAGTCCTTTAGCCCGGAATGAGATTGTAAATCGTCGAGTCTTATCATCCCAAGGAGCGGCCGCCCGACGCAACCTCGTTGAAGCAATGTTAACTCATTCAGCCGAGGAAAATCTCAGCATCAAGGGATTCCCACCGGAACTCAGTATGTATGTGAGTTTACTGGATGCTAGCGGGCTGCATCGTTTGAACGAAGAAGGAGAATGGACTTTTGCGCCTCCCAGCGATGATCCGCTAAAACTCCAACCGGTCTGGCGAGCGATTAGTGAGTATATATTTACAGACCCGCCTGAGATTCGAAAACTCGATGAGCTCTATGGAATATTGAACGCCCCACCTTACGGCTTGACCGATGGTGTTATCCCAATCATTTTGTGTGCTTTCATGATCGTTTATCAAGGCGAAACCACTCTTTATAAAGAAGGTTCATTGCTTCCTGAAACAGGCATCGCAGATTGGGAAATTCTTCTGCGCCGCCCGGAATTATTCGGGATAGCTGGATGCCGGATAACGGGCACACTCCAGACAATCGTAGAACGATTCGCCGATGCCTATCACACCGAGGCAGCGGCGATGCCGGTCGTTCGGGCGTTAGTGCGAGGCATCAAGTCCTTGCCGGAGCATACGTTGAGAACGAGCCACCTTACGGATCATGCAAAGCAGGTGCGCTCGGCTATTGAACAAGCCCATTCACCGGAAGCATTGCTTTTTGTAGATCTTCCGGCCGCTTTCGGAATGAAATCATTCAATAAAAGCCGAAATATGGTGAAACGGGTAGACTCGTTCTTCGAGCAGTTGGGCGCAACTTTTAGCGAACTGGTAAGCGATATGCCACGCTTACTGGCATGGGGGCGAGATGAATGGTTGACAGCCTGTGGACTTGAGAAGGGGGAGGAAGGCTGGGGCCTGTTCCGTATTTATACTGCGGACATGCTAGCGCACACATCAGATAATGGATTACTCCCCTTACTAAAGCGTGCCTCCGAAACCGAAGATGGGCGGGCTGCTCTCGAAAGTGTGTTGGCATTCATTGCCGGCCGCCCGCCCCGCACTTGGACTGATGCCGACATAGACCGATTCCAAGTTCAAGCAAAGATGCTTGGGAGATCATTCCAAACAGAACGAGAAGGGACCGAGTTCGAAGCCAGTCTTTCTCCCGAACAGCGCAAGAATAGCCGCAAAGTTGCGGAAGGTATTCGTGAGTTTATACAGAAATCATTTACTGATGATCCACAGATCTTGAAGGCTGCCCTTCAAGCGCTTTTGAAAGATTTCAACAAGAAATCCGTTGAATGAGTTCTGATGAAATGAGAATGTTATCGGGCGCAGAGAACCTGTATAATGGATCCATCCCACCTTATTGGTAAATAGAGGCTTCAAAATGAACACAAACATAAAAGCACATACCCGTCACATATTGTCCCTTTCAGGCGGTAAAGACAGCACCGCGCTGGCTATCTATATGCGTGGCCGAATTCCAGAAATGGAATATGTATTTTGTGATACCGGGGAAGAGTTGAAAGAAACCAAGGAATATCTTGATAGGCTAGAGGTTTATTTGGGCAAGGAAATCCATCGGTTGAATCCGGATAGACCATTCAAGCATTACTTGCAACTTTACAATGGCGTTCTTCCAGATGCTAGAACAAGGTGGTGTACGAGGAAATTAAAGATCGAACCTTTTGAGAAATTCGTTGGTGATGGTTTATGTTTCAATTATGTGGGTATTCGGGCTGATGAGGCACATAGAAAAGGCTATATATCGACAAAACCTAGTATTGTCCCAAAATACCCATTTGTGGAAGATGGGATTGTCAAGGATGATGTTTTCAGAATTCTTGAGGAGAGTGGTTTAGGCTTACCAAAGTATTATGAGTGGCGATCTCGTTCAGGATGTTATTTCTGTTTCTTCCAGCAACACATTGAATGGGTTGGGTTGCTCGAAAATCATCCAGATCTTTTCGATGCTGCGATGGGTTTTGAAAAGATTGATTATGAAACTGGTGAAGGATACACCTGGAACGAAGGGGAAAGTCTGAAATCAATAAAAGAAAATCCTCAACGGAAAGAAGAAATTAAGTTTGAACATGCTCGATTTCAAGAACGCCAAAAGAATAGAAATAAGAATCAAACCCTTTCTCAAGTATTTGGCTTAGGTGAAGTCGAAGGGGGAGGCGAGTCATGCCTGATTTGTCACTTGTAGGACCAACCTATGAATGAAGATTTAGAAGATAAAGAAAAGAATTTATCAACGCTAAAATCGGAAATCCAACAAATGCAACGTGATAATACACATGGTGCGAAAAAGCCGCATAAGTTGGTGATGCAATTGGCTGTTATTGATTTATTTGACAAAGGCAATCTCAAAGAGAATAAAATATATTTCAATCATGATTTAATAGAAAGCTTTGCTAATATTTTTAATCTCATACACGCCAGAGGAGATTGGAATCAACCTGCGCCGCCTTTTTTTCATCTACGAACATCAAAATTCTGGCATCATCAAATAAAACCGAATCGTGAAATCCAATACTCTAAACTTACCACATCTGGGGGAGGCACCAGGAGAATACTCGATAATATCGAATATGCTTATTTTAGCAATTATTGTTATGCCGTGATGTCTGATAAAGAATCTAGGCAAGAATTTCGAGAATTTCTCGTATCTGCTCTTAATCCATATGCAAATTTTACTGACCCTGCCCCTGTGACACCGCTAATTTCAAAAAAAAGAGGTCGGCCTTGATAGAAACTTACAGGTTGGGAACAATATTCCACGAAACCTTTCCTCTTTCGAGACAATCGCTTTTTCAGATTATTAGAGTTATAGATAATACTCCTGGCATAGTAAATATGCGTCAAACAGAGCGAGAAAGCTTGTTTCAACAACAAACAAGTTTAGGGACAAGGTACATAAAAGCCATGCCGCGTTATGCTTTGGGCTGTGGATTTATTAATTCCCATTACATGTTGTCTATTTCGGGGAAATATGCTCTTACGCATGACAATTTGCTAGACCAGACTGGCACGCAATGGTTAATGCACTATCATCTCAGTGCGCCGCACGGGCCAGGTGCTCCTTTTTGGCATGAAGTTGTCTCAAAGCGGTTTTACCCGGGAAGTGTCTTTTCAGCCGATGATTTAGTTGAACAGATAGGTAATTTTATCTGGCAAACAGAAAATAAAATTCTTTCGGAGCGCGCGGTACGAAGCACGGCAACGGTGTTTGTGGGAACCTATACCAAACCTGAAGGATTGGGGAAACTTCGTTTGCTCGAAGCCACTGACAGCGGCCGTTATCGTGTGCGTGAGCCTGCTCTAGCCCCAGCCTGGGCGATAGGTTATGCCTTACTTGATTTTTGGGAAACGCACTATTCTGGGCGTTTATCGATCGGATTAGACACCTTGCAAGAGAGCGGCTTTCCCGGTTTATTCTTCATGGGCAAAGCTGATTTAGACGAGGTACTACAAGTTCTGCAAGAGGCAGGTTATTTAGAATTGCATCGCACCGCTCCACCTTATCAGGTTGTCCTACTTCGCCAGGATCAAGAATTCTTGCTCCAAAAACTCTATGGCACAAACTGACCTAGAAACCCTTGTTGAATACTTGCGCCGCCGTACGGCACGGACCCATGTGGGTTTATGGCTAATGCCGTTAAATAAAATTGGCCATGAAGCCGAAACGGCTGTTCATCTTGGAGTACAGGCGCTGAATATCGGATTATATATACACGATAAAATGCCTCCCGGCGCCGAATTTGTCCGTTTGTCTGCCAAAAAAGTGGTGGAAACGTTGGATGAAGTAGCATCGTCAAATGGCCAAAGTGATTGTGTACTCGTATACAATTTTGATTTGCTCATATCTGGGGTAAAAGATGAAGAGCGCCAGCAGATATGGCAAGATTTGTTCAATCGATTTCCTGGTCGCGCCCGTGTTTTGTTGATAGCTATTCCGGATACAGCTACTCATTTATTACCATCGGAATCACTTCTTAAGAAATGGAAAGATGATTCTCGTTTAGTTTAGCACCAATATTTGGAGGGACTCATGTTAATCAAAGAACTCGTCAAACTGGATACGCAGGGGAAATTCATCAGTGCTGTTCAGTTAAGCGACTACGATAATAAGCAAGATAACATGACGTTGCTAAAGTCTTATATTTTCGCGGATAGCGCCCCGGATACTCATGGAGGTCAATCGCGCGTTGTGAGCTCCATCCAACTTTTGAGAGAAATTCGATTATCTTATACCAATAGCAGCCCGGTCAACCGTTTTGTTGTTATTGCGAACTATGGACATGGAAAAAGCCATCTGGCTGTGGTTTTAGCGAATTACTTTGCGAAACCATTTCAATCGCCCGAGGTGAAAGAAATCTTAGGACGGATAGATATTACGCTACATAACAATCTCCCCGAGGCAGAGAATTTCCGTGAATTTAAACACCAATATGACCGTTTTCTGGTAGTTCGATTGCGAGGAGATACTCCGCGCACGTTGAGAGAACAGTTTTTTCCTGCTCTTAAAAAAGCAATGCAAGAACATCCTGCCACTCAAAATGCAGACTTGCCATTCTGGAATCAACAGGCCAAGCAGTGGCTTCAAAGCAAGGCGGATGATAAACAAGCAAAGAAGTTTCTCAACGAACGCTTAAGTACAGATATCCCCAATCTGCTTCAGGATGTAGAAGAAAATAAACAAGAAGCTTATGAACAATACGTTCAGTTATTTGCTTATCTAAATAAGGGCGTATCCCCAAATGCGGAAGGTAATTTTAGCTTGCGTGAAGCTGTGATCTGGGCTGTGGATAATTATTGTAAAGATGCAAGACCGATGGCGGGTCTGGTTATCTTATTTGATGAATTCAGTCAATTTATTGAACGATACAGTCAAAGCATGGCAATTGGTGATTTACAAGATTTACTAAATGGAATTGGGGACCGGCATGGGAAAGCATTATTTGTGGCCTTTGCACAGCACGACCCTGATGAAGTGGCCGAGCGCCAACAAGGTGGTCAGACATTACAGAATATCAAAAGAGAGTTGGGACGCATTGACCGGAAGTATGCGCTTTATTCGTTAATGGAATCCGTTCTCAACGCATATCTAGCTCAATCTGAATCTGCCTGGGAAAAATTCCTTAAGGAAAATCCGCGTGTTAAGGGGTGTCTCTACGGACAGGCTACTGAGCTTGTATGGGATTTATATCATAAACGCTACGATCAAGAATTGCGTTGGACAAATGATAAATTTCGTGAAGTGGTTACCAAAGGATGTTTTCCTCTGCACCCATTTACAACAGCCTTGTTATGTCATCTAAAGATGCGGCAAGGTCTAGACGACGATCCTCGAACCATTTTGAAATTTGTCAGAGACCGGTTTGAGTCAAAGCAGAATGAATTAGCCCTAATAGATGATAACGTCAATTGGATTTTACCGATCGAGTTAATTGATTATTTTGGCCCGCGTGTAGCAAATGAACAACTCTTTTCCGCTTATGAAAACGCTATCTCTAATTTAGAGCAGGTAATGGGGGATTCTGCCACACAAGAACATCGTGATATTCTCCAGGCTTTATTGCTTCAGATTGCAGATGGTATTAATGTGACAGGCGATGAACAAATTGACCTTATTTCACAAATGGTTGGACTTGATAACAAGTCATCGGTGAATATTCTCAAAGTACTTGGAAAAAACAATATTACCAAATTCGACGAAAACACTCGTTTTAACTCATTCTGGCCAGTGGCAGCAAATCCAAAGGCACTGGAACAAAAGATACGAGAATTGATTGATGATAAAAAATTCAGCGATGAAGAATTATTAGCCCTAAACGACAAATTGGCGACCTTCATCTCTGGAGCTGACCGTATTGAAGTAAGTATCAAGTGGGGGACACCTTCGGATTGGGCAGCCAGCGCTGCAATTATTACAAGAAATAAATTTACCAAAGAATACTTAGAAGATTTAGTGCGCCCATATCGACTTTCTTTCCAGGGGTTACAGGATGGGTGCCGTGGCTTTGTAGGCTGGTTAATGGCGCTTGACGAATCCGATATTGAGTATTTCACTCAAAATGCACCTCAGTTATTGCATGAAACATTAACCTCAGAAACGCCCCCACCAGTTATGTTGGTATTACCACAAATAGTCCACAAGAAATTGGCGGATCAATTTCTCCGTTATCAGGCCTTGGAATTAATTTCCAAGAATAAAGATTCTTTGAAAGAAATTGGTCAAATAACCTATGACGCTGAATTCCAGCGCACAACAAAGGAACTTATCAAGGCCATTGGCGAATTATTTGATGATGAATCAAGGTTTGCAAGTATTCCTCGCAAGTCAAAGACGATTGTAGTTCCTCAAGCGTACAAACCGAGTTTAGCAGCACTGGCAACCATAAGTATTCAAAGTGTATTGCTTAAATTATATGAACTTGCCTATCCTAATCGCCCCCCTGAATTTTTCACTGATCTTCCCGCCAATCCTAAACGAGGTTCTAGTCCATTACGAGAAGGTGTAAAAACGGTTGCTAAAAATCTTTTATTTAACCGTGTTGGTTCAACCCTGGCCGGAATGACAACCCTGGCACGAGATCGGATATGCCAGCAACAATTATTCATCAATTGGCATTTGCTTTCAAGCACTTCATGGATCCAGGAACCGGAAGATATTTTGCCCCTAAAACGTGCCTGGGACTACCTTGAAGAACAAATAAAACCAGATGAGCAGGAAGTTTATGTGAAGAATTTCATACCCAGCCTGTTCAATTCTCCCTTCGGATTCGATTACAACACAGCAACATTATTATTTTCTGCATGGATTGGTAAACATTACAAAGAACTCCGGTTTTACGCGAAAACAAAAGTTGTTGGACTTGAATACTTAGAGAATTTAATTGACCAAGGAACCCCACAAGATTTCTTGAGCAAGATATGCACACTGGAGAGTCTGGCGATTAACCGGCGTGATTCTGATAAAGCATTGACCGAAGGTCGTGATTTGGTCGAAAGCATCCAAAAAGGAGAATCTCGTAATCAGAAAGTCGCGGCAGATCAACTCAGTACTTTAAACGAAATCGTAAATCAGGGAATATGTGCTGCAGATGAAAAAGATGTCTTCAGCCAGTCAATAACCGTTTTGAAAACAGCACTGGAGTCTATCGAGCAATATGATAAGGATGCAAAAAAAATATTAGATTCTATTTCCAGTGAAACTGACCTTAATCGATTACTCGGCTTAATCAAAGATATCAAACATCTTAATATTGTCGACCTTGTAATAGCAGATCAACCTTCAATCACCGAAATACAAGGAAAATTAGATCGCCAAATCAAGAAAGTGGTAGAGAATGCCTGTTCACGGGCGGAAAAATTGAACCGCCTTGAAGGAGCTGATTCAGTACGAGAAATTTTACATAGTCACAAATCTATCTTGAAACAAAAACCCGATTTGCTAGAGCTTGTTTCTGCTGCTGAAGCTAAATTGGATATTCGGATTCAAGAGCTTAGAGATGAAACTGAAGAAGATGCAAAGCGCAACCAAATAAATGCAATGACATCAAGAGCAGATTTGGCAACACTTTATCAGTATGAAGAAATTCTTCAGGCGATGAGCAATGGCTCTCCATCCCTTACAAAGTTAAAAAATCAGAAATTAGAAGAAATTCAAGGAGCTATCTCAGTATTAGTGAAATTTGCCGAAAATGCGATCAAGGTTATTACGGAAGTAAATCAAGAACAAGCAAATGAACTATACGAACAATTATTGCGTAATGATGGCCGCTATACTGGGACAAAGTATGAGCAAGCGCTAAAGCAGGCCAAAGAACATTTAATTCAAGTACGTTCTTACTTTAGCGACTTGAAACAGATCGATAATTTTTCAATAAGGATCCCCGAGGATGTAAAAGATCTTAGAGAGCGCACTAACAAAGTCATCATGAAATATGATAAACAACTAGGGGAAAATCAAAAATTAATTGCAGTAAAGTTCCAAAATGATCTAGATAATCGTGAACAATTGGAACTTACCAAAGCAGAAAAATGGATAGCTTCCCTTGAAAATGAATTTACTACCGGTAAGGCAAGTGAAGTTCGAACTAAGCTGGGTAGACTTCCAACATTTCTTACTCCAGCGGTGAGCATACGCATCGATACTCTTCAGTCAAAACTAAATGAATATGAGGCACAAGAAAGGATTGTCAAATTCGAAAAAGAGTCTAAAGATGTTATGGAGCGGATCGAAAATTTATTCCTGTCCATATCTGATCCAAAAAAAAGACAAGAATGCTTGGATCGGCTTCAAAAACTTAATAAATAAATGTGAGTAAAGGCGTTTGGGAATGAATCATATCCTCCTCGATCCTGATAGGAATGCCATTGTGCCTATCGGGTATTTACTGATAGATACCGAAAAGGCATTCTTAGAGAATGCCACTTCTATAGGTCCAATGGTTATTCGAGGCCGGCATCTATGTGCGTGGGCTGAAGCGTTCTTCAGCGGGCGGCACATATCTTTTACGGATGCGTGTTCGCCTATTCGTGATTTGGTTGGAATTTTTACAGGGCTAAATACTGAACAGGCGGAGTACATTTGTAACGCCATTGGAGATTCGCTTGCTGATATAGGAAAAATTTCTGCTCCTGTTATTTTAAATGCATGCTTTCCTATGCCCTTGTGGGATTCCGCACCAGGTAAGAAACATAGTGCAGAATGGTTACTCTGGCTGGTGGATAATGAACCAAATGATGCATTTCATCCAATTTTGAAAGCGATAGCGGATGATTGGAAACAAGCCTCCCCGAGCTTGAGTGAGATCTACCAAGCTCAAGATTCTTCCTCCGCGAGAGTATTGATAGGAAAATGGTTGGGAGAGACCATTTCCTCATTCATTGAAAAGTATGGCGAATTTCCTCTTCCTGTACCGCCAGAATGGATCAAGGTATTGAACGATTCTTGGCGGAGGGAAATTGCAAAAACGGATGGCGCTTTTTTTGACAGCTTCTTGAAATCTCCAACTCCATGGTACTTTAAGCAAATGGTTGCCCTGGCAACATTGGATTATTTTGAAAAATATCCGGATGTGCTTACACTTGAAAGCTATAATCAAATAGCACGCTTTGTTTCGGGAAGTGACAGGGCTCGTCTCAAAGTACTAAGACAAGCCCCTATGCCGTTAGATGTGCCGAATGAACCCGAATTGGTATTAACTTGGTTTGAAAGGGAATATTTGCCATTTAGGGAATGGCAGTTTGCCACAAAAGCAGAAAAATCCTATCCGCGTGTTTTAGAGTTAGGTCAGCAATTTGCAAAATGGTATTTGGATTTCTACCCCAAAGCATTAACTTCAAAGAAGTACCTAAGCTTCTTCAAATCCAAAAAATTAAAAGATAAAGATTCAACTTACGTGGATTTATTAATTATTTTGGATGGGCTACAAGCAATAGATGCCAAAATATTTTTGGATGCTTTATTAGCAATAAATAAATCCCAACGGTTGGTAATGACTGAGAATTGTTTTTGTTTTGCACCATTACCCACCGTAACTGATTTCGCCAAGGGGGCGCTTGTTCATGGTGTTCAACCAACGCTTATGAAGGAGTTAGAATTACTTGGAGAAGATGTCTCCGAGCGACAAACCCCATTACTAAAATTACAGTCTGCACGATCAGGAGATCTCTTTATTTGGCGCATTCAAGATCCTGATCGCATATATCATACCAAGAACAGATCTCCTATGCTGAAAACAGAAGTCGAAGGAGAGCTTTCAACCATTGCCCAGAAAATAAATGATATTGTTGAGAAATTAAATCCTACCATTCCGCTGAAGATTATTATTACCACTGACCATGGACGATTTCTTGGGGTCTCAAAAAGAAT
>Ga0209777_10005843_pt1 | contig 14046 bp, 9 predicted proteins | sample FrelakmetHBP12HB_FD_187147 | JGI IMG/M metagenome (GOLD analysis project Ga0209777, IMG submission 187147) | Freshwater lake sediment microbial communities from the University of Notre Dame, USA, for methane emissions studies -HBP12 HB (SPAdes)... | ecosystem: Environmental > Aquatic >...
GCAGTGGAAACCACTTTTCACCACTGCAATCTTGACGTCCAGCCTATATTTGTTTGGATTGAAGTGCGGATATGTGTGTAACATGAAGGATTGGTTCGAGCAAACCATCGCTTAATACTACTCGACCACATGAGGGTCGATAGGTTTTAAGCAGGATGGTTTGCGTTCCTTCATGTTACACTCAAAAAAGATCGGGTATCGGATACCCCCATCTTTAGATGGATTCATTTTGGGAGGATGTCATTTTTTTAAGAATGTTTATATAGGGATACTGTCTGCAGGGGTTTTGTAGGAAATCAGAGTTTTGTAAAATAATGTGAGGAGAATGGTATTGTTCAATCCTGGTTTTCCTCGGGGGTAAAGGAAATGGTTGAGTTCGTGAAAGTCTCAAAAAACGGAGACCTCATAAAAATAAAAGAGGTATCTGATATGTATCGGGATCAGTCGTATCGATGGGATGAAGACGAGTAGCCGTTTCTTCTTTTTTTTTGATATATGGGTTCTTGTTTTTTTGTTGTGATTTTTTTTGCGCCTGGTGTTTTTTCCTAGATGATGAAGGAATGGGAAGAGTTTTTTCTGTATTGGTAGCGGTTTTGTAGGATGTTGCTGAGGAATGAAAAAATAATTATATTTTAGGAAAAATATAAATACTGACAAAACAAACACAGTATGGTAAGGAGGCGTTTCAATTGTGGAGAACCCTTCATGGTGTCCTGGCGAAAAGTTTCCCTTACTAAAAAAGGTGGTACAATGGTTGAATTCGTGAAGATCTCAAAAAAAGGAAAGCTCGTACGGATTAAAGAAGTGTCTGATATGTATCGGGATCAGTCGTATCGTTGGGATGAAGACGAGTAAGCTTTTCTTCTTTTTTTTGTTTGGGTTGTGGTGATGATCCTATGGCAGCCTCTCTTGATTCGAATAGTATGTTCATTCATGATTTGTGGTTCTTTTTACGGTGTCCTTTGTTTTGTTGATGTGCATTTGTTGAGCTCCTCGTATTTACATTAATGAGCTCTGTTTGTGGTTAGATGCCTTTGTGTCTGGGCCTTTGGAAATAGTATCTTTGTTTCCGGCAGGAGGGGGTTTTGAGAGCCTGCTCTGATTTTCTTCCTTTATTATCCTTTTTTTTTATGTGGACGTCTTTGAGGAATTGGTTTTTGTTCACTGTGTTATTTTGCCGCGATGCATTTAAATATTGACATTGAGAAATGTTTTCATGGTAGGTGGTATCATAGTTGGTGTTGGGAGATGGATTGAAACTATGAGACAAGAGGTAAAACAAGGATATACGATGCTTGCAGTACTACTGGTCACACTCATGCTTCTCGGAGGAGTCGTACCACTCCTTGTTGGAGCAGCTGGTTCTACATCGGTACGGGTAAGTCCAACAAGTCAAACGGTCTCTGCGGGCCAGACGTTTATCGTGACTGTGTCGTGTACGCCTGGTCAGCTGATAAAATCTTTTGAATGTAAGGTTTTGTTTAATTCATCTCTGTTACAAGCAAATTCCGTGACTGAGGGGAATATTTTTCATGGATATTCCACGTTTTTTAAAAACGGGACGATTAATAATAGCGCTGGAACAATTATTGACGTGTATGGGTTGATATTGGGTACGGGGAGTGTCTCTACGTCTGGGACTTTTATTTCTATTTCCTTTACTGCCCGCTCTGCGTCTGGGACGTCGACTGTAGGCCTGTCCGGTGTTGGTGTGACAAATGAGACGAACTATGTTCCGATTACCGTCACAAACGGAAGTGTGATCCTGCGAGAGTTTACCCTTGGTGTTGCTCTTGATGGGTCTGGTTCAGTGACACAGAACCCGAACCTGGCGACCTATCCGTATGGGACTGTAGTGCAGTTGACTGCGACTGCTTCAAGTGGATGGGTTTTTGGTTCGTGGACCGGGGATCTCTCAGGAACTCAGAATCCGAAGACGATTACGATGACTGGGAATAAGTCGGTGACCGCGCATTTTACGCAGGCTCAATATACGTTATTGATAACGATCCAAGGTTCTGGGACGGTGACGAAGGTCCCGGATCAGGCGAGTTATACATATGGTCAGGTGGTGCAGCTTACTGCGAGTCCGGCTTCTGGGTGGATGTTTAATCATTGGGCTGGTGATCTTACGGGGTCTACGACTCCTGCGAGTGTTACGATGAATGGGAACAGGGCGGTGACTGCGAATTTCACGATCACCTCGGGGTATACGCTGGCGATTACGATTCAGGGCTCTGGGACGGTGACGAAGGTTCCTGATCTGACGTCATACACCTATGGTCAGGTTGTGACTCTTACTGCGAATCCATCAACTGGGTGGGTGTTCAACCATTGGGGTGGTGATCTGACAGGGAGCGCAAGCCCGACAACGATCACGATGAATGGGAACAGGGCGGTGACTGTGAATTTCACTGCAATACATTATACGCTTTCCCTTACTATTCAGGGTTCAGGAACTGTGACCAGAGCTCCTGATCAATCCTGGTATACGTATGGTCAGGTGGTGCAGCTGACTGCGAGTCCGGCGGCTGGGTGGGTGTTTAATCATTGGGCTGGTGATCTTACGGGGTCTACGACTCCTGCGAGTGTTACGATGAATGGGAACAGGGCGGTGACTGCGAATTTCACGATCACCTCAGGGTATACGCTGGCGATTACGGTACAGGGCTCTGGGACGGTGACGAAGGTTCCTGATCTGACGTCATACACCTATGGTCAGGTTGTGACTCTTACTGCGAATCCATCAACTGGGTGGGTGTTCAACCATTGGGGTGGTGATCTGACAGGGAGCGCAAGCCCGACAACGATCACGATGAATGGGAACAGGGCGGTGACTGTGAATTTCACTGCAATACATTATACGCTTTCCCTTACTATTCAGGGTTCAGGAACTGTGACCAGAGCTCCTGATCAATCCTGGTATACGTATGGTCAGGTGGTGCAGCTGACTGCGAGTCCGGCGGCTGGGTGGGTGTTTAATCATTGGGCTGGTGATCTTACGGGGTCTACGACTCCTGCGAGTGTTACGATGAATGGGAACAGGGCGGTGACTGCGAATTTCACGATCACCTCGGGGTATACGCTGGCGATTACGGTACAGGGCTCTGGGACGGTGACGAAGAATCCGAACCGCGCCAGCTATGTATATGGAGAGGTTGTCACATTGACCGCTGTTCCGAGTACAGGCTGGATGTTTAGCTCCTGGACTGGTGATCTTACTGGGAGTCAAAACCCTAAGACGATCACGATGAACGGGAATAAAGCAGTAGCCGCTTCTTTTTCTGATTCGGCGCCTTCACAGATCTCCGGTGTCTCTCGTACCTCCTCAACTCCCCTTGATGTTGATCCGTTATATGGATGGGTGAATGTAAGCTGTACAGTAACCGATAACGTCGGAGTCTCTCAGGTGATATTAAAAATACACACTCCTGGTGGCTCATGGAATAATGTCTCTATGCTGACCCATACGACAAGCAAGTATTATTATCGTTCAACAACCGCGTTTTCTGCTGCAGGAAATTATAGTTATTCTATCTGGGCAAAAGACACGAGTAATAACACCAATAGTTCCAGTAGTGTTCTGTTTTCGATGCCGCCAAACTGGGATATTAACAATGATGGTATCTGTAATATTCTTGATCTTGTTAACATATCCAACCATTATAGTGAAAGCGGACCATTGGGTTGGATTCGTGAAGATGCAGATAACAATGGAGAAGTCCAGGTGATTGATCTTGTGAACGTCTCGAATCATCTTGATGAATCGTGGTGGTAAGTATTTCAATCGATTTCCTATTTTTTTTGTTTAATGGAATTATTGAATAGTATCTGGGAAAAATTATTTAAAAGTTCTAGATATACTACAGCTGAGTTATGGGCTATCTTACAAAATGGGTATCGTAGGAGATTCGTTCATTGCGGCATACTATCACATCAGGTTCTTATACTTGAAATGCCACAAAATACTATGTCAGATACTAGATTGAAGTAATGAAAAATTGGTAGGTCGAGGTGGTAGAAAATTCACAGTGATGATTCGTATGCTATTCTGGATTTTGAATTACTCTCCGATCGTTCTAGCGAAATAGGTACTCCAGGGTGGATACGGGAGGAGCCCGATACGAACGATCGGATTGAACTCCTTGACTTGATTATCGTGTCAGGTCCTTCTAACGAATTATGGGGGGTGGAGGAACGATGAGAATGTGGCGAATAGGAAAGAGGGTGCCAATTTTTTCATGGAAAACAAGCCGAACTAGTCTGATCGTGGTCCTCATGTTGTGTGCATCCACAGTTTTTCTTTCAGCGGCGAGTGGTCCCAGTATAATTACTATCTACCCCGCGAGTCAAACTGTTTCTTCCGGGGATCCTGTTACTATCTCCGTGAATTGTAGTCCTCAACAGCCGATCAAGGCTTTTCAGTTTGATTTATCATTCAATCCTGCGCTTCTTCAGGCAACCTCGGTCTCTGAAGGGAGCTTTTTTAAGGGGTATACCACGTTTTTTAATCCGGGTACTATTGACAACGTTAACGGTACGATTGTCCATATTTATGATTTGATTGTCGGGCCGGGTAATGTGACGAACGCAGGGACATTCATCTCTGTGAACTTTACTGCGAAATCCAGCTCTGACACAACAACCCTTGCTCTTAATAATCTGGGTGTGACCAACGAAACAGATTTTATTCAAGTGACAGTAACAACAGCCAGTGTGACTGTCAACGGACCCAGTCTCCCTCCATATACTCCTCCGCCGAGTGAACCACCGTCTCCTCCTCCTCTTTCTTCGCAGAATCAGCCGCCCTCCTCACCATTGAAACCCTTAGGTCCGGCGCTTATCGAGTTAGGTGTCCCGTATGTGTATAACAGCTCTGCTGTTGACCCTGATGGTGATCGTGTTCGGTTGCGTTTTGATTGGGGAGATGGCTCCTTGAGTAATTGGACGGAGTTTGTCAGTTCAAATACCATGGTGTCGATGTCTCATACGTGGCGTACTGTGTCAAACTATACCGTCCGTGTGATTGCGCAGGATGAAAACAATAGTAACAGTAGTTGGTCTGATCCTCTGACTGTGATCGTTTCACAAGCAACGTCCGAGGGGAATCCCCCGGTTGTTGATTTTGTCATTCCTTCAGGTGTTTCTGCGAATCAGACCGTTGTCTTTAATGCATCGGGGAGTTATGCTCCTGCTGGTGTGATTGTTTCGTACCAGTGGGATTTTGGGGATGGGGTCAACGGAACAGGAAAAACTCCTGTTCATATCTATCAGCACCCCGGGCAATACACCGTGACCCTTACCATCACTGATGATTCTGGAATGACCTATAGTACAACCCAACTTGTGACAGTCTCCGCAATGACGGCAGGAGTACCGACTGAAAAAAATGCGGTATCCCCGTTTTCTCTGAGTAGCCTTGTGTTAGTAGTCATCTTTGGCGTGATTCTGAGTGTTCTGGTTATTTTCAGAGATAGAATTAAAACGTTCGTGATCCAGTGGTCCATTGATTTAAGTCGGAGGAGATTAGCACGGTTCGATAATGAGAGTGTATCATTGGAGCAGATTTTAGATGCTTTATTCATGGATATGCAGAAGAAAACAATAGAGCCAAGTGTAGATTATATTCTTGATGCGTATAGTGGTTTGATTATTGATAACGTTGAGAAAAAAGGTGGGTTTCGGCTTCCTGTTCTGAGCATTGAGGAAATTGAGAGGCTTGTTGATGATCGTATCCATGCATTGGTTGTTGCACGGGTCGATATGATGTAATCTCATCTGTCGATTTTTTTCTCCCTCCTTAAGTGTAACATTAAAATAATAGGAAAACTACTATTGAAATATAAAGTATCGAACGATGATGTGGTGCTGGAGAAAATGAAAAAATCATGTTGTATCGCGCTTGGGCTCTTTGCTATGTTGGTCTGCTCAACACTCCCGATAACGGCCACCGCGTCTGAATCATCTGGAGCTGTTCGTTTACCACCGGGGTACGTCACCATGCGGGAATCACGGAATCAATTCTTGGTTTGACGAGTTTCTTTCTGGTGTTCTAAATGGTTTTGATATCACGAATGGTACATATCCTGGCTGGTGTGTGCAGAAAAATATACTCATGATTCGAGATGTGAACCATACGGTTATTCTTTATTCAAGCTATGATCCCTTGATGCCTCTGAGTTTTCAGAATGGAAATTGGGATAAAGTTAATTATATTCTGAACCATAAACGAGGCAGCAGGGAGAGTATTCAAAATGCTATCTGGTATTATACCGATAATGAAAACCTCTCATCTGATACTGATGCCGCCGCAATGGTTGCTGATGCTAATGAGAATGGGTCTGGGTTTATTCCACAGTCCGGTGAGACAGTCGCGGTTCTTATTGCAGGAGTAACGGAGATTCAACGAACGTTTGTGGAACTGCTTCTTCCTCTCCCTGGTGATGTTGAGGGTCTTGTCTGGTATGATGCCAATGCTGATGGGATCCAGGAGAAAGGCGAGCCGGGAATACAGAATGTGACTGTTCGTCTCTACCACAGTGAAGGCAGTCGAGTCACTGAGAGTGCTACGGATGGGGAAGGCATCTATTCTTTTGTGAATGTAAGTGACGGTGACTACTACGTGCAATTTATGCGGCCCGCTGGATATCTGTTCAGTCCGCAGCATGTTGGCAGTGACGGTTCTCTTGATAGTGATGCCAATACGTCGACAGGAAAAACCATCATCTTTACTCTGGATAGCAATGGAATTCATTTTTCTTGGGACGCAGGAATCTACAAACGATCTTCTGGAGGTGGAGGTTCTTCTCGGTATCATCCGCCTACCGCTGATGCCACCGCGGGTGAGCCCTATACTGGTGTTACTCATGCGCAGATCACCTTTGATGGGTCACGGAGTTACGATCGGGACGGCAGAATCACCTCGTGGCGTTGGAGTTTTGGTGATGAGACGAATAGTTCTGGAGTAAAAGTACAACATTCTTATGCGAATCCTGGAACGTATAGAGTTGTTTTAACGGTGACTGATAACAAGGGTGCACTGGATAGCTACGTAACATTTGCGGTGATTACGGTAGGGAACAATCCACCATCGAAACCACTAGGATTCGGTCCTTCGTCTGGGCATCAGAATATTTCATATGCGTATAGTGTTGTTTTCACAGATCCTGATGGGGATTCCCTCCAGTATGTTTTTGATTGGGGCGATGGTTCACACAGCACGTCTCCGCTGTGTGAAAATGGTCATACTATTCTGACACTGCATCAGTGGAGTGCTGCGGGATTCTACACGGTGCGGATATCTGCACGAGATCCAAGCAATGCAACCTCCGAAGGTTATGAGATGGTGGTATCCATTGACGTGATGTATGTGAGGAGCCTGGGGTATCTCATCAATGTTGATGGTGCTGGGCCGTATGATATGTTTTACAGCAACCAAACAGGGAGGCAAACGCGAGTGCAGAGAGAGCAGACCGATGTATATTCGATTGATGTGAATGGTGACGGTAAATTTGATTTACCAATATAACGTGCAATCTTTCTACATTGAGTATCTATCCGGAGCAACTTGAACCTGAGTACATGATGTTACTTGTTGATATGGGTATTGTGATTCTCTTGATGGTCCTTCTTTCCTTCTTTGGTAAGCGAAAAAAAGAGAAGATGCGAGACTACACGAATGACCTTGATACTAGGCAAGAGAATACTGCTGAAAAATAATAAATGTTCAGAGATAGTTGACGTATAGGACCGCGGTAGAATGTGCACATACGTGAGATTCTAACGTTTTATAGTGATGGCACGCATACTGTTACGGGGTGAGACCGTGAATTAGTCGACCGCTGCAGGAGGGGGAGGCTGTGGATGATTGGGACGTTCTCTTCGTCTGTGTTTTTCGAGAATACGACGATTCTTCCTGTGATACTAGAGTCATGTATAAAACCGTCTCGTCGGTTCTGAGGCATTGAGGAATGAATACCAGGGGATGCTTAGAGTGTTTTTTTGATTTTTTCTTTGAGTTTCTTTCGATCCCAGAGTTCCACTTTGCATTGTTCTGCAAGTTGTTGTGCTGACGGGGTGAAGCTAGAGTTTGTCACCACCAGTGCATGGATGCAATGGTAGTACTCTCGTGCTGCGATCGCCTCTTGGACGGCTTTGTTTCCAACAGGTTTACTGTAGCGTTTGACTTGCACAGCGGTTCTCTCCCCCTGTCGCTCCAGGAGGAGATCCAGGCCTTGTTCATGGCTTCGTTTTCTTTTTTCAACACGATACCCGGATTTTATAAAAAAATCCTCGAGATACTCCTCGAATTCAGAGCCGGTCATAGTGTCGATGTCGGAAAATCTCGTTGGTTTTTTTTCTAATAGTGAGTGTTCGAATCGTCTGAGCTCCTGTGCCCTCAATCGGTCGTAGCAGAGTTGATTGACGTCGCAGTCATAGTAATTGAATCCGTGTTCTTGGAGTAATTGTGATACAAATCCTATCTCCTGCCAGGAGGGGTTCTCCGAGTGTTCCAGGAGGGCGTCGACGTACTGTTTCGGGGTTTTCGGGTGTTTTAAGAGGATTTTTTTCTTGAGCCGCTGGCATGCTCGTTCATTTTCTATGAGTTCTAGTTCTTTTTGTATGCTGATCAGGAGGACAGGCAGAGCCCCTGGGATAAGGGTGATGTGGTATTTTTGTGTAAGGAGCTCGCGTAAATTCTCCTGGTCTTCCTCAAGGTTATCCTGGTTTTTTTGGACGTATCTGACCACGCTTTGCAATGCTCCTGATTCTCGTAACGCGTTATAGTAGTGTACGTTCGCTTGGTTATAGTTTCCCGCGAGGAAGCAGGTGTTTCCCTGGTGTGTCCATGATGCCACGTTTTTCTTCATAGGCTCCCTTTTGTTTTTCCTTTTTTGGGGTTGATATCGTGTTGTTTCTTTATATTCCTTAGTTTTGAGCGTCTGGTTCCTTCTCCGGAGAGGTGGTTGTTTCAAAGGGGGGGGCTACAGAGGAGGGGATGGTGTTGTCGTCTCTGTAAAAAAAAATATTACGTTTTGCACTCGGGGTTTTTCTTCGAGTGCGTCTCTGTTGTTTCCTGTCATGACTCTGGTATTGATGTGACCGGGTGGTTCGATCAGGGGGGAATTGTCTGCTCCTGACTCTGGTACCTATTCTTTTACAAAGGTCATTATCGTATCTATCGGCTAGAGTGATGTGTATGATGATGAATTTTTTGCGATGGTGAGTAACTTTTGGCTTTGTAAAAAATCAAAAAAGAGCAAAAAAGAACTAGTGAAGAGCTAGTGCAGAGCTAGTGCAGAACTAGTACAAGAACTAGTGAAAAAACTTGCCGGAATCTAGTAAATATTTACTATAGTGTATTTGCTAGGCTATGCAGCGACCCGCCATCGACGATGAAAGGCACCAAAGATTTTTTGTATTGACGATGTGTGCAAAGCTCAGTTCAGAACCTTGCTGTCCGGCAGTCGATTAAGAAAGTTCGCGTCCTAATACCCCGCTCTCTATTTGAACAGCATAATTCAGGGATGATATACCATGGCCTTTTCTGTTCCCCTCCTGTATGTCGTCTACCCTTCCCTTTCAATTGAATACCGTTCATCTGAAACCGTTGATATGAAGAGGATTTTGATTTCTTTCGTCTGGTGTCGAATCAGTATGGTCAAAATGTAATGTCTAAGTGGATTCGTGAGGATGTTGATAGTATTGGAGTGATTAATGTGTTAGAGCTGATACTGGTTTCGAATTATTATGGGGGTGTGGTGGGTGTAGTACGGAGCTGATCAAATATTGATTTATATTAGAATAATTATATTCTCAAATAGTAAATTATTTATGTGGTGACGTTATTCGTGTTTTGAGGGATATAAAAGTGCCGGAGATGCCCTTCAAGAGAAATATTTGCATTTTGGCATTTTCTCACCGTAAATTTAAATAGATATAATGACAAACCATTTCATGGTAGGTACTATCATAGAATGGTTAGGAGAGAAAAGACGTCCTATGAAGGAAATAAAGAAAAGAAAAAAAACGATTCCAATTACGATATTGATATGGGTAGTTTTTTCTATGCTAGTGATCCCTCAAGTTTTTATTTTCTCAGCTTCAGCTGCCGGCTCCACGTATTACGTCTCAACTACAGGGGACAATAACAATCCTGGAACCTTAACTCAGCCATGGAGAACCATACAAAAAGCAGCTGACTCAGTCAATGCAGGAGATACGGTCTACATAAGAGCAGGGGAGTACAGCATTTCAACAAACATAGCCATCGCGAATATAGCAGGCAACCCTAACCTTTGGACAACTTTCGAGCCGTATAACAGCGAAAGTGTGATAATTGATGGGACTTCTTTACCTCATTCGTGGGGTAGCGCTATCTTTGAAATAGACAGTTCAAGTTATGTTCATATTACTGGTTTTTACTTGCAGAACTCTCCAAGCCGTGGAATAACGATTAATACACCCACAAGTCATATTCTCATTGATTATAATACTATTACTGATTGTTCAGGTAATGGAATTATAGCGTATTCTACAGATTATCTTTCGGTTCAACATAATATCGTAGATAATGTAAATAACAACTGGGCTGGAAATGGAGTAAATGATGAGGGAATATCTTGTGCAGGCATAAGCAATTTTGACATCAGTTATAATACTGTCAGTAGATGTGGTAAAGAATGTGTAGATGTAAAAGTTGGGTGTTACAATGGTAATATTCACCACAACAATATTGACACATCAACGTGGACTGGAGACCCTGGATATATGGGTCAAAATCCTTATAATCACATCGGAATTTATTGCGATGGTTTTTCAATGAGAGAACATGATATAAATATTTACAATAATTACATTCATGGAAATCATGGTACGGGTATAGCCTGTGGAAGTGAAGTTGTAACTGGGTCTGTTGACCATATTAATATCTATAACAATATTATTGATATATCAAGTAGTTATGGAATTTCTCTCGGGAATTGGGGGACAACAGGAGGAGAGGCTCACTCTAATATCTATGTTTATAGTAATACGGTAATATCAAACGATGCTATTGCATTAAATATTGGAGCAGATAATATCGTCGGAACTAATACCATCGTTGTAAACAATAATATTCTTGTTACAAGAGCGAATGATTGTGTGATGCGTGTCGAACAATATCTTCCCTCGAATAACAAAGTCTCCGTAAGCAATAATCTCTTTTATTGTTACGCTTGGGATAATGGTTATCAAATCATTTGGGGTGATTCAGGCTATTACTGTCCGAATGGTTGCGGGGCCAATCTACAAATGACTAATCCTAATTTTGTAAGTAGTACAAGTGATTATCATCTACAAAGTAATTCACCAGCAGTGAACACCGGCAACCTGGGTACCGCATCACCTGTTGATTTTGATGGGATAACGCGTCCACAAGGAGGTTCCGCGGATATTGGTGCATATGAATACCATCAAACAACATCCGATACAACTCCTCCTATACTATCAAATATTCAATTACATTCATCAACTATACTAGATACAGAGATCGGCTGGGAAAATATCACCTGTACTGCAACCGATGATAATACGATCCATGAAGTACACCTTACTCTTACTAATTCAAACCACGTAACTACCACTTACCCCATGCTTCAAAAATCTGGTACATCCATGTATTATTACAATACGAGTTTAAAACAATCAGGGAATTATTCATATTACGTATCCGCTGATGATACCAGTAACAATGCGGTTACTTCGAGTAATATGTTGTTTTCAATGCCGTCAAACTGGGATATAAACAATGATGGTGTGGTTAATATTCTGGATGTAATGCTTATCTCAAATCAATATGGAAAAACTGGTGCTGTTGGATGGATACGGGAAGATGTAGATAATAATGGCAGGATTCAAATCCTTGATATGACCATTGACGCTCTTCATTTTGGTGAATCATGGTGGTCGTAGGAGCTTTTCACTCTGTTCTCCTGCTCGTCTCACATCCTATTCAATATCCTGCTTCATAGCGTTGGAAGGGCACCTTCATTGTGAAGTGTAGGTCAGCCAGTCTATTCATGTGAAAGCGGTGTTTGTGGTGTTCCTGATGTTTTTCCGCTTTTTCTCTTGCCCGGTGTCGGTTATTTAAACATTTAGTTTTTGAGCATGAACCAGACTGGTTTTTTGAACCAGACTGGTTAACTAGACTGGTTCGAACCAGATTGGTTGGAACTAACCTGGAACGTGCTGGTCATATCATAGAACGCCTATTACGTTATTTAGCGAGTCGATATCAACGATGAGTGGGGTGAAGTGTTTCTTTGTCGCGGCAGCTGGTGTTGTGTTTAAATATTGCATCGCTGAGCCGTTACGACCTTTATGTTACCTCGACGAGTTCATCCCGCGAGTTCACCGAGCTTACGTTTTCGCGAGCTCGCTGCATGGGCTTTATGTAGAGGAGCTTTTCGATAATATATGCTATAGGCAGTTCTACTAGGCTCTGTAATGAGCGTGCGTCCACGACGGGCGGGGCCCCCAGCGGTCTCTTTGGTAGTCGCAGCTCTCACAGTTAATTCGCGGATTCCATGCCGTGTGCTGCGGAGCTCCATCACGGGGTTTCCCGTGATGCTCAACGAGCTCGCGGAGCAACCGGTGCTAAGTTCTACGGTGAGGCTGTTGAAAACAATCTAGAGCGAGTGCCAGAAAAACTAATGGAAATCATGAGATCCAAAAAATACTTTTAAAGCAGGAAAAACAGATTCATTTCTCTCTTTTTTGAATTTTATCTTTTCTAAACATATAAATATTCGTTCCTGCACCATCAGTCAAATAGACTGGTGGAATTGTTTTTTTTAAAAAATGAGTAATGTGATTTTTTTTTCCTATTGTTAGGGAGGAATGATTTGAAGTTTTTGATGAGAAAACTCGCTGATTTTCAACGGATCGTTATTGATATTCAGTACTAGTTTTTTTTTGTATGAATTAGTAATTTTTGTTTTATTGGTACAATTTTCCTTTTGTTATGCGTTTGCGAGTTTATTTAGGTGATTATGCACCTAATAATAAAGTATATAAACCAGTAATAGGTTGAAACAGACGATTTCTTGGATTTCGTAAAGAAAAAAAGACTAATGAATAAAACATTTAAATAATAGATATATAATATAGATGTTTATAATATAAAAAAATTAAAAAGGAGAAATCACAGGGGAGGAATAAAAAATCAATAAAACAATAAACCCTCGTAATCTTATCCTCATTCCTTGTTATAATGAAGAGGTTACGATAGGGAGTATTGTTTTAAAAGCGAGGCATTACGCTGACACTGTTGTAGTTGTTGATGATGGAAGCAGTGATCGCACCGCTGCTATCGCGAAAGATGCAGGAGCCGTGGTTCTTTCGCATAACGAGAATAAAGGGAAGAGTGCAGTGATTAAAACAGGTTTTAAATATGCATTAGCGAACGGGTATGATTATGTTGTGACGATTGATGGTGATGGGCAGCATAATCCTGAGGAGATTCCGAATATTCTCGCGGAGATACAAAATAATGGACATGATGTTGTCATTGGGATAAGAGTTGGTGCTAGTACCGAGATGCCTGGTTGGCGGAAAATAGGGAAACGGATATTGGATTATACAACGAGTTTTGGTGGTGGCGGGCGTGTGACTGATAGTCAATGTGGGTTCCGGGCTTTTAATAAAAAAGCGGTGCAGGGTCTTATTACGCGGTTACATGGGAACGGGTTTAGTTTGGAGAGCGAACAACTCATTAAAGCGCATGATCTAGGTTTAAAGGTTAGTACCACCCGTGTGATGTGTAAGTATGATGGTTTGGATACCTCGACGAAGAATTCTGCGTCTCATGGTTTTTCCGTGTTAAACTATGTGATATGGTTGGTTGCAGAGAGACATCCTTTGTTGTTTATTGGTCTCCCTGGTTTTGTGTTAGTGGTGTTGGGACTTTTCATGGGTATCCATACGTTACAAGTTTACAATCAAACGCATGTATTTCTCATCTCGTATGCGATCCTGGTGAGTATGCTATTGATTATTGGTTTC
>Ga0209777_10005844_pt1 | contig 14041 bp, 18 predicted proteins | sample FrelakmetHBP12HB_FD_187147 | JGI IMG/M metagenome (GOLD analysis project Ga0209777, IMG submission 187147) | Freshwater lake sediment microbial communities from the University of Notre Dame, USA, for methane emissions studies -HBP12 HB (SPAdes)... | ecosystem: Environmental > Aquatic >...
CATCTGATACAATATCCGGTACCCAGTATAGGAAGATGCTTTCCGTCGATTGGAATTATATCTCCTATGATGATACCTATAATAGAATTTGATTTTATATTATCGATCGTAAATCTACCACGACCGTGAATAGTGCTGTCGCGCACCTCTGTTGGTGACAACCAAATGTTATCGTCTGGCATCAAAGTGTTTGTATATCATCTTGGCCAGCTAGACTAAACATCAGACATATCCTGTCTTGATCGCCTTGATGATTGACTGCGTGCCGGTGTCCTATGTTTAAGAAATATGCAGACCCGTCTGCTGCCATCTGATATTCTTCCAATTGATTTCTTACCCAGAATAGATTGGTAACACCGTCGGTACCTTGTATAGGCACTATCACACGTACCGCATATTCGGGACCGTAATCTATATGCGGGGTTAAATCGCTGCCTGGTTTTAATCTGGTAAGTCTGACTCTAATAGGTCTTGCTTTGAATTGAGATTCTATGGCATGTTGAAAATAACTTCCTTCATAGGCCTTGAGAGGATGCCACCAATTATGCTCATTCATAGCAGGTGGAACCACGTCTGTGCGTCGTATTTTGTTACGGAATTTCTCTACTTTGGTTTTACCCAGAGAATCTGATCTAGCTATAGTCTTGCATTCTGCTTTAAGATCGCTTAGATCCATCATGGTGTTTAGGGTAGGTTCAAAATAGGTTAGATTAATCTGGTCAAAGTGCATATAATTGCGTTCTGCAAGCTCTTCGTGATTGCTACACAGTCCTCGGTTCGCCTGAAAAAGATTTACCCACTCGCTTTCTAACCTTTTAACTTCTGATTTCATGGCATCTATATCAAAGCTAATGCCGGGAAGTTTGGCAAAAGTTGGCAGCTGATATTTGGTCCTTATTGTGTTTGTCATGCCAAATTTTCCTCTATAAGTTGGATAACTGATTCAAATTCAAGCGGTTCATAGAAATTTAACATCATCATGAGCCGATTAGCTCCTCCAGAATTGTCCACGTTGTGCCATTGATTTACCCTGAACAAGGTTGGCACCGACGTATAGATATCTTCTACCCAATTTTTGTCTTCGTCGTAGTACTTAGTTGGTTTTGTTCCCATACCAAATATTGGTATTATCAATGCACATGACTTGTCTCTAAACTTGTCACCTGGCAAGTTGCTAGGGGTGGCACGCATCTTGTAAACGTTGATATCGCGATCTTCAACATAATCCGGCACTGCCTTTAGATCATCTGAAACTGTTTCGCCGTTGTGTTTGTGTATGCTTATAAAACCGTCGCTGTGTATCCATGTGATGTAACTGCTTTCCCAGATTTTGGTCTTGAAGTTGCGCATCAAGCTCGGGGGAGGATCGGCGAAGAGGTCTCCCGCGGGTGCACTAGCGTAATGTATCCAAGATTTATTTTTGAATCCGTCCATCACGAGGTCAACAAATTCTGCTGTGTCAAAAACTATTTGTGGGAACGGCTTATGCAGTTGCATTTTTATTCCTTACCATATCTCTTACCTTTGAGATGCTTCGTTCGAGTTTTGATATCTCAGTTAAAACTTCTAAGGCATTAGTGGCTGTTGCTTTTAATCTTTCAACATGATTAGAGTTCATCTTTTGCTGATCGCTCTCATATGATAACGTATCGTGCCTGCTTATTTGTAATTCCGGAATCTCAACAGCTGGCAAATCTTCGTACCAAATGCTTGTAACTGTATCATTGAATAATTGCCAAGCGTAAAGGTTAATGATATTACGACCAATGTAATATACGTGATCTAAATCTACCTCAAATTTTTTGTTACTATTTTCTTCATATTGATTACGCATAGTTTGATTGCGTATGTGCCAGATGTTTGAATACTTGCTTAACACGTATGATATTATCTGAGATGTAACGTCATACCTATTCAATATTATTTTGAAATATCTTGCAGAACTGAACAGATTTTCATAGATTTTATAGTTTTCACCTTCAAAATCTTGCATGAATATCTTAAAAACAGGTATGATATTTGCAGTAGACAGTCTGTGTAATCTTTGATATAATACACCGTTTATATAAGGACGAGGTATCCATTCGTATCTGTCTACCGTTATCGGATCCCAAGATGATGTGAATGCACTGGATGATTCAAAAACTTCATATAGATTTTTGAAAGTATCTTTTTTATGTTTGGCTTGTAGAACGTGCGTGAGCATTTCTACCAAAAAAGTGGAACCAGTTCTTGGTGCTGCAAAAACAATAACACCGTCATATGAAAAAGCTTTAGACATTAAAAACAGACACCTCGTAGTTACGGAACAATTTCCCCTTGGCTATTAGAGTATACACAGTTTCAAAGTCTTCGTTAAATCCAAATTCTAGATGTAATCTCAAACTTGGTCCATTTGTGAAGGCATGCCACGCTTGAGTGTCATGAAGCCAATCACACCCTTGTTTTGGATCACATGTTTCTATCATATTTCCATCATCGTCGTAATAGTCGCAAGGAGTTAGACTCTCGTAACTCAACGGGATCATCAAAAGTGTACGCCTAGCAAAGCCATTAGCATTGCCAAGGTCATCTTTGTGTTTGTGATTAACCAGATTTGGTCGAACAGCAACAAACTCCAATCCACCTTGTATAGTGCAATCGTTGATTATATCGTCATAATTTTCTAGCAGTTCTCTAGCCAAACTAACTGTTGTCCAAGAAGAATTGGCTGAACCGTGAATTGCTGCAGGACCGTTGAAATAATCAACTTGGGGATGGGTAACCACAGAATGATATACAGACTGTCTATCAGGGATAAGATTTGATATTAAAATAGCCGAATGTTTCATGGTACATATGTCAAGCTAAATTTTGATTCATTTGGTAAACGGTCAAGTCGACCATACACAAGTTCGTTAACGAAATTGCGATGGTAAAAATCCATGACCATGTGGATACGCCATATCTCGCTGTTATTCTTTACGCTATGCATGGCTATGTTATCTATTTCTATCAAGTCGCCTTCTGAAAAATGGAAGATGTTCTCATTTATTATGAAATCAACCAACGGGTGAGTTTTTACTACTAGATGAACACGTTTACTGACTGCCATGCTGGGTTCATCGTCCCAGTGGGGCCATAATAATCCTTGTGGACCCAATCGATTGAAAAAACATTTATTAACAAATACATCTAGGCCTTGGAAGTGTACTTCTATTATATGATCTAGTATTGGTTGTAATATATCTGCCCAATCATACCATGCATCGTATATGGTAGTGTTATCATATTGTGCGGGATCTAGTTGTCTGCCCTGATAATGATCTTCTCCGTTGTTCCAGTGTTCCGAATTATATTTAAAATATATTACATCGCGACCTTTTGGCCTAGCTATCGGTTGCCAATCATCCTCTGTCAATGATTCAACTCGTTGAGTTAATTCTTTGAACAGAAAACGAGGAAGCTTGCCTATGTGAATAAGATTTTTGCCTCCAACGATCCTCAACCTATTATCCTTTTACTATGAGAAATTTTTCTATGATTATAGCAGGTAAATCTATATCACCAGGATGGCGTCGATTATCCCAGCTGGCCGGATAGGCATGATGCGTGTTATGTAAGCCGCTTCCCAAGGTAATGGCGTTAACCCATCTATTGTTGTAGCTATGGTCTTTGGTATCAAAGTCTCTGTCCCCGTAGTGATGGCATACAGTGTTTACTAAACCGGCTAGATGGAATGAGAGTACGCTGGGTATGCTTATCAGGAATATGGGCAGTTGCCAATTAACTAACCATAAGCTAAGCATGACGGTTCCTATTAACCAAAAATACCACTTATATACGAATAATTGGTCTTTATTTCTTACTAGGTCACTTACATACTTGGTTTCAATATTGAACGGATGCCAGAAAGTTGTCCAAATACGCCACATAGGTTGATGCCCGTGCGGATCTTTTTCTGTATCGCTGTACGCATGATGCTTGCGATGTACCCCTACCCAAGCCAAGGGGGGTCCAAAACAATTTAAACATGCTAAAACCATTAGAATGTAGTGCTTAATCTTGGTTGTACTAAAGCTCTTATGACAAAAATATCTGTGAAGTCCTACTTCACCGCCAACTTTATTGATGAGCAAGAGACCAACTAATGATAAAAATAGATAAGATGCGTTGCCGTATAGTAAGCCATATACAGCGGCTAGGTGGTTAATGCCTATTAGTATCTTAATTTTTAAGTTCATAATCCTAGTAATACGGCAGCACTGCTACCCATCTCCCTTTTATTCCTACAACATTTGTAACTTCGTGCATCATATCATATCTAAAGATAATAAGATCGCCTTGAGTAGCATAATTGTTGATTTCTATCACTTCGTTGTCTCTATAAAATATTGTTCCACCTTGATCATAATCTCTCTTAAAAGAGTTTAGTAATAGGATTAAACCTACACATTGCGGGTCAAAATCGTGGGTATGTTTTCCAAAATAATTACCTTCTCGATAGTGCAACAGTTCTAAATGATATCTATGACCTTTGTCATATTTAATGAGATCTTTGTTGCGTTGCCGTATTTGGTGTATGCAGTTGTGCATTTGATGATAGCAAGATATGAGATTTGTTGCAGATAAGCTTTCTGGATCTGCCAAACGATAGTAGGTTAAGTTGCTGTTATCATGCCATTCTGAAATAAAATTGTCTATCGTCCAAACTGGGGCAGGCACGTTTGGTATTTTTATAAGTGTGGCTTCGTTTATCACAGCATCGCATTCGTGCTCAGCCATAAACTTCTTTATTACCATAACGTCAAAATTAGATATCACTCCGTCTGTGAGAGTTACGTCAAACCTGTCAATAATTTTAACTGTCATAATAGTTCTCGCAACACATAATCATTGTATCGCTGTAAGCTGCGTGCAATTAAATTTTTGTGTTCTGTGACATTAACTTTTCCCAGAAGAAATCCAACTATGCGGTCGTTGTCATCTTCGTTAGTATCAACGCCGTGCGGTTGCTGATAATTTTTAATTAGAAAGAAATCAGTTGATTCCGGAATCTTGACATAATGTTTCTTTTGTATTGGGTGATTTTGATAAGTTGGGTCAATATCCTTGCAAAAGTAAAAAGTATCACGGCTACCGCTCAAAATTATCCTATAACCTATTGGCTCATTATCTATGTGGTGCGATTTCAACTGTTTGGTAATAGCTTTATGATGAGGAAAAGGCGGTACCTCAAAATTGTCGTCTATGTGCAAACCCACAGGTTTGTGAGCTCTAGCTAATCTCACAAAACTGAACCATTCAAACGGAAGGTATGTTTCGATGTGCTTGATCAACGATTGGTATGATGATGCACATTCATTCCAGGGTTCTGGATATCCAAGTGGTTTGGTGTAGTCCTTGTTTCCAAGTAATATCTGTTCATCCCACCATACGTATCTTTCTGTCCCTCGGAACGCGTCTAGGATTAATTGCTTATCTGGTATTGGTGGTATATCTAACGGTAGAAATAACAGATCATCCATTTTGCCTACCTTGAAATCTTATATTTTTTATCTCTACGTCTGGATTATCGATGACAAATTGCACAGCGTTGCTGATCTTATCTAAAGAAAAATCCTTAATATCATTTGGTTCTATCAGAGTTATACGGCATCGATGCGATAGATTTTGCAGATGTTCTATCGCTGCGTGCAACGCACTTTTTTCTATTGGATATTGTTCATATACCACTGCCCACTTGCTGCTATATGCTGCATCTGTACCTATAGTAATGAAAAGCTTGTCACTGTTTCTGTAGGCATCGAATAATGCCATCATCAGTGTGGTTTGTTGAAAACCTTGGCCGTGAGCACAGTTAATGAAAATATCATGCTGAGCAGCTGCTTCTACTATGCGAGAGGTTTCTGATATGTTCCAGCCATTGCTCCTGCTCATACCAATGGCATTGGGCCATGCAGCATGCAGATGTTTGCCTATCCGTGCACTATGCCCTGTGATTATCATATTTTTTCTTTTCTATTATGGTTATTAGCCAATAAGCAACGTCAAGTTCCCACCATTTTTCTCCAAACTTGGATTGATTTGGGCGGTTGTGATGATTGTTATGCCAACCTTCTCCCCACATAAGATAACCCAACCACCATATGTTGGTGCTATCGTCCTTGGTGTCATAATTACGATAACCTACCATATGTGTTAAGGTGTTTATGAATGATCCTGCATTCCATAAGATAGCAGCTGGTACCAAGTAACAGCTCACGAGTAAACGTGGATCAATTAGATACCAGATTAGTGCTATTGCCAAGTGCAGCAAAAAATAATGCTGATGAAGCCAGGCATGAAACCTGTCCCTGATCAAATGCATGGCATATCGAGGGTTTGTACGTTCAAACATGCTTAACCATTGGACTCGCACGAATCCTTTATGCCTAGGACTGTGAGGATCATTTTCGTTATCAGTGTGATGATGGTGCTCGCGATGAATGGCTACCCAAGCTATGCTACTTCCCGTGAGTCCGTAAGTTCCACACAACGTGCCCGCGATCTCAAACCAGCGTGGAGATTTCCAACTTTGATGACTGAGCAATCTGTGGTAGGTCATCGTCATACCAAGACAACCTGTGATAAAATAAACCAAAAAACTGACGGACCAATAGTAGAGACTTCCGTAGCATAGCTGATAAAAGAATGCTAGGTGTGCCGCTATCTGGAAAGCAAATAGGATGTATCGGTCTGGAACGTATCGAGTTAACATGTACTAGTTTATAGAATAAACGCTATTGGTGCAATTTATAGCTGGTTTTGCGAGACCGGTCAGGCATAAATAATCTGCAAGACAGGAGACTAACACATGGCTTTCCAACCAACACTCAGCAAGTTTGGCGTGCCGGTTGTACCAGGAATCAGCGGCACTGGCATACTAATGCCGAAGCTGAAATATCGCTTCAGGGTCAGCATGCAGAGCTTTGGTCCTAGCGGGGCAGCTATCGAGCTCACACGCCAGGTAGCCACTGCAGGACGTCCTAACATACAACACAACAGCACACCCATTCACAGCTACAACAACATCATGTATGTGCCACAAAAACCAGAGTGGCAGACCATAGAAATCACTGTTCGCGATGATGTAAACAGCAGCGTCAGCACATTGGTGGCATATCAGCTTCAGAAACAGATGAATCACTTCGATCAGACCAGTTTCTTAGCAGGTATCAACTATAAGTTTACCACACAGATCGAAACGCTCGACGGCTCCAATGATGGCGTGCTTGAGAACTGGTATCTAGAAGGATGCTATCTCGAGACAGTTGCCTATGATCAATTTGATTACAGCAACAGCGAAAGCATGATGATCACATTGACCATACGTTATGATAATGCCACACAGGATATGGACATCATGACACCTGATCCGCTACCAACTGGTCGCGGTATCATGGTTGGCTAATAGCCATATAAACTGATATTCATCAAGACGCTGGCCAAAACCAGCGTCTTTTTGTATGGCTAAATATCTGCATGGCAACCACTATATTACGACAGAAACCTTATGCATCTTGGTATTTTGGGGCACAAGCGCCCGGCCAGCTCATGTACGCGATTCCTCGCTACAAGTACATGTTCTATGCCACCTTCAATGTAAATTCTCAAGCACTGAGTATGTTTCCGGCACAGATGTTGATTGGCGGGCAGACTGGGATAAGTTTTAAGATTAAGACCATAGATAAACCAAACATTGAAGTAAATCAAAAAGAGCTAAACCAATACAATCGCAAGAGATACGCTTATACCAAGACTGAATACCGTCCTGTCAACATCAGCATGTATGATACAGTAGATAACAAACCATTCAATCTATGGATAGAATATTTTACATATTACTTTGGTGATGCTAGATATAAATCTCCATTGACCATGGGTACAAATCCAACTGATCCTACGTTTGATGATAGCACTGGTTGGGGATTGAGACCTTTGGTTGAACAGGTCAATTTCTTTACTAGCTTGGATTTATATGCATTGTTTGGCAAAGAATACACCCTAACCAGCTATTTGAATCCTAAAATATCCAGCATAGATTGGGGCAGTCACGATACATCTGACAGCGGTTTAGAAGATCTCAAGATGACTATAGTTTATGAAACCGTGCAGTATGATTCTGGCACGATAACGCCGGAGTTAGCCAACCAGTTTGGTTTTGATATAGGTCAACCTACCCTTGAGCCGCCTGTGCAGAGTCCTACTATTTCTGCAAAGTCCACAGGAAAAGGCACTGGGAGTAGCAAAAACTACGCACATAATAACGAAAATTACACAGTTACTGGAGACATTACCAGGCCTAGTGCTAGCACAATATCAGCCTTTGGCATGAGTGGAACCAGTTACAATACATTGGTTGGTCCCGGTAGTAATGGTAATTTTGCCAATCAGAGTCCAGATCAAGCAACAGGACAATCTCCTTATGCCTCGAGTGTTGGCATTCCTGATACAGTATACGGATCTGCGGGCATTGGCAGTTATTATAGTGACGTTCCCATAGGCGAAAATTATGGTATCACAGGCTTGCCTGGTGGTCAGCTACCTGGTGGTAGCAGTTATATCTCACTTGATATCACTGATAACTTCTCCACTGTCAGCGGTTTTGGCATTTTCAATTTGTTAGGATCATTTGGTAGTTTCAATTTTGGAGCAGGACAGGTAAGATCGAGCGTGGGTAGTAATCAGACCTACAGCTGGGATCCAGTTTCTGGCACCACAAGCAGCCGTCCAGGTGCGCCAAACGACCCTGGACTTAATTCAGCTTTACCAATAAGATTCCCAGGACAACGCCGTCCAAATGCAGCATTTGGATACCATAATTATCTCAATACATATTATGGTTCAAACGGACCGCGCTATCTCACGCAGTATGAGCAGATAGTTGCTGCTCGTCGCCGTGTGCAGAATGGAGATATATCATTAAGCATAGCAATAGGCAATCCCTACTATGACAATTATGGGATCTATTCAGGTTATAACGATGCAGCTTACCAACCTGCACCCGAACCATTCTTCGGTCCTAGCTTGCAAGATAGAGCAGCACAGACTAATAGCACAGGTGGTTCCTTTGGTTATCTAGATGATCCAAGCGTGTTTGGCGGTGATACCAGTGACAATGAACCACCGCCAACTGTGATCCCGTACACAGATTTTAGCAGCTATTGAGGTAAGATATGTCAGGACGGCGAGATATATTACAAAACAACATCCGCAAGCAACTATCATTGCAGAGTGGTCAACTGCAGGGTACTAACCAAGGCGGTAACTGGCAATTTGCTACTGGTGATGGCACTCCCATTGCCGGAAGCAATGATTATACAAATTATGCACTTTCGCAGGCCCCAGCTCGATATGTAACTAGCATGAGCTCAACTACCTATGAACTTGCATATGGTATGTTCGGAGGTCCAGACGTTCCAAAAGAATTGATAGAAGTCTTGGCAAACATGGCCACATACTATGCGAGACAGACTGGTCAACCTGTCACAAGCCTCTTTAAACAGGGCATATTGATGAATGATTTCCTATCTACCATCAACAGCATACGATTACCCACTAGCCAAATTGGTTATGTTGGTATAAATCCTGCGCCATTATGGACCAAGAATCCAACCCTGGGTCCTACCATAGCTGCGGCAATGTTAGGACAATGACAGATAAACCATATTGTATACTGCCTTGGTATCATCAATTGGTACAGAGCAGCGGCAAGATGTTACCCTGCTGTTCTTGGGCCGGACCCCCAATTGACAGCAATTATGGTGATTTTTTCCACAGTCAATTCATGCAAGATCTACGGTTGGATATGCTATCGGGTAATATACCAGATGAATGTAGACACTGCGTTTATGCTGAAACTCAGACTGGCGAGAGCCATCGCACGCATGGCTGGATATTAGCCACTGATGCCGAAGTAGATTGGAGAGATGCGCCGACACTACGCAGGCAGGAAGTCAATCTAAGCAACGTGTGTAATCTGAGGTGCAGAAGCTGCGATTCATCGCGGTCAACTAAGTGGGCAGCTGACGAGATAGCTATGAAATTGACTCCACATGCGTTGGAATCGGTTGATTGGCGACTGTCTCCTGATCAGGTAACCAGCATAAAACAATTAGATTTTTTAGGTGGCGAGCCGTTGCTGCATCAAGAGCAGATATGCGATGAATTAGAAAAGATGAAAAATGCCAGAAGTATAGATCAATTGATCCTACATTTTACCACCAATGGGACGATCTATTTCTCTGATAGAATGCTCGACCTTCTAAGATATTGTAGGTATACATGGGTAAACGTCAGCATAGATGGGTACGGCATATTAAACGAATACATAAGATCTGACAGCGATTGGCATGAAATTGATAAAAACCTGCGCAGATTAGATCAACTAGCACAACAGTTATGTAATTTTGGATTTGGGGTCAACCATTGCTATAGCGTCTTGAATGCCAATGCTGCCTATCCATTATTACAATACCTAGCAGATTTCAAGACTGATATCAAACTTGGTATCACCATGGTAAACGGACCTAATCAATATGATGCACGCAACCTGCCCAACGATGCGAAGATCTGGATTACAGATAGATACATGGCATTGTTAGATAATATACCAAATTATAGGCATGCATTAGAGTCTATGATTTCGCATCTAAAAGAACCTGCAACAATGCAGCATGATGCATGGGTTAAGAAATTTACAACATTTAATAATTTCTTGGACACTCGTAGGCATGCAGCCTTGTTAGACGCTAATAAAGAACTGTATGACATGTTGGATATATGGTAGATGTCAGATCCCTATTGCATAGTACCGTGGTATCATCAGCAGGTGCAGACAGATGGCAGGATACAACCATGCTGCCATTGGACAACCGGCGAATTTGACACTGATCGAGATTCATATCTGCATGGACCAATAGCTGAAGAATTGAGAAATCAATTCTTAAGAAACAACATACCAAGAGGATGTTCTGCATGCGTTTATATGGAAAAGACATCTGGATGGAGTTTTAGAAAGCACGCTTGGAACATAACCAAATCTCGAGACATTGATTGGCGAGATGGGCCAAGATTGCGCAGCGAAGAACTTAACCTAAGCAATATATGCAATCTGAGATGCCGCATGTGCAACAGCACCAGATCTTCAAAATGGATAGCTGATGAGATAGCAGAGGGCAAGGAACCTTCGCGCATAAAACAACATAATTGGTCATTGAGTGAAGAAAACGTAAATGATTTTGTAGAGTTGATATTCCTTGGTGGTGAACCAATGTTGCACCAAGAACAGATATTGCGCGAATTGGTCAAGATGCACAAGGCTGGAACGTTAGGACAACTACAGTTAAATTTTACCACCAATGTGATGGTTGCTTTGCATCCTGAAATGTTAGATATACTCAGAGAATGTAGATGGTTACACATAGAATGCAGCATTGATGCCCATGGAAAATTGAACGATTACATTAGATCTGACAGTGATTGGTCTACAATAGCCACTAATTTCAAACAGATAGTCAATGCAAAGGATCAGAGTTCTAATCTAAGCACCAGCATTAGCTTGTGCTACGGTACTCTTAATGCTCATGCTATCGAAGATATTATACGTTGGGCTGATGATCACTATAACGGGATCAAATTCAATCTCATACCATTGTACTCCCCTAAGATATACGATGCTCGCAACCTTCCGCCAACGATCAAGGTACATCTCATAGATAGATATCAGAGATTGGTAACAAATCTTCCAGGATATAAGTATCTTCTAGATGGGATAATTGACCATCTTGGACACGGAGCGCCGATGATGCAACGAGATTGGATTAAGCAACTACGAGCACACACAGAGTTCTTAGATGCAAGGCGCAACGTGAGATTGATGGACATAAATCCAGAACTTGGAACATTGTTAGGTATGCAATGAGCAAATATAGCCAAGGTAGGTTCGTACCAAAGAATCCAGCCAAATTGATTGGCAAGCAGGAAGTTGTGTTTAGAAGCAGCTGGGAGCTTACGGTCATGAACTTCTTGGATAATCATCCTAGCGTGATACAGTGGGCTAGCGAGAGCATACGAATCCCATATACAAATCCGCTTACCGGAAGACCTAGCCAATACGTACCAGATTTCATGGTACTATATCAAGACAAGAATGGCAATCGAAGGGCAGAGGTGGTAGAGGTAAAACCCAGCAAGGAAGCATTGGTAGAGAACGCTAAAAGCAAGCGTGATAAAGCTTCTCTGATATTGAATACTGCCAAGTGGGCAGCAGCTATGTCGTGGTGCAAGAAAAATGGCATGACCTTCCGTATTCTAACAGAAAGTGATATCTATATAACCAAACCCAAGAAAAAACGCTGATGGTTGAGCCAAACCCATTTTGCATGTACCCTTGGTTTCATCAAGATGTGTCGCCCGCTGGTAATGCAACACCTTGTTGCATATATTGGCCGCCGTTACAAGGAGAGACGCACCATTCGAGCTTCTTTCATGGTAAGTTCATGCAACAGCTGCGGGATGACATGCTAGCACATAACCCGCCGGCTACTTGCTATAGATGCACCAAAAAAGAGCAACTAGGGACCAAGAGTCCTCGCTTGAATGCCCGTACATATGCCAAACAATGGGATGTAGTTGTATCAGATTTGCCTAGTCTGATAAGTCACACTGTTAACCTTAGTAATCTATGTAATCTCGCGTGTTTAACCTGCAATAGCGCTAGAAGCACAAGGTGGATATCTGATGAATTAGCGCTTGGAATGATTCCTAACAAAAAATTAGTAAGCAACTGGCACCTAACCAACGAGCAGTTTTTGCTAGACTATGTACGCAAAAATCGGACATTAGATGCAAGGCGAGGCATAGAATTTGCAGATGTAAATCCTGAGATGTCTGGTATTTTAGAACAACTCGCAAGGTAAGTAATCCGTATAGCAGGGGATCAATCATGGCCAATAGATTTAAGACTCTTGAAGAAGCATTTGATGTGGAGTCAGTTGACAATACAGCAGATAATGCCGGTGCAAGCAATGAAGATGTGAAGGCAGCTTTGGCGCTTGCAGATGATATTGATCGCCAACTTTCTGCTACTCGAGGCAAAGATCTCCATGATACAGAGATGGATGAACTGGCTGATCTGGCTATCAAGGCTCACATGGACCTTCAGGACCTTGGCATGAATGTAGAGATACGTCATGCTGGTGAAATATTCAGCAGCAGCAGCCAGATGCTGAAGATAGCAGTTGATGCCAAGAACGCCAAGGTTGATAAGAAGCTCAAGATGTTGAAACTGCAGCTAGATAAATTGAAACTTGATAGGGCAACAAAACATGATGTAGATGAACCTCTTGATGTCAAAGCCACGATGATGGACCGCAACGAATTGCTGAAACAGCTCAGTGAAATTGAAAGAGACGCTAAATAACATCACATTGGAGCATCTATGGCCATGAAGTCGTTCAGACAATATCTTGCTGAAAGCACTAGAGAATACGGATATGTGATCAAGCTAGCAGCAGAGCCCAGCGATGAACAGCTGGACGCAGCAGAGCTTTATCTCAGCCAGTTTGGACTGGTAGAGATGACACAGCCCATATGGCTCAAGGATGACAAGCTGGATTTTGTTGATCAGCAGAACGTGCAGATCTGGCAGATCAATTTCGTGACCACCATGCCTCTGAGCAGCTACATCACCATGGAAGGCCTACGTGGTGTCCTTAATGTTCCAGAAAAGAACATCGTGGTTCGTAGTGCTACAGAGCCAGTTGAAGAATATGCAGATGACTTCATGACTGATCGTGGTTTCCAAACCATTGCCAAAGACAAAGATCTCAAAAGCATGGGACGTCTTAGCACTGATCGCATGTATCAAGACATAGAACAGCCAATAGTCACTGACATATATGGTGATGCTTATAACAAGCGTTTCTTGGATTATCTTGCTGGCGTCAAGGCAACACGGCCAAGCGATGAGGTTGATTCTAGCCAACCGCTGTTTAGCTGGTTAGAGATGAGCAAGGTG